>Ga0102929_1001473_pt1 | contig 14041 bp, 12 predicted proteins | sample SalPonR1_B_D2_MG_FD_78510 | JGI IMG/M metagenome (GOLD analysis project Ga0102929, IMG submission 78510) | Salt pond soil microbial communities from South San Francisco under conditions of wetland restoration - Salt Pond MetaG R1_B_D2_MG | ecosystem: Environmental > Aquatic > Marine > Intertidal... | reverse complement strand
CGTCAGGGATGTGCCGATCTCTGCCTCGAAGTCCTCCAGCGGAGTCTTGGCCTTGGCCAGGAAGCAACCCGGCGCCTCCAGGGTCCAGAACCGGCCCTCGTCGACATCGTGTTCGTCTTCGATTTCACCCACCACCTGCTCGATCACGTCCTCGATGGTCACCAGGCCATCGACCCCGCCATATTCATCGATGACAAGAGCCATGTGGCGGCGATCACTCTGCATTTTCTGAAGCAGAACGCCGATGGGCATCGAAGGCGGCACATAGAGCAGCGGGCGAAGCATCTCCTTGAGGGAAAAGCGCCCCCCGGACCCGTTGAATCCATGCTTGAGAGCGAAATCCTTGAGATGTGCAAGCCCCACCGGCGAGTCCAGCGTGCCCTGATAAACCGGCAGGCGGGTCATCCCGCTGTCGCGGAACACCCGTACCAACTCGTCCTTGGTGATGTTCAGGGGAACCGACACGATATCGGCCTTCGGCACGGAAACATCCTCAACCACCATGCGGCGAAGGTTGACCATACCGGGCAGCTCCGCTCCGGTCCCATCCGCCGGGGGCTCGGCCTCCGGGTCGTCTGTTTCGGTGGGGCTGAGAACCCCGATGATACGCCGGAAAAAACTTTCCGGTTCGTCGTCTTCGTCTTGCCTCTCGGGCTGCGCGCGTTGCGCCGCGTTAGAGGACTCGTCCAAACTGTCGCCCATCTTCTCTTTCCAGTGCCGGGGCGTCAGCCCCTGTCATCGCAATATGGGGTATCAATGCCCATTTTGCCAAGTATCGCCACCTCCATCCCTTCCATCAAAGTGGCATCTTCGTCACGCAGATGGTCGAATCCCAGGAGGTGAAGCATCGCGTGAACCAGCAGATGTGTAACGTGGTCTGCCGGTGGGCGGCCAATGGCGTCTGCATCCGCCAGGCATGTGTCGAATGCGATCGCAACATCACCAAGCTCGCCGTCCATCCCGGTTTCCGGGGCTTCGGGCGCCGCCCCGGCCACAGGCGCACCGCGCTCCGCACTTGGCCACGACAACACGTCGGTGGCCGTGGGCCTGTCGCGGAACATCGCGTTGAGCGACGCAATCCGCGCATCGTCACATCCCAGGACACTGATGACGAAGCCATCAGGATCCAGTCCGAGATGTTCAAAGGTCGCCTGCCCCGCCGCCTCTGCAAGAGAGTCGAGGCGCAACTCGCGCCATCTTTCGTCTTCGTTCAAGGTTTCAGTGAGCATCCGCGTTCCGCGCCCCGAATCAGCCCGTTCTCCGAACTTCAGCTGTCGCCGTCATAGGCTTCGATGATCGCGGCCACAAGCGGATGGCGCACGACGTCACGGGCACTGAAGTAATTGAAGCTGATGTCGGGAATGGACTTCAGCAGCCGTTCGGCCTCGTGCAACCCTGAGGGCACACCGCGCGGCAGGTCGACCTGGCTGCGGTCCCCCGTGACCACCATGCGGCTGCCTTCGCCCAGCCGGGTCAGGAACATCTTCATCTGCATCGAGGTTGCGTTCTGCGCCTCGTCCAGCACGACGAAGGCATTGTTCAACGTCCTGCCGCGCATGAACGCCAGGGGGGCGATTTCAATCTTCTTTTCCTCGACCAGCTTGGCAAGCTGCTTGCCGGGGAGAAAATCGTTGAGCGCATCATAAAGCGGCTGCATGTAGGGATCGACCTTGTCCTTCATGTCGCCGGGCAGATAGCCCAGCTTCTCGCCGGCCTCGACCGCCGGGCGCGACAGGATGATCCTGTCCACATGCCCCTCGATGAACATGGACACCCCGACCGCCACGGCAAGATAGGTCTTGCCAGTTCCGGCGGGTCCGATACCGAATGCAAGTGAATGCGCGAAGAGCGACCGCACGTAAGCCCTCTGCGCATCCGTCCGAGGCTCGATCAGCTTCTTCCGGGTCTTGATCTCGATCGGGCCGCCCCGGAACATCTCAAGCTGATCACCGTCTCGGGTTCCCTCTTGCGGCTCGTCGCCCATGCGAAGCTCGCGGTCCACATCACCGCTTTCAACCGGCTTGCCGGCCTCGAGACGTTCGTAGAGGGTGTTGAGAACATTCACCGCCTCGGCGGTCTGGCCAGGCTCCCCGACCACTGCCAGTTGATTGCCACGCCTCAGGATGTGGATGCCGATGCTTTGTTCGATCTCGGCCAGGTTCTTGTCGTATTCACCGCAAAGGTCGATCAGCAAACGGTTGTCCGGAAACTCCACGATCTCCTCATGCATGTCGGCCTGATCGGTCGAGGACGGCAAGGCAGGAATGGACAATCGGCTCTCCCGGGCGCGCTGTTACGAATAGACCGTGCCAAGATGCGCAGGCCTGTGCAAGCAAATCACGACAAATATCACCCTTGTGACATGAAACACCAACGGCCATGCCCTAGGACGGTCATCGCCCTCGGCGTCTCACTTGGGACAGAAACGGAAGGATCAGATCGGATCGGAAACCGTCGAACCGGACTTGTAGGCGCCCGTCGCCGTGTTGGGCGGGGCCGTTCCCGAACATACGGGCTTGCCATACTTGTCCAGCCGCTGGGACAGGTACCCCTCGGCACCATCGTCGATGATCCAGTGATCACAGCCCTTCGGGTCGATCCAGATGCCGGCCTGAAGCTGGCTGAGATGTTTGGAATCGATCCCTCTGTCGACGGTCTTGTTGCGTTTGTTGTCCACGCATCCGGCAACCAGCGAGGCCGCGCAGAGAACGAGTGCGGGTTTGAGGAATTTCATTTGCCGACGCCCCCCTTTAGCGAATGCAGATAATTTCGACACGGCGGTTCTGCGCCATGCCTGCAGCTGTGTTGTTGGACGCCTTGGGCATCCGTTCGCCGTAACCGCGGACATCGGCGATGCGGGCCCCGGCCCCGGCCGCGACACGCGCCACGGCATTGGCCCGCCGCAGCGACAGTCCCATGTTGTACTGGTCCGATGCCCGGCTGTCCGTGTGCCCCGTGATGATGTACGATACGGCGTTGGCCTGATGGAAGAAATTCACCAGCCGGGCGCGTCCAGCGCTGCTGATATGGGCGCTGTCGGTCCGGAAAAGCTGATCGGTATTCATGACTCCGCAAACATTGCCACGACGACAGACCGGAATGCCCTGACGATTGACATGGGGAGACATGTAGCCCTCCCAGCCATCATCCATTACCCAATGTTCGCACCCGTCGGGATCAACCCAGATCGTGGGTGCATAACGTTCTCCGATAACGGTTGTCTGCTGTGCGGCCGCGGCCCCTGCCGCGGAAATGGCGAGTGCAAGTCCCATTACGGCGGCAGCCATCCGACCGGGAAGCGCGCGAGCGAATTTTGAGAGTCCCCCCGTCACAATCCTGTTCCTTTTTTCTGTTCCCCCAGGCGGCACTGACACGCAGTGGCGCCGGTGCCGCAGCTATAAACCAATGCCGACCGTAACAGCTTTACCTGATATGTGAAGCATTATTCACATGTGATTGTTTGGCATGAGGAAACAATGCAACGTCGCGCTGTGGAAAACCCGGCACGCAATAGTTGGCATGCGGTCAGGCAGGCAGCAGTTCACCGGCCAACGAATTCGGAAGCGCGTCCACGATACGCACAGGTGCGATGGTTCCCCGCTCCAGCTGCGCCCCGCCAACATGGACGGCATGCAGATACTCGGACTTGCCAACCATCTGACCCGCTTCGCGACCCGGCTTTTCGAAAAGAACGTTCACCCGCTTGCCGACCATCGCGCGCTGCACCTCATTCTGTTGACGCGAGATCAGCGCCTGAAGGCGCTGCAGCCGTTCGGCCTTGATGCCCTCGGGAACCTGCGGACGTTCCGCGGCCGGTGTTCCGGGCCGAGTGGAGTACTTGAAGGAAAACGCGTAACCGTATTCAACCGCCTCGACGAGATCCAGCGTGGCGCGGAAATCCTCCTCGGTTTCCTCGGGAAAACCGACAATGAAATCACCCGACATCAGAATGTCCGGACGGGCCGCACGAATGCGGTCAATGAGCCGCAGGTAACTTTCGGCCGTGTGACTGCGATTCATCCTCTTGAGGATGCGATCACTGCCCGACTGGACCGGCAAGTGCAGATATGGCATCAATTTTTCGCACTCTGCGTGCGCCGCGATCAGATCGTCGGTCATGTCATTCGGATGCGAGGTGGTGAAGCGGATGCGCGCCAGACCGTCGATTCCGTCAAGCGCCCGGATCAACCGCGCCAGCGACCAGTCCGAACCGTCCGGCCCCTCTCCGTGATAGGCGTTCACATTCTGACCCAGCAGTGTGATTTCGCGCACTCCGCGCGACACCAGGTCGCGCGCCTCCTCGAGGATACGGCCTGCGGGTCGGCTGACCTCGGCGCCGCGCGTATACGGGACGACGCAGAAGGCACAGAACTTGTCACACCCCTCCTGCACCGTGAGAAAGGCCGTCGGGCCGCGTTGCGCCCGCGGGCGTTGCCTGAGCGCGTCGAACTTGTCATCTGCGGGAAAATCGGTATCCAGAACCTTGCTCCCGCTGCGCGCGCGCGCTTCCATATCCGGCAGCCTGTGATAGCTTTGGGGACCCACGACAAGGTCCACAAGTGGCTGACGGCGCATGATTTCCTCGCCCTCGGCCTGCGCTACACAGCCGGCCACGCCGATTTTCAGTTCCGGGTTCTCCTCCTTGAGCGGGCGCAGGCGGCCAAGTTCCGAGTAGACCTTTTCAGCCGCCTTCTCGCGGATGTGACAGGTGTTGAGCAGGATCATGTCCGCATCCTCGGGTGTGCCGGTCTGCACATAGCCGGATCCACCCATGGCCTCGGCCATTCGCTCACTGTCGTAGACGTTCATCTGACAGCCGTACGTCTTTATGTAGAGCTTCTTTTGCTGCGCCATTCCCGGGGCTCCCGTCGCGGTCACGAGGGGCCTGATTACATCATTCCGGGGGCGACTTGCAATGGACCGCGAATTGACGGACCCTGCCCGGAAAAAGAGGGCGTGAATGCAGTATTCGGATCTGGACGATTTTCTGGCAACGGGCAGTGCGGCACTGGCGAAAGGGCCGATCGCGATGATCTTCGTCGAGGACGAAACAGAGGTCGATTCGACATTGCGGCACCATCTCGACTGCGGGTTCAAATCCGTTCTGGCCCTCATGCCGGATGCATTCAGTCTGGCCGAAGACGTGGCCCCACGGGTCGAAAGGATCGGCCACACCTTGCCGGAAACCCAGAAATTTCAAGATACTGTGAACAAGATCATCGCCGCCGCGCCGGGACTGTGGATGTTTTACTGCTTCAACACGGAGTATCTTTTTTACCCGTTTTGCGAAACTCGGACAGTCGGGGAGATGCTGACCTTTCATACCGAAGAGCGCCGGGATGCCATGCTGACCTACGTGGTTGATCTCTATGCGGGGGATCTGAACCGTCATCCCGACGCCGTGGCGCTGGAGGACGCACATCTGGATCGCTCGGGGTACTATGCACTGGCGCGGACGGGCGGCGCGCACGATCATCCCAAGGATCGGCAACTGGATTTCCACGGCGGGCTCAGATGGCGCTACGAAGAGCATATTCCGGAGGCCCGGCGAAAGATCGACAGGATTGCGATTTTCAAGGCAAAACAAGGATTGAAGGTCGATTCCCGGCACCTTTTCAACGATGAGGAATACAACACCTACGCCTGCCCCTGGCACAACAACCTGACTTCCGCGATCGCGTCGTTCCGCACCGCCAAGGCGCTCAGGCGCAACCCCGGATCACGTTACGAGATCGACAGTTTCCGTTGGCACAATTCGGTGCGCTTCGAGTGGCATTCGCGGCAGTTTCTGGATCTGGGGCTGATGGAACCCGGGCAGTGGTTCTGATCTCGCAGGCCCGGTTTAAATCAACATTCCGAAGACCTTGAAGGGGATTGTTGAACGGTCATCGGGCGGCTTTCGCGAAGTCGTGTCCCTGGTGAACGCAACGCGGCCGCGGGCAGCTCACTCGGCACTGTCGCGGCCGCGGTCGCGGGCCTGTTCGCGGGCACTGGGATGTTCTGACGGCACGAACGGAACCTCGGACACAACCGCATTCACGGGCGCGCCGCTGGTTTCTGCATACGTCTCGGGCAGTTCCACACCGAGGCGGGTGCCGACCCCGCTCTGCTTCCAGGGTACGAACCCGAGGGCGATGTTGGTTTCAAGCTCCGGCGACCACCAGGGCGAGGTCACGTAGCCGCAGCGCGTCCCTTCCGAATCGGTGATCAGCCAGAAATCCGGCGCGTAATCCGTGATCGGCTTGCCGCCCATTTTCAGCCCGACGAGTTTCAGCGCAAAGGGGTATTCACCTCCTTCGATTCGCGCGCGCTGAGCCTCGAGGGCCTCACGGCCGATGTAATCCGCGGCTTTCGTGCGCGGCACCTGATAGGACAGGTTGACCTGAAAGGGCGACGTCTCGGCGTCCATGTCCTGACCCCACGACAGGATGCCCGCGGCGATACGCCGGTGATGTGCGGGCGCGATGACACGCAGGCCATAGCGGGCGCCGACGCCCCGCAGTGCGTACCAGACCTGTTCCGCGGTTTCGGAGGCGTTGCGAACATAGACCTCGTAGCCCTTCTCACCGGAAAAGCCGGTCTGGCTGATCAGAACCGGACACCCCTCGATCTCGGCCTCCATGAGGCCGTAATAGGGAAACCCGCGCACCGAATCGCCGACAACGTCCGCCATCATATCCTCGGAAAGCGGCCCCTGGACCTGAAGCGGCGCCACGTCGATCTCGCGGATATCGACATCCCAGCGGCGCGGTGTGTTCACGCCCTGCATCCACAGCATCAGGTCGCTGTCGGACAGCGAGAACCAGAATTCATCCGCGGCCGGGCGCAAAAGCACGGGATCGTTCAGTATACCCCCTGCGTGGTTGCACAAGATGCAATACTTGCCGTGCATCGGCTCGATACGGGTGGCATCGCGGGTGATGATCGTGTTCACGAACGCTTCGGCGTCCGGACCCTTCACCCTGATCTGCCGTTCCACGGCAACGTTCCATAACGTCACCCCGTTGCGCAACGCCCGGTATTCGGCCATCGCGCCACCATCCTCTGGCCGGATGTAGCCACGCGGATGATACATCCGGTTGTAGACGGTCGCGCGCCACATCCCCGCCTCGACCGACAGATGCCAGAAGGGGGATTTGCGCACCCGTGTGGAGATCAGCATCTCGACGGGTGTGGGTCCGGATTGCCGCAGGTTGACGGGCACCGTACGGTCGGATTGATCCACGCCGGGCACATTTGGATGCTCGCGTTGTTGTTGCTGGCTGAGCTTGGTGACCTGTTCCATACCTTGAAAATGGGCATTGCGACCGGGGGCTTTCAACCCCCGCGAAGGTCACGTCCATTCACGCGAGGGCGCGCGAACACGCCGCGGATCACCTCACGTTTTACATGATATATGCACGATAATATTTTGATATTGTGATGGGATTATTCACAGGTTTTCCGCCTGTGGCATTCCGAGGACATGAAACCCGCCATCCACGCGGACGATCTCGCCGGTGGTGAAGGCACCGGCATCCGAAGCAAGGTGGACGGCCGTTCCGCCCACGGCATCTAGCGTGGCATTGGCCCGGAGCGGGGCATTCTCGTCGGTATGCTTGAAGGTGCGGCGCGCGCCTCCGATGGCGGCGCCGGCCAATGTCTTCATCGGGCCGGGCGAGATGGCGTTCACCCTGATTCCGTCCGGCCCCAGATCGTTGGCGAGGTAGCGGGTGGTCGATTCAAGCGCGGCCTTGGCCACGCCCATCACGTTGTAATTCGGGACCACGCGGTTGGATCCCTGATAGGTCAGCGTCAACAGAGTGCCGCCACCGTCCTTCATGAGCGGATAGGCGCGGCGCGCCACTTCGATGAAGGAATAAGCCGAAATTTCCAGCGACGCGCGGAAATTGTCCCGGCTGGTGTTGAGAAACCGCCCCGTCAACTCGGACTTGTCGGAATAGGCAATGGCGTGAACAAGAAAGTCGATGCTCGGCCAGCGCTCGGCCAACGCGGCGAAGGCGGCATCAAGAGACGCGTCATCCGTCACATCCACGTCGACCAGGAAATCCGATCCCACCTCCGCGGCCAGCGGCGCCACACGTTTACCGAAAGCCTCGCCCTGGTAGGTGAAGGCAAGCTCGGCCCCGGCGCCGTGCATCGCCCGTGCGATGCCCCACGCGATCGAGCGGTCGTTGGCCACGCCCATGACAAGGCCACGCTTGCCCTCCATCGAATTCCTCATGTCATGTCATCCCTCATATCTGCTCATCAGCATGGAGCCGTTGGTGCCACCGAAGCCGAAGGAGTTGGTCATCACCGTGTCGAGCCCGGCTTTGTCGACGCGGCTTGTCGCGATCTCGGACGGGTCGAGCGCCGGATCGAGCGTTTCCACGTTGATCGACGGAATGATGAAATCCTCGCGCAGCGCCAGCAGGCAATAGATCGCCTCCTGCGCGCCGGTGGCACCCTGGCTGTGGCCGGTCATCGACTTGGTGGAGCTGATCGGCGGGGTCGTTCCCTCGCCGAAGACGCGGCGCACCGCCTCGACCTCGCCCACGTCGCCCACCGGGGTCGAGGTGCCGTGTGCGTTGATGTAGCTCACCTTGCGGCCCTCCGGCAGGGTCTGGAGCGCCAGGCGCATCGCCCGCTCGCCGCCCTCGCCCGACGGTGCCACCATGTCATGGCCGTCCGAGGTCGCGGCATAGCCGGTGATCTCGGCATGGATCTGCGCCCCGCGCGCCAGGGCATGCTCGAGTTCTTCCAGAACCAGCATGCCGCCACCGCCGGAAATCACGAACCCGTCCCGGTCGGCGTCAAAGGCCCGGCTGGCCTTCTGGGGCACGTCGTTGAACCGCGAAGACATCGCGCCCATCGCGTCGAAAAGGCACGACAGCGTCCAGTCCAGTTCCTCGCCGCCGCCGGCGAACATCACGTCCTGCTTGCCCATCATGATCTGCTCGGCCGCGTTTCCGATGCAGTGCAGCGAAGTGGAGCAGGCCGAGGTGATCGAGTAATTGATACCTTTGATGGCAAATGCTGTGGATAAGTTGGCTGATATGGTCGAGGACATGCATTTCGGAACCGCAAAAGGGCCGATCCGCTTGGGGCTGCCCTTTTCGAGGACGGTCTGATGCGCCGACAGCATGGCCGAAGTGGACGGCCCGCCAGACCCGGCGACAAGACCGGTTCGGGGATTGACGATGTCATCTTCCTCCAGTCCCGCATCCGCGATTGCCTGGCTCATCGCTATATGGGCATAGGCCGCACCCGGTCCCATGAAACGCAGGGTGCGCTTGTCCACATGCTTGGCCACGTCTATATCCACGGCTCCCGCGATCTGGCTGCGGAAGCCGTGTTCTGCCATGACCGGGTTGGCGGTTATCCCCGACCGGCCGTCCCGCAGGGACGCCAGAACCTCGGCGGCATTGTTTCCGATGGACGAGACGATACCAAGTCCTGTGACGACGACGCGGCGCATTCGAGCACTCCTATGCAACGGGGCCTCAGCTTTCGGAAAGGGCGACCTTCATGTCCCTGACCTCGTAGATGACGTCGCCGTCGGCCTTCACGATGCCGTCGGCCACGCCCATTGTCAGGCGGCGGGTCTGCACCGCCTTTGTGAAATCGACATGATATGTGAGCATCCCGCGATCGGGGCGCACCATGCCCGTCAGCTTCACTTCGCCGACGCCCAGAGCATAGCCGCGCCCCTGCCAGCCGCGCCAGCCAAGGTTGAAGCCGGTCAACTGCCAGAGACCGTCGAGCCCGAGACAGCCGGGCATGATCGGGTTGCCGGGGAAATGGCACTTGAAGAACCACAGGTCGGGGTGAATGTCGAACTCGGCCACCACATGCCCCTTGCCATGCGAGCCGCCATCGGCACTGACCTCGGTAATGCGGTCCATCATCAGCATCGGCGGTTCGGGCAGCTGCGCGTTGCCGGGGCCGAAAAGCTCGCCACGGGCACATTTCAGCAGGTCTTCCTTGTCGAAGCTGCTTGGATACTCGGCCATGTGAGGCGGCCCTTTCGCGATAAGACAAAACTGTGCCCGAACCCTCTATCACCCTGCCAGCGGCGCTTGCAAGCCTGTGGGAGACAGTGGCAACTGCCGCGAAGGCGATGAAATTTGTTTGAAATCCGCCGCCCCGCGCCCCTATATAGGGATAAGATGCAAAGAAGGCCGGCATGACACCGCAGGCGACGAAAACCGGAAACGAGTGGCTCGCGCGCGGCGGCGTGCGGCCCACCCGTCAACGCGTGGCGCTGGCCGCGCTTCTGGTGGGGGACGGGCAGCACCGGCACGTCACCGCTGAAAGCCTGTTTTCCGAAGTCCGAAGGCTGGGGGAGAGCGTGTCCCTGGCCACTGTCTACAACACGCTTCGCGCCTTCTGTGACGCCGGGCTGATTCAGGAAATCATGGTGGACGGATCTAAGAGCTATTTCGACACCAACACCCATGATCATCCTCATTTCTTCTGGGAAGACGAGAACCGGCTCAGCGACGCACCCGCCGAAGAGCTGGAGATCGCGCGTCTTCCCGATGCCCCGGACGGAGCGGCCATAACCTCGGTCGATGTGGTGATCCGGCTGCGCCGGACCTGACCAACCCGTCCCCCCAAAAAACCTCACGGAGAGTCGCATGCGTGCCATCAGCTATTCACGTTTCGGACCGGCCGCCGAGGTCCTTGACCTCGTGGAGATCGCCAAACCCGTCCCCGGTCCGGGCGAGGTTCTGGTCCGGCTCAGTCATTCCGGGGTCAACCCCTCCGACGCCAAGGCGCGGGCCGGGGCACGCCCCGGCGTTACCAGGCCCGCGTTCGAGAGGATCGTGCCGCATTCGGACGGCGCGGGCGAGATCGAAGCGGTCGGCGAGGGTATCGACGAGGTCCGCATCGGCGACAAGGTCTGGGTCTGGAACGGTCAATGGCAACGCCCCTTCGGAACCGCGGCCGAATACATCGCACTGCCGGCAGCGCAGGCGGTGCCCCTCCCCGAGGGCATTCCCACCGAAATCGGTGCCACCCTCGGGATTCCCGGCCTGGCGGCGGCGCATGCCGTCTTCGGCGACGGCGAGGTGAGCGGGCAAACCGTGCTGGTCAGTGGAGGCGCGGGCGCGGTGGGCCACGACGCCGTGCAACTGGCGCGATGGGGCGGCGCGACGGTGATCGCCACCTGCGCGGAGTCCGCTGCGGACCGGGTGGCGGCAGCAGGGGCCGACCACGTTCTTGCCTATGACGATCCCGATCTCGCCGCCCGGATCCGCGACGCGGCACCGGCGGGCGGCATCGACCGGGCCATTGAGGTCGAATTCGGACAGAACGCCGCGCTACTGGCCGAGGTCATGGCGCCGCTGGGCCGCATCATCGCCTATGGCTCGGGCCGGGACATGTCACCGCAACTGCCTTTCGGGGCCTTCCTGTTCAAGGCCATCACGCTCGAGATGCCGCTCGTCTACATTCTTCCCGGCATCCGGCGCCGCGCCGCCATCGAGCGATTGCACAGCGCGCTCTCGGCCGGGGCGCTGCGGCCTGAAATCCACGCACGTTTCCCGCTCCTGAACTGCGCCGCCGCACAGGATGCCGTGCTGGCATCGGGACGTGCCGGCGCGGTCCTGCTCGAAATCGTCTGAAGCCGGACCTTTTCCCGACCTGTTCAAATGAGTATTTCAGGAAAGATGAAGACGGTCAAAACTCTTCATCTTTCCCCAAATACTCCCGCCGGAGGCGCCGCGCGAAACGGGCGCAAGCCGGTGACATGAGCGGAGGCGCCTTCACCACCCGGCCTTTCGTGATGATCGCTTGCGACAGGAATTGTCGCGTATTGGCATGCGGGCCGGGTCAGGCCAGGCAGTGTTGCGGCAGCAGAACAGGGAGGACTCCATGCAAACCACCACCCGCGTGGTCGTTATCGGCGGCGGTGTCGTCGGATGCAGCGTTCTTTACCATCTCACCAAGCTGGGCTGGTCGGACGTGATGCTCATCGAACGTTCCGATCTGACAAGCGGCAGCACCTGGCACGCGGCGGGGGGGTTTCACACCCTCAACGGTGACACGAACATGGCCGCACTGCAGGGCTATACCATCAAGCTTTACCGTGAACTGGAAGAAATCACCGGCCTCTCCTGCGGGCTGCATCATGTGGGGGGCGTGACGCTTGCCGACAACCGCGACCGGTTCGACATGCTGCTGGCCGAACGCGCCAAGCACCGTTACATGGGGCTGGACACGCATATCGTCAGCCCTGAAGAGATCCGCAAGATCGCGCCGGTGACCGATACCGAGGGCGTCCTAGGGGCGCTTTACGATCCGCTTGACGGGCATCTCGATCCCTCGGGCACCACCCATGCCTATGCCAAGGCGGCACGGATGGGCGGGGCCACCATCGAAACCCATTGCCATGTGCGCGAGACCAATCCGCGGCCCGACGGGACCTGGGACGTGGTGACCGAAAAGGGCAGCATCCATGCCGAGCACGTGGTCAACGCGGCCGGCCTCTGGGCGCGCGAGGTGGGGGCGATGGCCGGGGTCTACCTGCCGCTGCACCCGATGGAACACCAGTATCTCGTGACCGGGGAGGTTCCCGAAATCGTCGAGATACTCGACGCGGGTGGCGAGCACCCGCATGTCATGGATCCGGCCGGTGAAAGCTACCTGCGGCAGGAGGGGCGCGGCCTGTGTATCGGGTTCTACGAACAGACCTGCCGGCCCTGGGCCGTGGACGGCACCCCCTGGAGCTTCGGGCATGAATTGCTGCCCGACGATTTCGACAAGATCGAGGAGTCGATCGATTTCGCCTACCGCCGCTTTCCGGCACTGGAGCGGGCGGGCGTGAAATCGGTGATACATGGGCCCTTCACCTTCGCACCGGACGGCAATCCTCTGGTCGGGCCGGTGCCGGGCATGGCCGGCTACTGGTCTGCCTGCGGCGTGATGGCCGGATTCAGCCAGGGCGGCGGCGTGGGACTGATGCTGGCGCAGTGGATGGTTGACGGCGAGTGCGAGCGCGACGTCTCGGCGATGGACGTGGCCCGGTACGGCGACTGGATCACCCCCGGCTATACCCGGCCCAAGGTGATCGAGAACTACCAGAAGCGGTTCAGCGTCGCCTACCCGAACGAGGAACTTCCCGCCGCACGCCCGTTCATGACCACGCCGATGTACGACATCTTCGACCGCATGGGCGCGGTCTGGGGCCACCAGTACGGGCTCGAGGTTGTGAACTACTTCGCCGAAGAAGGCGAGCCGCGCTTCGAAACTCCTTCCTTCCGGCGCTCGAATGCTTGGGATGCCACGAAACGCGAAGTGAAGGCGGTACGCGAGGGCGTGGGCATCAACGAGGTGCACAATTTCGGCAAGTACCTGGTGACCGGAGAGAAAGCGCGCGCCTGGCTCGACCGGATCATGGCCGGGCGCATTCCCAAGCCCGGGCGCGTCTCGCTGACACCGATGCTGAGCCCGCGCGGCCGCCTCTGGGGGGATTTCACCGTCTCCTGTCTCAATGACGAGACCTTCCAGCTCACCGCGTCCTACGGCGCCCAAGGCTGGCACATGCGATGGTTCGGGCAGAACGAGGCGGAGGGCGTGCATGTGGAGAACATCTCGGACCGGCTCAACGGGTTCCAGATCGCCGGGCCGCGGGCGCGCGACGTGCTGGTGGCCTGCACCCGCGACAAGGTCTCGGACATGCGGTTCATGGACCTGCGCCACGCGACCGTGGGGATGGTGGACGCGCTCATCCAGCGGGTCAGCTTCACCGGCGACCGCTCGATCGAGTTGTCCGTGCCGGCGCGCCATGCAGCCGCGCTTCACGCCGCGCTGGAGGCGGGGCGATCGGAGGCGGGCGGGCGCTGGATCGGGCTCGAGGCCGTCATGATCCTGCGGGCCGAAAAGGGCTTCATCGTGATGGGCAAGGACACCGACGGCCTCACGATGCCGCAGGATCTGGGGTGGAGCGGTCCACGCGACAAGCGGCGGGACGAGTATCTCGGCCGCCGGTCGCTGTTCACCCCCGAGGCTCTGCGCGAGGACCGCAGGCAGCTCGTCGGCCTTGCGGTCGATG
>Ga0102929_1001471_pt1 | contig 14051 bp, 10 predicted proteins | sample SalPonR1_B_D2_MG_FD_78510 | JGI IMG/M metagenome (GOLD analysis project Ga0102929, IMG submission 78510) | Salt pond soil microbial communities from South San Francisco under conditions of wetland restoration - Salt Pond MetaG R1_B_D2_MG | ecosystem: Environmental > Aquatic > Marine > Intertidal... | reverse complement strand
TTACACCGAGATTCAATTCCAGGAAAACTACTTCAAGGAATTTAACGAAGCTGTAGCCCCCTATTTTATTTTTGATAAAAAAGGAAATATCCTGGACGTTCAGACACCCATTCCAGTATCACAGCAGGAGAAAAAAATACTCTTGACTTACCTTTGGAAAATTGAATTTAATCGCAGATTCATTATGAGACTATACGAGGAAGTTCAATTAAAAATTAGAGCCTTAAAGAAAGAAATTGAGCGAGAATTGAATATCCGCTAATCACCTTTCCCTGAGGTTTAAACGCATTATTTTTATAGCCCTAGATCAACAACTCATGAAACGAATTTTAATTCTCACAACCATCCTGCTTTCAATAATGTCATGCGGGCAATCGGCAAAACCAGATGGGTCTCAAGTCATTGATGAAGATCAGCAAGACAAGGACATAAAAGCAGTAAAAACCTTAGTAAGACAGTCTTTTGAAGACATATGGTCAGATTTGGATACCAGTGCTATCAACCAATACCATACGCGTGACTTTCTCCTGTTAGAAAACGGCATGATCTGGAATAATGACTCTATCGCCTATTACTTGGTCAAAGAAAATTTAAATCAAAAAAGGGAGAAATATCAAAGGCTGAATCATTTTGATTTTCTCAAATCCGTTCATCACCAAAATAGTATTTGGGTGGCCTATCACAACTACGGCACCTGGATCAAAGGGAAGGATACTGTGGGCACGGCACACTGGCTCGAAAGCGTCGTGGCCATTAGGGATGGTGATCAATGGCAATTAGAACAAATGCATTCGACAAAGCTCAGTAATTAATTTACCGCATTTAGAGGCCAGGAATAGTCCATTCAAAGCCTGATTGGCTATGACAAGTGTTAAAAGTACTTGAATTACGCTCATTTCTGACTAAAGCATGATAGTTAAAAATATAATGGTCTGTCGATAATTGACCTGGTAAAATCACCTAGTAGAGTGCGGCTAATTCAATATATCTCAGGCAGTCCTCCAAAGAGTCAAAAATTCAATTCTCATTTATTAATTTTAATTTTTGCCCAGCTGTACGGATCATAAATTTTCCTGGATGGGTTTTTTCTAAGTCAAGCTTGTCAGACCATTGCACTATCTAAGCGAAAACCATATCCTTCTTTTTCTACTACAAGTGCTGATACTATTGGGATGTGCCCGTACTTTGAGTGTACTTTGTGAGGCTGTCAAAATTCCATCCATAGCCGGAGAAATAATGGCAGGCATCATGCTTGGCCCCACCCTGCTTGGGCGTGTTTTCCCGGATATACATACCTGGTTGTTTCCCGCTGATAATGCCCAGGCCATCATGCTGGAAACCGTGTCCTGGCTGGGTGTTTTTTTTCTTCTTTTATCTTCTGGATTTCACGTTGACGTCCGCCAGGCGCTCCGCAGTGGACGATCAGCTATCCTCATTGGGATCGTAGGTGTAGTGGTGCCTATCGCCATAGGCTACCCGATATTTCAAACATTTGACCAGAGTTATTGGGGTGCCGAAGCAGATGGCGTTATTTTCCCTCTTTTTCTGGCAGTAGCAGGGTCTATTACAGCTATTTCTGTTGTTGCAAGGGCTTTGGGAGATCTCAAAATCAATCATACTCCTGAGGCTTCACTTGCTTTATCTGCCTGCGCCGTCAATGATATATTTGGCTGGTTCTTATTTAGTTTCGTCATGTCCCTTGTGACTGCAAAAACCGCCAATGCTACTGAACTGGCTACAACTGCCTTGAGTATAGTGGGCTTTGTTGTTCTGAGCATTGGCCTGGGGGCTAGGGTACTTAGCTTTGCACTCAAACGAGTAGCAGCGACATCATTGGCACAACCGGCTGCCGCCCAAACGCTCATCGTCAGTGTTGGCTTACTCTGTGGTGCTATCACGCAATGGTTGGGCATTCACGCTATTTTAGGCTTCTTTCTTGCAGGTATCATGGTAGGAAGTGCGAAAGAAGTTACCGATGACATGCGCAATAGCATCTCAGATACACTGCATGCTATTTTTGTTCCCCTCTTTTTTGCTACCCTGGGGCTTCACATTGACTTTCTAATAGGGCTCGAATGGTGGCCGACACTCTTATTCAGTGCTGTGGCGATATTTGGTAAATTCATCGGTGCATGGCTTGGCGCAGTGCTGGGAAAGGAGTCCACCAGAACATCCACACTCATGGGACTGATATTTACCCCTGGAGGAGCAATGGAAATCGTAGTGGCCACCTTGGCCATGGAATTAAATCTTATCAATCAGGCCATTTTTGTAGCCATAGTTTTTGCCGCTCTACTCTCCTCCATTATTGCCGGTCCCCTCATTGGATGGCAGGCAAGGCGCATGGCATTAATGGGGAAGACACCAAATGCCGGCTCTCTGGAAATAGATGTATAAGACGCTTCCTTTTTTTTGGCCTTCCACAACACTTTTATTTCGATGCGAGAAAACATCAGCCATCAGGTTGAACTTCCCTTGATTCCAAGACAAGTCAGGCTTGATTCTACAGCAGAGGCCATGCTTGAGACTCTCTGAAGCTTCTGAATAGTCAGGAAAGCGTCTTTTCAACTAAAAATACCAGCATTATCCCTGGACTAGCATAAAATCGTTCAGAAGATAAATGCTTAGAGCCCCTCCATATCTGTCTTAGGTTTAAAGAGAACGAGGATGAGGATGAGAAAGGCAATGAATGCCAGGAAATAGATTTCAATTTTCCCGTAGAAATCTATCGCCTCAATAGCCTCCTTACTTATAGACATTTGACGATTGCCCTCAACAAGCTGTATTTTGGTGAGTTCATAAAGGTTTTCGCGAATATTGGTAATATCCTCCAACACGAGCTCATTGGATGGAAACCCATTGCTGATAAAAGCTTTCTCCGTCTTTCTAAGTCTCAAATAATTGGCTTTGAAATTATCGAAAATCGTCTTTTCTTTTGGTGTCAGCTTTGTTTGTTCGAACCTGCTCACATAGTCTTCGATGTCCTGATTTACGTTTTTATTGGTGCTATTGAAAAAAACAGTATCCATTACCATAGCGGCAATTTCCTTTTCGTGCAAAGACCTTGACATCTCAAAAATAAGATCATCCGCGATTAGGCGATCCTCATAAATCGTAACCACAGAATCTTTAACCTTCTTGAAATGCCTGCTATCAATGAGCTTTGTGGTCACGAGGAGTACGAAAACCAAGACAATGGCTAAAATCCATTTTAACTTATTGTAGAAAGACATAGATTATTCATTTTCTAACAGACTCCGCAATATCGCTGAATCCTCATTTGACGACCACGTTGATCATTTTATTAGGCACCACTATGGTTTTCACCACATTTTTTCCATCTAACCACTTCTGGAGATCCTCATGGGTAATCGCCTTCTCAATCAATTCTTCACGTGACAACTCCTTAGAAAAGGAGGCTTCTGCCCTTTTCTTACCATTGATGCAAAGTGGATAATCAATTTCGTCTTCGACGAGGTATTTCTCTACCCAATCGGGAAAAGCTTGAATAACTACAGAATCAGGATGTCCAAGGGCAACTTGCCATAATTCTTCTGCCATATGAGGGGCAAATGGAGCAATCAAACAAGCCATCGGTTCCAAAATATCCCTTTTATGGCAATTTAGCTTCTTCAATTCATTCACAGCGATCATCATAGCGGATATGCAGGTGTTGAAACCCATGCGTTCAATGTCTTCATGCACCTTTTTAATGCACTGATGAAGGACCTTGAGTTCCTCCTTTGTCGGTTCCTCCTTTGTTAAAAGTACGTCGCCATCTTCGCTCCAATAGAGGTGGTAGAACTTTCGCAAAAATTTACTCACCCCGCCAATATTCTGCGTATCCCAGGGCTTGGCCTGATCCAGTGGTCCAAGGAACATCTCATACAAGCGGAAACAATCTGTACCATATTGCTCCACCACATCGTCCGGGTTAACAACATTAAATTTTGATTTCGACATTTTTTCTACCTGGTGACCACAAAGGTATTCTCCCTGCGCATTGGTGAGATAAACTACTTTATCCAAGTCTACACGCGAAGCCTCGAATGCCTTTAAATCAAGTTTGTCTTTCTCAGACACCATAGAAACATCTACATGCAGTTCGGAAACATGGCTGCGATCCTTCACCATATCACGAGAAATGAACAAGCCTGTATTACAGCAGGAAGTGACAAGTGGGGCACTTTCCGTGGCAGATTCAATCTTATTGATGATCACTTCTGGGGTGTGATAATTGGAGAAGAGCTCTTCAATTGATATCGGTAAAAAGATGTATCCTGCGGATTCAAAGTCCCTGCGATGCGTCTCAAGATAACGCTCCAAATCACTCATGGATTTGAGCTCGATCACCACCTTAGAAAACCTACAGGCAAAGTCTGCACTGAATGTCTTACCATTTGCGCCTTCGATAAGCACATCGCTTTCATAGGAAGACAGATTCTCTTTCAGTAATTTTTTTAAGAATGCTTCCGCAAATTTCTCATTGGCACGATAGACAAAGCTTGATCGACCCTGAATCATACCCTGGTTGACCAGCTTTTTGAATGGCTCGTCCACTGGAGAAAGTCCTATATCGTATAAAAATTTGCACCACATTCGGGCGTAAAGTAAATGTCCTACAGCATGTTCAGCTCCACCGATGTAGAGATCCACATCCTTCCAATATTGAAGTGCATCTTCGCCAGCAAACGCGGAACTGTTGTGTGGATCCATGTACCTGAAATAGTACCAGGAAGATCCGGCAAAACCGGGCATAGTATCTGTCTCACGCCTTCCTCGGTCTGTGATGACCCATTCTTTTACTTTTGACAGAGGGGACTTCCCTTCTGAAGAAGGTTTAAAATCATCCGTTCCAGGGAGACGAACGGGCAATTCGTTGTCCTGAATCAATTGAGGAATGCCCTCGTCGTCGTAATATATGGGGAAGGGTTCTCCCCAGTAACGCTGACGACTAAAATTGGCATCACGCAGCTTAAAATTGATTTGGGCTTCCCCGAATCCTTTCTTAGAAATAACTTCTATGGCTCGATCCACGGCTTTATCTCCTGTGAGACCGTCTAGAAACTCCGAGTTGATGATATAAATGTCATCCTGTTTCTCTTCCTGAATGATTGGAATAGGAAGATTGTACTTCTCTGCAAAGCGCCTATCCCGGTCATCACCGTCAGGCACAGCCATAATGGCACCGGTGCCGTAATCTTTGAGTACGTACTCACTGATATAAATTGGAATATCCTGACCTGTAAGGGGATGTTGGACAAAAGCCCCGGTGAATGCACCCGACATGTCTTGCATTTCACTCATTCGCTCCCGCTCACTGCGACTGCTCACATATTTTATATAAGATTCTACGGACTCTTTCTGCTCCAGAGTGGTTATTTCCTGAATCAAATCATGCTCAGGTGCAAGAACCATAAAACTGACACCGAAAATGGTATCCGGACGCGTAGTAAATACCGATACCTGATGCTCCATACCCTTGACAGGAAAATGGATCAAAGCTCCACGGGATTTGCCGATCCAATTCTCCTGCATTAATTTTAGTGCATCGCTCCATTCAAGGTCCTCCAGACCTCCAAGCAAACGCTCTGCATAGGCTGTGGTTCTGAGAGACCACTGCATCATAGGTTTTTTCACCACAGGGAATCCACCCCTTTCTGACACACCGTCTTTTACCTCATCGTTCGCAAGGACCGTCCCCAACTCCTCGCACCAATTGACGTATGATTCGCTGCGATAAGCCAGACGATAATTCATCAGGATATTGGCTTGTTCAACCTTACTCCTGGCTTTCCATTCTGCTGGCTTAAACTCCAGTGCTTCCGTACCCGCGGCTTGCAAGCCTTCCGTCCCTTTTGTTTCAAAGTGTGCTATTAATTCTGCTATGGGTTGCGCATTAGCTTTTTCTTTATCGTAGTAATGTTGGTACAATTGAGAAAAAATCCATTGCGTCCACCGATAGTAATTTGGGTCACATGTCTTAACCTCTCTAGACCAATCGTAGGAAAGGCCCAACTGCTTCAGTTGCTCGCGGTATCTTTTGGCATTGGCCTGTGTTGAATCTGCCGGGTGCACTCCGGTCTGAATAGCATACTGCTCCGCCGGCAAACCAAAAGCATCAAAACCCATCGGATGAAGAACATTATATCCTTGCATGCGCTTGTACCTGGAGTAAATATCAGAGGCGATGTAGCCAAGAGGATGACCGACATGTAATCCTTTACCACTTGGATAAGGAAACATATCCAGGCAATAGAATTTGGGTTTAGCCTCATCCCGTTCTACCTGGTAGATATGTTTTTCTTCCCAATACTCCCGCCACTTCTTCTCAAATTCCTCTGGTCGATAGCTCATCACTTAGCAGATTTTCCTTTCTCAATTGCCTTAAACACCCTGTGCCATCAAGGAGTCGGCTACTTTGACAAATCCGGCGATATTGGCACCCTTGACATAATCTACGTTTCCGGATTCCTTTTCACCGTACTGTACACATAGGTTGTGAATAGTGGTCATAATGGTACGCAAACGCTTGTCTACCTCTTCCCTTGTCCAGGAAGTATGCATGGCATTCTGGGACATTTCCAAACCACTTGTTGCCACCCCTCCGGCATTTGCTGCCTTACCAGGGGCAAATAGCACATCATTTTTCTTAAGAATATCTACCGCATCATCGCTGGTGGGCATATTTGCGCCTTCGGCAACAGCCAAACAACCATTATTGATCAATTGCTGCGCATCTTCACTGAGCAACTCATTTTGTGTAGCGCAAGGCAGGGCCAGATCACCTTCCACTTGCCAGGGGCGCTTACCTTCAACATAGATCGCATTGAATTTTTCTGCGTATTCCTTGATTCTTCCTCTGCGATTGTTCTTGAGGTCCATGATCCATTCGAGCTTCTCCCGGTCAATACCCTCTTTATCATATATGAACCCACCGGAATCAGACATCGTCAGGACCTTGGCTCCAAGATCCAATAACTTCTCTGCAGCGTACTGAGCCACGTTACCAGCCCCTGATATCAACGCATGCTTTCCTGCTATGCCATGACCTGCTTTTTTCAACATATCTTCCAGGAAATAAACACAACCATAACCGGTTGCCTCCGGTCGAATCAAACTACCCCCGTAACTCAATCCTTTACCGGTCAAAACACCAGCGTGTCTGTGCGTGATTTTCTTGTATTCTCCGAAAAGGAATCCTATTTCTCTCCCTCCTACCCCAATATCTCCGGCTGGCACATCAATATCCGGACCAATGTATTTGTGTAGCTCAGTCATAAATGCCTGGCAAAAACGCATGACTTCACCATCGGATTTTCCCTTGGGATCAAAGTCAGATCCTCCCTTGCCTCCACCCATAGGCAGACACGTAAGGCTGTTTTTAAATATTTGTTCGAAACCTAAAAACTTCAATATACTTCTGTTAACACTTGGGTGGAAGCGAAGCCCACCTTTGTAAGGCCCGATAGCATTATTGAATTGGACGCGATAGCCTCTGTTCACCTGTATCCTGTTTTGATCATCCACCCAGGTTACCTTAAATGAAATCACACGATCAGGTTCCGTAAGACGCCGCATGAGATTGTGGTCCTCGTAATGTGGATGTTGCTCGATGAAAGGGATGACTGTTTCCGCAAATTCACGGACAGCCTGGTGAAATTCTGTTTCACCCGGATTACGGTGTTGAAGTTCGGTCATGAACTCACCCACACGGGTTTTGGTTGAATAGGTTGAATCAGACATGAGATGATTTTAAGTTATTTCTGTAGATAAGTGACTTCCTTTACAGCTTTAATAATTTTTTCTGCATTCGGCATATACTCCTCAACCAAAGTTGGCGCATATGGTAAAGAGGTATCCGCTGCATTAATCCTGGTGACAGGAGCATCCAGGTAATCAAAAGCGTATTTTTGCATTCGGTAAGCTATTTCAGAAGAGATGCTACCAAAAGGCCAACTCTCGTCAATAACTACCATTCTATTGGTTTTTTTAATGGACTTTACGAGCGTATCGTGATCCAAAGGTCTGATGGTGCGCAAATCAATGACCTCTGCTGAAATACCCTCCTTCTCTAGCTCTTCTGCCGCCTCCATGGTTGGCAGAATCATTTTATTGAAAGTGACCAGTGTTACATCCGTTCCTTCTTTACGCACAGCCGCTTTGCCAATCGGCACCAGGTATTCCCCTTCTGGCACCTCTCCCTCGTAGCCATACAATACCTCCGACTCCATCATACAGACAGGGTCGTCATCACGGATAGCGGATTTAATCAGCCCCTTTGCATCGGCTGGATCTATACAGGAAACCACCTTGAGTCCAGGGGTGTTTGCCATCCAACTCTCAAATGTCTGACTGTGCTGCTGTGCCAATTGTCCCGCAGCTCCACTTGGTCCTCGAAATACGATGGGGCATTTAAATTGCCCGGCAGACTGACTGAGGGTTTTAGCCGCATTATTTACCAATTGATCGAAAGCCAATACGGCAAAGTTCCAGGTCATAAATTCGACAACCGGACGCAATCCATTCATGGCGGCACCGACTCCTATGCCGGCAAAACCCAGCTCTGCAATAGGAGTATCAATGACTCTTTTTTCACCAAATTCATCGAGCATTCCTTTACTAACTTTATAGGCTCCATTGTACTCAGCTACTTCTTCTCCCATGAGAAAGACCGATTCATCGGCTCTCATTTCCTCGCTCATTCCTTCCCGGATGGCATCTCTCAATGCAATTTTTCTGGCCATATTCTATTGTTTCTGTGTGGCAAAAATAGGCTTTGATTCGCAAACACTCTAATGATAAGCTATTATTCGAGAAGCTCATTTATGATTTTTCGAACATCTGATTTACCAAAAGCACCACTACTCATCATGAGAAGGCTGCTATTTGTGTAATCGAGAGCCTGCAGAGCTTTAAACAACTGGGCAGCATCTGTGTGTATTTTCATATCTGACCGACCCATTTCTTGGCTAATAATTTCATTGCTCAATTCTGGCAGGCGTTTAATTCTTAGCGTTTCAGGACTGTAAAAAACAAATACCTCATCCGCATGGTCAAGGGTGTCCCGGTAATTTTTGAGAAAATCTTTATTGAGGCTTGAATAAGTGTGCAGCTCAATAACGGCTATCAGTCGACGGTTCGGATAAGCCTCCTTGACCGCCCGAATAGATGCCTTCACTTTTGATGGTGCATGGGCAAAATCCACAATACCTGTTTTGCCCCCTTTTTCAAAAACCGTTTCCAATCTTCGGGCTGCGCCGCTGAAGTGGGTGAGTGCCTGGAAAGCAGTATCACCTTTGATGTCCAACAATTTGGACAATTCAATGACTGCTGCCATATTTTCTATATTGTGTTTTCCTATCACCTGAAGAGGCCATTCCTTTTTATTGCCTTTGAGAAAATACTTTCCCTGCTTCACTTCATAATCAAGGCTATTGTATGGATGTGCCACATAATGATCATAACGGTGTACCAACTTAGAGAGGACCTCATCTTTCTCATTGTAAATAACATGAGTTCCGGACATGAGATTTTTCAAATAATCATCAAACAAGGAATGATAGATATCCAGTGACGGAAAGGCATTCATATGGTCCCAGGCGATCCCGGTAATAATGGTGTAATGCGGTCGATAATGAACAAATTTAGGGCGGGGATCAAAACTGGCTGTTGGGTATTCATCTCCTTCTATGAGAATGTATGGAGCCGATGCTGTCAACTTAAAAGACCGCTCAAAACCCTCCAGTGGTGCCCCAACCAGGTAGTCAAACTCTCTATTTTCGTTTTTGAGTACTTCCATGAGCATTCCGGTAGTCGTTGTTTTACCATGACTCCCCGCTACAACAATCCTCTTTTTATCAAGGCTGCGTTCATAAACGAATTCGGGAAAGCTCTGTACTTTGAGCCCCAGGTCATTGGCTTTTTTGAGCTCAGGATTGTCTTCATGTGCGTGCTTGCCCACGACCACCAGGTCAACTTCAGCGTCGACTTTTTCCGAAAACCAACCTTCATTTTCAGGTAAAAGACCATGTTTTCTCAAATGAGAACGCGCCGGGTCGTAAATAATGTCGTCACTTCCGGTAATCTCATGGCCCTGTAATTTCAATTGGATGGCCAGGCTGTGCATAACGCTTCCGCCAATGGCAATGATGTGAATTCTCATAGTTCTTATTCAACTCCCTGCAAAGATAAGTTACTGAAGCAGAATGCCACGGAATGTGGAAAGCTTTTGCCATGGTCAAGAATTATCTCAAAAGCAGGGGTGTTTTCTCAAACTCTTCTATTTTTGCAGTGCTTTTAAAAAACAAACCGTCCCGACGGACCGTTATTCCAGTAAATGGTGTAAAATGAAAAGAAGAAATCTTAAAAAATATATCCGAGTAGCTGTCCTTTTTACTGTCGCCGGCACTTTAGGTGCCTGTAACAGAGGTGTTGGCTGTCCCAGCGATTTTTCGTTACAGTACTACTTGGAGACTTTCCTATCTGTCTTTCAATAAATCTCTTTACCCACAAAGAGAAATCCCTTGGAAATAGAACAGACCAACGACCAATCTCATACAGTAGTTTCTTCAGAGTACGGGGAAATGTACCATTCTAGATTTGGTGCTTATACTGAAAGCGACCATGTCTTTATCAGAAAGGGTCTTTACGACATACTGGATTCCAATAAAAATGCGATTAACATTTTTGAAATGGGTTTTGGAACTGGTCTCAATGCCTTTCTCACTGCAATGGTTGCCAATAAAAGCCAGACAACTATCAAGTATTTCACTGTAGAACAAATTCCACTTGAAAAAGAACTTTGGTCACAACTGAATTACGCAGACTTTGTGGCGCAGGAATACAGTCCATTGTTTGACAAATTGCATGCTGCTCCCTGGAATGAATGGCAAATAATAGACCCTCATTTTGAATTGTACAAAGCTCTTGGAAAACTTGAAGCCCTGGACTGGTCAAATCTGAAGAACATCGATTTAATTTATTACGATGCATTTGCACCCAATGCTCAGCCCGAGTTGTGGGAAGCGGATGTGTTTGAGAAAATATTTGGCATACTGACAATTGGTGGCCTGTTGTGCACCTATTGTGCGAAAGGTCAGGTCAAGCGCAATTTAAAAGCAGCCGGTTTTGAAGTAGAATCTATTCCCGGCCCACCAGGCAAAAGAGAAATGACAAGGGCCTGGAAACGATAATATCCACCTGACTGCCATTTTTATACCCTAACACATCTTTCAAGTCAATATCATGCAGCTCTTGGGATCCTTCATAGGCGATTTTGATTCTTTCCTGGAATAAAGGTCACGCAAGTTTTATTATCTTTTGGCTTTTGTTGATGCAAATTGCATCCAAATGGCCCCTGATCTAATTTGACCGGGGAAAGCATACAAATAGACATGCAGCATGAAAAAAATCGCGCTACACTGGCAAATCATTCTTGGAATGGTCCTCGGGGTCCTCATTGGACTAATGGCCATTCAATTCAGTTGGGGTAAAGATTTTGTGATCGACTGGATCAAACCATTTGGTACGATCTTTATACGACTATTGAAACTACTGGCCATTCCATTAATCATTTCCAGTTTGCTAGTGGGCATCTCTGGATTGAAAGACATTACCAACCTATCACGCATGGGCTTGAGAACGATTGGTATTTATATTGCCACGACCGTCGTGGCGATTTCATTGGGCTTGTTGTTGGTGAACACCATTCAGCCCGGCAATTTCATTGAAGAAAGCACGAAAGAGGAGTTCAGTGCTGCCTTTGGAGGTGCGGCTGCAGAGAAAATTGAATTGGCGGGGAGCGCCAAAGATCAATCTCCTCTAAAACCACTGGTCGATATCATTCCGGACAATATTTTCTCTGCTGCCTCAGAGAATGGGAATATGCTGCAGGTCATTTTCTTCGTGATTTTCTTTGGTATTGGCATCATTCTCATACCACAAGAAAAATCGGAAGGAGTGCGGAATTTTTTCGATGCTTTCAATGAGGTCATTCTCAAAATGATCGACCTCATTATGCTATTTGCGCCTTACGGTGTGCTGGCTCTTATGGCCGCATTGGTGGCTGAGTCACCCTCCGTAGATGTTTTTCAGGCCCTGGGTATGTACTCCCTCAGTGTATTGATTGGGTTGGCTATTATGGCCTACCTTATTTATCCATCCATTGTGAAATTCATTGTAGGGTATTCTCCGGTAGAATTCATCAAGAATATTGCACCGGCGCAATTGGTGGCATTTTCTACCAGCTCTAGTGCTGCTACCCTGCCAGTCACGATGGAAAGAGTAGAAGAACACCTTGGGGTAGATCAAGAAGTCACCAGTTTTGTTTGTCCGGTTGGTGCCACGATTAATATGGATGGAACTAGTTTGTATCAGGCGGTAGCTGCGGTATTCATCGCACAGGCTTTCGGTTATTCTTTGAGTTTTGGGGATCAACTGACCATTGTTTTGACTGCCACATTGGCTTCCATAGGAAGTGCGGCTGTACCCGGGGCTGGTATTTTGATGTTGATCATCGTATTAGAATCCATAGGGGTCAACCCTGCTGGCATCGCATTAATCTTTGCAGTAGACCGACCCTTGGATATGTGCCGAACCATGATCAATGTCACCGGGGACGCAGCAGTTTCCATGACTGTTGCCAAAAGCCTTGGAAAATTGCATGATCCTCTTGTAAAGAATTGGGATGATTACTACAAAAAAGAAGAATCCGGCAGCTGATTGTATCAATGGCCGGATTCCGGTATTCTTCAAGAACTTTTATTCATTATTTATTCAGCGCGTACAAAGCTTTTTATCGCTGTCATACCTCCTTTTGGATCAACCAATTGCAGATAGTACAATCCCTGATTCAAAGCTGATACGTCGAGCATAATCCTGCCGTTTACGGTATCATAAGCGTTATTCAATACGACCTGTCCCAGTCTATTGAACACTTTTATTTCTGCAGATTGCGCTGATTTCAAATCCAAATAGAGCATTCCCCCCGTGGGATTGGGATACAACATCAAGTCTGCTCCGGGATCAGCTTCATACGACGAACTGATTTCAAATGTATGGGCAACGTACGCACTCTGACAATCTTTCTCAAACGGCACCAATTGCCAATTATAAAAATAGAAATACTCACTATCGGTGAACCCTCCTGAGGTTACTTCACCATGACCATCACCGATGGGATATGGATAATTCACATTGCCCCTATTTATGAAAGATTTGGGATCCTCTCCAACAAAGCGAAGGCTATAATTGGTCCCTTCCTCAAGAACGAAATCAATGGAAATCGTATTGATACCTTCATTTAGCGAAACCTCTTCCAATAAGAGTGTTTCCTGTGAGCGATTTTGGATCAATAGAATCGGATTGCTGGCCTCAAAACATTGTACATCTACAGATTTCAAAGTAAAAGGCTTGAATACATCAAATGTAAGTACGCCCGGGAATCCAGGGATATTCTGTCCTCCGGGACCCTCGTAATCCAATTTCCCACCTGTCAGTGTGTCTCCCGTAACAAGTCCCTCTGCCTGTAAAAAGACAGTAGTGTCATTGAAAACATCGCTAAGCCCAAGTTCCGCTCCCTGCCCGAGGACTTCATCGCCGTTGGCATCTCTGTACCAGGTCGTATTGTTCTGAGAAGATGTCAATTCCAACTGCCCTGTATTTTCATCGTATTCCTCCGAAACGACCAAAGGTGTCGGATACTGCACGAACTGAATATCGAAAGTATCGGTCTGTTGAGTACTACAGGCATTGGAAATACTGGCAAAATACTGCCCGGTCGATGTCACCTGCAAACATTGCATTTGGTTATCGGTGCTCCAATTAACCTCATCAAATGCATTTAAGGCACACAATTCTAAGGTATCACCCTGACATGGAAACAGATCAAGACCATTGGTGGCCACCACATTGGTATTGATTGCCACTTCACGAACAACAGTCACCGTTTCAGATATGGCCTTGCAGCCTGTGTCATCCGAGATGGTTACCTGATAAGCGCCGGGTGCATTAACAGTGATATTCTGGGTAGTTTCCCCGGTATTCCAGAT
>Ga0102929_1001468_pt1 | contig 14064 bp, 8 predicted proteins | sample SalPonR1_B_D2_MG_FD_78510 | JGI IMG/M metagenome (GOLD analysis project Ga0102929, IMG submission 78510) | Salt pond soil microbial communities from South San Francisco under conditions of wetland restoration - Salt Pond MetaG R1_B_D2_MG | ecosystem: Environmental > Aquatic > Marine > Intertidal... | reverse complement strand
GGACCTTCGGCGAAGGGGCTGGTGCCCAGACGATGACGGCGAGCCTCGCGGACGGCGAGGGGACGGTCTTCGCCAGTGCCCCCTTCCAAGGCACCGCCGAAGCCGGTCCGCCCGCCGAGATCGACGTCTCGCAGACCGCGACGACGGGCTTCGTCGGCGAGACGGTGGGCGTGGCGGTCACCGAGGTGCGCGACGGGTTCGGCAACGCGATCGCCGTCGCTCCGCTCACCTGGGAGATCGTCACGGGCAGCGGCTCCATCACCGGCGATGCCAAGACCGCGGGCAGCACGGCCCAAGGCACATGGACGCTCGGTCTGGGCACGAACGAAGCCCGGGTCGTTTCCGGAGACGCCAAGGGCACGTTCACCGCGATCGTGGGGCAGTGCTTCGACGGGTTCGGCAGCGCGACCATCGACGGCGTGGAGATGGGCGACGAGTGGTCCTGTGCAACAACGGTCCCGGTGTCGGTGAACCTCGGAGGAGGAGCGACCGACGGCGTACTGAAGACCATGAACGACGGCGACAACGCCTACTTCCTCCTCCGGGTGCAGCAGGGCACGGGCTCGGAGCTCAACAGCCTTCGCTTCGACTTCGACAGCGACGAAGTGACGGGCGCGAGTGCGCTGGACGATGTGCTCGTCTTCGATCCTGCAGCGGATACTTCGATCGACGGATACCTTTCGGCCAAGTGCGAGAACCGGAGCCAGACGACCTGCTTCGCCGTGGACCCGAACGGTCAGGAGGTCGACGCGGACGTCAGCAACGACGGCAGCTTCACGACCTACGAGGTGTCGCACGCACTCGCGTCGGGCCAGAGCGAGGACATCGACGCCTCCGACGGCCAGCCGATCGGCTTCTTCTTCACGCTGTTCAACGGAAATGGAGCCAAGGGCAACACACAGTTCCCGGGCTTCCGCGTGTACGAGCTGTTCTTCCAGGCGGTGACGCCGGGGAGCTGACGCACCCTGCGGCGGTCGACGTCGCCTTCCGGGCGGGGCGGTGGTCTTCGGGCCACCGCCCCGTTTCGCGATCGGACCATATCTACGGAGGAACCATGAGGTATGCCCGCCTTGGCGGAATGCTGATCATCGCTTCGACCCTTGCGGCGTGTGGGGCGGAGCGCGACACCGTGCCCGGTTCGACGGACGGATCCGCCCCCGACCTCACCCGCATCGAAGGTCTCGGCGCCCTCGCCTTCCCGAACTCGGGGGCCCCGGAGGCCCAGACCGACTTCATCACCGGCGTCCTCCTCCTCCACAGCTTCGAGTACGACCGTGCGGCCGAGGCCTTCCGCGCCGCACAGGACGCAGACCCCGACTTCGCGCTCGCCTACTGGGGTGAGGCGATGACGTACACCCATCCGGTCTGGAACGAGAAGGACGTGGAGGCGGCGCGCGAGGCCCTGGGACGGTTCGCGGCGACACCGACGGAGCGGCTGGAACGTACCCCGACAGAACGGGAGCGCGGCTACATGCGCACGATCGACGTGCTGTACGGTGAGGGCCAGAAGGAAGCGCTCGACACCGCCTACTCCGCTGCGATGGCGGAGCTGGCGGCGGCGTACCCGGACGACCTCGAGGCGCAGACGTTCCACGCGCTGTCGATTCTCGGGCTCAGCCGGGGAGACCGGGACGTGCCGTCGTACATGGAGGCGGGAGCGATCGCCCTCGATGCCTTCGAGAAGAACCCGGAGCACCCGGGTGCCGCGCACTACGTGATCCACTCCTTCGACGATCCGACCCACGCGATCCTCGCGATGGAGGCGGCGCGGGCGTACGCGCCGATGGCTCCGAACGCCGGGCACGCGCAGCACATGACGAGCCACATCTTCCTGGCGCGCGGCATGTGGGACGACGTGGTCGAGGCCAACATCAACGCGGACGGTGTGGTCGACCGCCAGCGCGCCGAAGCGGGCATGCCCGCCGCGAACTGCGGGCACTACAACGACTGGCTCCAGTACGGCTACCTGCAGCGCGGCGAGTTCGACGTGGCGGCGGAGATGCAGCAGGCCTGCCTCGGCGACGCCGCCGACCTGGAGCAGTCCGGCGCGAGCCGCCGTGGCGCCACGTTCTCGAGCGGCAACATGCGGAACTGGTACCTGGCCGACTCCGGCGAGGGAACGGGCCCGGTCGCGGAGGGGGAGGTCGACCTGAGCGATGTGTCCCCGGTCGTCCGGATGGCGTGGGCGTGGGGGGACGGGGTCGCGGCGGTGCACCGGGGTGATCTGGCGGCCGCGCGGGCGAGCCTGTCCGAGCTGGAGGGGATCGAGCTGGACGACGAGCTCGCCTGGGTGTCGCCGTACGCTCCGATCTGGCGAGGCACGCTGACGGCGTACGTCCGACGAGCGGAGGGCGACCTGGATGCGGCTCTGGTCGCCGCGCGTGAGGCCGCGGAGTACGAGGCCTCGCTGCCGGTCGACTTCGGCCCCCCGGTGGCGTACAAGCCGGCGCGTGAACTCGAGGCGGATGTGCTCCGCGACATGGGTCGCGAGGTGGAGGCGCTGGCGGCCTACCGGACCGCGCTCGAGCGGACGCCGAATCGGCGTCCCGCGCTCGTGGGCCACGCCGCGGTGGCGGGGGTCGACGAGGGCGAGTAGCGGATCGTGGCCGGGTGGACCCGCCCGGTCGCGCTCCTCAGATTGCATCTCTACACCCGCCCCACCTCCGACCGGAGTCCCGCATGATTCGATCCGTTCGCGTGCGCCTCGCCGGCGCCGTTCTGCCGATCGCCCTGGTCTCGCTTCCCGTCTCCGGGCAGCAGCCCGCACCCGACGTCTTCGAGCCGATGGACGTGTTCGGCCTCGAGTGGGCGACGGACCCGCAGATCTCGCCGGACGGGTCCGAGGTGGTCTACGTGCGGAACGGATTCGACGTGATGACCGACCGCCGGCAGACGAACCTCTGGATCGCCTCGGCGGACGGCTCACTCCACCGGCCGCTCACCAGCGGTGCCGACGGTCACGGCTCTCCGCGCTGGTCTCCCGAGGGGGACCGACTCCTCTGGGTGTCGTCTGCCGAGGGCTCGAGCCAGCTGTGGCTGCGCTGGATGGATACCGGCGAGGAGGCGCGGATCACGAACCTCACCGAGTCGCCGGGCGCGCTGAGCTGGTCGCCGGACGGGGAGTGGATCGCCTTCACGATGTTCGTGGAGCGGGCGCCCCGACCCGCGCTCCTTACCGGAATGCCGGCCCCGCCCGACGGGGCGGAGTGGGCCGCCCCGGCCGTCGTGGTCGAGGACATCCAGTACAAGTCGGACGGGAATCCCGATCTGATCGAACAGGGCTTCACGCACGTGTTCGTGGTGCCTTCGGAAGGGGGCACGCCTCGGCAGGTGACATCCGGCGAATTCGACCATTCGAGTCCTGCATGGACACCGGATGGCGCCCTCGTCGTGGTGGCGAACCGCCGCCCGGATGCCGACCGCGAGGGCAACGACACCGATCTCTACGAGGTCGACCTCGAGACCGGCGTGCTCACCCGCCTGACGGACCGCTATGGCCCGGACGCCTCCCCCGCAGTGTCGCCGGACGGGTCTCGAATCGCCTACACCGGGTTCGACGACGAGTACCTCGGCTACCACCTCACTCGCCTGTACGTGATGGACCGGGACGGCTCCGGGAAGCGGGAGATCGTCACGGGGCTGGACCGCGACATCGAGGCGGTCCACTGGAGCGCCGGAGGTGATGGTCTCTACGTCCAGTACACCACCGAGGGCGTCGGCCGGATCGCGTACGTGGCGCTCGACGGTACCGTCACCGACCTCGCCGAAGGCGTCGGTGGTACGGCGATCGGTCGTCCGTATTCCGGCGGCTCCTTCTCGGTGACGCCCGAGGGGGCGTTCGCCTACACGCTGTCCAGCCCGTACCACCCCTCGGAGGTCGCAGTGGGCGAGCGGGGAGCCGACGTCGAGCGTCTTACGGCACTCAACGCCGATGTGCTCGACCACCTCGAGCTCGGTCGGGTCGAGGAGATCTGGTGGGAGTCGTCGTTCGACGGGCGCCCGGTTCAGGGCTGGATCATCCATCCACCGGGCTTCAACGAGGAAGAGGAGTATCCCCTCGTCCTCGAGATTCACGGTGGACCGTTTGCTTCCTATGGCCCCTACTTCACGCCGGAGCTGCAGCTCTACGCGTCCCAGGGTAACGTCGTTCTCTATACGAACCCGCGCGGCAGCACGTCCTACGGCGCCGAGTTCGCGAACCTCATCCACCATGCCTATCCCGGGAACGACTACGACGACCTGATGTCGGGTGTCGACGCCGTCATCGATCGTGGATATGTGGATCCAGACCGGCTCTACGTGACCGGTGGCTCGGGAGGGGGTGTGCTCACCGCGTGGATCGTGGGGAAGACCGACCGGTTCGCGGCCGCCGCAGTCCAGAAGCCGGTCATCAACTGGTCCAGCTTCGTACTCCACGCCGACGGCACGACCTTCGCGAGGTACTGGTTCGGGAGCATGCCGTGGGAGGACCCGATGGGATACTGGGAGCGCTCGCCGCTCTCACTGGTCGGCAACGTGACAACGCCGACGATGCTGGTGACGGGGGAGGTCGACTACCGCACGCCCATGTCCGAGTCGGAGCAGTACTACGGCGCGCTGCAGCTGGAGGGCGTACCCAGCGCGCTGGTGCGGATTCCGGGGGCGTCGCACGGCATCGCGGCACGGCCCAGCCAGCTACTGGCCAAGGTGACGTCCGTGCTCGGCTGGTTCGAGCGCTATCCCGTCAGGGGACGCCCCGCGGTGTTCTGATCGGAGGTGCGTCTCCCGGGCGATCCGAGACGGGCGTGCCGGGCGGGCGTACGGGCAGCTGGTGGTCCGGTGTGGGCCCGGTGTCGTTTCATGGCGCCGGGCCCGCCCCTATGTTGCCCCCGCACTCGTCCGTGCCCGTCCGGCACGGAGATCGCCGAACTCCGGAGCCCACATGATCCGCTCGATCGCCCGCGCCCTCGGTGCGACCCTCGCTCTCACCCTCGTCGTGGCACCCTCACTCCACGCGCAGGACGCCGAGAACGGCCTCGAGGCCGTGCCCGAGGATGCCTACGAGAAGTGGGAGCGGCTGGGCCAGGTCGCCCTCTCCCCGGACGGATCATGGCTCGCCGTGACGGTGAGCCGCGTGGACATGGATCCGGAACTCCGGATTCGGCCGGTCGCGAACCCCGATTCGGTGATCGTGGTGGCGAACGGCGGGGGCGCGACCTTCACCGACGACGGCCGCCATCTCCTGTACAGGATCGGTGTGGGCGAGGACGAGCGAGAGGCGATGCGAGACCGGAACGAGCCGGTGCGCAACGCGATGGGCATCCTCGATCTCGTGACGGGTGAGACCAGCGAGGTGCCCGCGGTCTCGTCGTACGAGCCGTCGCCGGACGGACGGTATGTGGTCCTGCGACAGTACGCCCCGCAGGGAGACCGGGATGCGAGCGGGGTGGACATCGTCGTGCACGAGTTCGCGACCGGCGTACGCGTGCCGTTCGGAGGCGTCGCGGATTTCGCCTGGCAGGACGACGCCAACCGCCTCGCCCTGCTGATCGACGCGGAGGGGATGACCGGGAACGGCGTGATGCTGTGGGACGCCGAGAGCGGCCGGATCCGCTCGATCCACACCGACGCCGCGCGGTTTTCGAACCTCGAGTGGCGGACCGACTCCGGCGACCTGGCGTTCATGGAGCAGGTCGCGAACGACGCGGAGGGTGAGGAGGCCTGGGCGGACACGACCTGGGCGGTTCATCGGGTGCGTGACGCCGCATCGGAGTCGCCCGACCTGGTGACGCTCGACACCTCCACGCCGGGCGTCCCCGAAGGCTGGCGGATCGCCGGCTGGGGCGGGATGGACTGGAGCGAGGACGGTGCCCGCATGGCGGTCGAGCTCAAGGAGCGGGTCCCGGCGGAGTCGTGTCCCTCCGGAGAGGGCGACCCGTCCGACGAGGTCGACGATCCCGACGCGGAGCCCACCGACGCGGAGTCCGCCGAGGAGGCGGACACGGAGTCCGATGCCTGCGAGGACGAGCCCGACGACGATCTCACGGTCGAGATCTGGCATGCCGACGACATCGATATCGTCCCGACCCAGAAGGTGCGTGCGGGCTTCGAGCGTCGGGAGACCGAGATGGCGCTCTGGCACATCGACGCCGATCGCGTGGTGAAGCTCGAGGACGACCTCACAGAGAGCGTGTCGCTCGTCGAGGGCGCCGACTTCGCCGTCGGTACGGACGAGACGCCGTACGACCGCGACCGGATGTTCGGCCCCGCCTACGAGGATGTGTACGTCGTGGACGTCGAGACGGGTGACAGGGAGAAGGTCCTCGAACGAAAGGAGTTCTTCTTCGGCGCGAGCACGGGTGGTGAGTATCTCTTCTGGTTCGAGGACGATCACTACTGGACGTACGAGGTCGATTCCGGAGAGGTGGTCAACATCACGGAGGGACTCGATGGCGTGTTCGTCGATCTGGACGACGACCACACCGTGGAGCAGAAGCCGCCGTTCCGGTTCGCCGGCTGGACCGAGGGGGACGAGGCGGTCCTCATCTACGACAAGCACGACGTGTGGCGGGTCGCCCCGGACGGATCGGGGGGTGAGCGGGTCACGAATGGCGCGGCCGACAACATCCGGCACCGCTGGACGCGGATCGACCCCGACCGCCCCTTCATCTCGGGTCCCGAGCCGATCGATCCCGACGCCGAACAGTGGTTCACGCTGTACGACGACTGGGAGGAGATGTGGGGATACGGCCGGGCCGACGAGCTCGGCGACGAGGTCGAGATCCTCGCCCTCGAACCTGCACGCGTCTCGAGCCTCGATCGTGCGCCGGACGCCGACGTCTGGATGTGGCGCGTCGAGTCGTTCGAGGACTCCCCGGACATCTACGTCGGAGACAGCGACCTCGAGGGGACGCGGATCACCCGTACCAATCCCTTCCAGGACGAGTACGCCTGGGGCACGAGCGAGCTGGTGGAGTACGTGAACGAGTGGGGCGACACCCTGCAGGGATCGCTCTACTACCCGGCCGATTACGAGCCCGGGCGGGAGTACCCGATGATCACGTACATCTACGAGATCCGGTCGAACGCGGTGCGCAGCTACCAGATCCCGGACGAGGCGAACTACTACAACATGCAGGACTGGGTGCAGGACGGATATTTCGTCTTCCAGCCCGACATCGTCTATCAGGACCGCGACCCGGGCGTCAGCGCGGTGGTGAACATCGAGCCCGCCGTGCAGGCCGTGCTCGACCGCGACATCGGTGTCGATCCCGATGGACTCGGCCTGATCGGCCATTCCTGGGGCGGCTACCAGACCACCTTCTTCGTCACGCAGAGTGACCTGTTCAGCGCCGCGGTCGCGGGCGCACCGCTCACGAACATGTTCTCGATGTACCTCTCGATCTACTGGAATACCGGCGGCACCGACGCCCGGATCTTCGAGATCAGCCAGGGCCGGCTCGAGGTGCCCTTCTGGGAGGACGAGGAGGCCTACCGCCGCAACAGCCCGGTCTTCCACATCGAGAACATGAACACGCCCCTGCTCATGGCGCAGGGGACCGAGGACGGCGCGGTGGACTTCAATCAGGGCGTCGAGTTCTTCAACGCCGCGCGCCGCGCCGACAAGGACTTCGTGTTCATCGTCTACAACGACGAGAACCACGGCTTCACCAAGGAGCCCAACCGGCGGGACTATCACCGCCGCATCAACGAATGGTTCGGCCACTATCTGAAGGGCGAACCTGCGCCGGAGTGGATCACCACCGGCGTCCCGTATCTCGAACAGCCCGGAGGTCGGAGGTAGACCCATGCCCACCGATATCGAAATTGCACAGGCAGCGGAACTCGAGCCGATCCAGGACATCGCGGCGAAGATCGGACTGACCGGAGAGCAGATCTCGCCGTTCGGCCACCACATCGCGAAGGTGCCGACCGAGTCGGTACCGGACGACGCCGTGGACGGCCGACTGGTGCTGGTCACCGGGGTGAATCCGACACCCGCCGGCGAAGGAAAATCGACGGTGGCCGTCGGCCTCGCGGACGCGCTGGCGCTCCGGGACAGGAACCCGGTCCTCTGCCTCCGTGAGCCGAGCCTCGGTCCGGTGTTCGGGCTGAAGGGTGGGGCTGCGGGGGGCGGATTCAGTCAGGTCGTGCCCATGGAGGATATCAATCTCCACTTCACGGGTGACCTGCACGCGATCTCCGCGGCCCACGCGCTGCTCTCCGCCGCGCTCGACAACCACCTCTACCGTCCCAACACCCTCGGGCTGGACCCGGCCCAGATCACCTGGCCGCGTGCGGTGGACATGAACGACCGCGCGCTCCGGAACGTCGTGATCGGGCTGGGGGGTCGGACCGGCGGGGTGCCGCGGGAGGATCGCTTCGTGATCACGGCCGCCTCCGAAATCATGGCGATCTTCTGCCTGGCCGAGGACCTCGACGATCTGGCCGAGCGGCTCGATCGGATCATCCTCGGCTACACGAAGTCGGGCGAGCCCATTCGGGCGGCCGGACTCGCGGTCTCGGGGGCGATGGCGCTGCTGCTGCGGAGCGCGATCTCGCCCAACCTGGTGCAGACGCTCGGTGGGACACCGGCACTCATCCATGGCGGCCCGTTCGCGAACATCGCCCACGGCTGCAACTCCCTGACGGCGACGAAGATGGGACTGCGTCTGGGCGACGTGGTGGTGACCGAGGCCGGCTTCGGGGCGGACCTCGGGGCGGAGAAGTTCTTCGACATCAAGTGCCGCGCCGGAGGCCTCGAGCCGGGTGCCGCCGTCGTCGTGTCCACGGTGCGCTCCACCAAGTTCAACGGGGGCGTCGCGAAGGACGAGCTTCATGTCGAGGATGTGGAGGCGGTCCGTCGCGGGTTCGTGAACCTGCAGGCGCACGTCGAAAACGTGCGGAAGTTCGGTGTCCCCGCGATCGTCGCGATCAACCGCTTCACTCACGACACCGACGCCGAGGTCGCGTCGCTCATGCAGCTCTGCAGGGAGGCCGGGATCACCGTGGTCAAAGCCGATCCGTGGGGCGGCGGCGGAGCCGGGTGCCTCGATCTGGCCGACGTCGTGCACGAGACCCTCGAGCGGGGGGAGGCCGACTTCCGGCCGCTCTATCCGCTCGACATCGGGCTGGCCGAAAAGGTCGAAACCGTGGCGCGCGACATCTACGGCGCGGACGGAGTCGACTTCGAGGCCAACGCCCTCAAGTCGATCGAGCGCCTGGAGGCAGCCGGAATGCGCGAGGTACCGGTGTGCATCGCCAAGAGCCAGTACTCGCTCTCCGACGATCCGTCGAAGCTCGGGCGACCGACCGGATTCCGGATCTCGGTCCGGGACGTGGTGCCCTCGGCCGGCGCGGGGTTCGCCGTGGTGCTCACCGGCAACGTCATGACGATGCCGGGCCTGGGTGCGACACCCGCCGCGACCCGCATGCGCGTCGAAGATGGGAAGGCGGTCGGGCTCTTCTGATGCGCCGCCGCGCGATGGACCGGACGGTGAAGGGTGCCATTTCGGTCCTGGCGCTGCAGGTGGCCGCGATCCAGGGGGGCGTGGCCCCCGCGGCGGCCGTGCAGCAGACTGGTGAGCGGTCCGTCTCCGAGCACGTCGCCTCCTGGGTCGCGCTGGACGTGCCCCCGGGGTACGAGGGTCGGGTCACGCCGGCCCTGGCGGCGGCGATGCCGGGGTGGACGGCCGATCGATGGGGCAATCTCGTCCGGGAGGTCGGCGACGGCGACCTCCACACGGTGGTGGCGTGTGCACTGGACGAGCCCGCCTACGCCGCGACGCAGATCACCGACGACGGATACCTCCGGCTGCACCGGATCGGTCGCGGCTCCGGACACGACCTTTGGGACCAGCAGTTCGAGGCCCAGCAGGTGCGGATTCTCACGCGTGACGGGCCGGTGACGGGGGTGATCGCCCGCACCAACGGGCATTTCGCCGCGCAGCATCGGGAGGAGACCTCGGTCACCGGACCGGACGACCTCTGGCTGGACGTCGGGGCCGAGTCGGCCGCGGAAGCGCGTGCCCTCGGGATCGAACTTCTCGATCCGGTCGTGCGGCACCTTCCGCCCTGGGTGCTCGCCGGGGGTCAGATCGCAGGTCCGTCCGCCGGGGCGAGGGCGGGCTGTGCCGCGCTCGCGGCGCTGGCCGAGTCGGTCGACGCGAGGGCCTCCACCCGCGTCACCTTCGTCATGAGCGCACAGGAGGAGTTCGGCTGGGTCGGCCTGTCGTCGCGCGTCGCTCGTGCCGACCACGTCGACGAACTGGTGCTGCTGGCGCCCGGAGCGGACGCTCGCGACGCGGCCACTGTGTCGACCGTGCGCCTGGGCGACTTCGGCGAGGTGCTCGAGGCGCGGGGTATCGAAAACGTCATCCGGTTCACCCCCGACGTTCTGTCACCCGGTTCGCACATGGAGGTGGTGGAGTCCTCGACGGCGGAGTGGCTGTATACCGAGGCAGGCGCGGCGCTGGGCCACGTCGTGGACGAGTTGCCCGAGCCGACATGGGTCACCGCGCCCGCTCAGCCCGACCCGCGCCAGCTGGATCGGTTCGACGTGGGGGGCGTCGGGGCGACGCTCCGGGACCTGGTCGAGATCCACGCGGCATCGGGCCACGAGTGGGAGGTACGTCGCTACGTGCTCGAGAACCTGCCCGCGTGGGCGCGTGACCTCGCGGTCGTCGACGACATCGGGAACGTGACGGTGGCCGCCGGACCGGATCGCGACACCACGGTGTTCATGGCCCACCTCGACGAGGTCGGCTACGAAATCACCGAGATCGGAGCCGACGGCGTGGTGGAGCTGCAGCGGCTCGGCGGAGCGCTCAACACGGCGTGGGAGGGCCAGACCGCGCTCGTCCACTTCGATCCGCCCGGCACGCCGAGTACCGCCAGCGGGACCGGGGACGACATGGCCCCCCGATGGAAGCGCATGTCCCTCGCAGCCGCCGCTCCGTCCCCGCCGCTTCCCGGCGTTTTCCTGACGCGGGACGACGCGGACCGTCGGGACCCCCCGGGTGGTGTTCGTGCCTGGTTCGGCGTGGATGGGCAGGAACTGCGCGCGCTCGGGGTCACGGAAGGGCTCCAGGTCACCAGCCACAAGGAGGGCCTGCGCCTGGGCACGCATCGGTTCGTCGGTCGCGGCCTCGACGACCGCGCCGGCACGACGGCGCTCCTCCGCGCCATCCGCCGGATCGACCCCGGTGCGTTGCCGGCGAAGGTGATCTTCGCCTGGTCGGTGCACGAGGAAGGCGGCCTCATCGGGGCTGCGGCGATGGCGCGCCGCTTCGGTGCGAGCACCACGCGCATCTTCTCGATCGACACCTTCGTGTCGTCCGATACTCCGCTCGAGTCACCGCACTTCGCGTACACCCCACTCGGCTCGGGTCCGGTATTTCGGGCGATCGAGAACAGCGGCGTCTCGCCGGTCCGCGAGCGGGATCGTGTGCTGGGCATCGCCGAGGCCGAGGGCATCCCGCTCCAGACCGGGCTCACCCAGGGCGGGACCGACGGCACCACCTTCACGTACTGGGGCGCCCCGAACCAGGGACTGTCGTGGCCCGGTCGCTACAGCCACTCGCCCGGAGAGGTCCTGGACCTGCGCGACCTTCGGCGCCTGGTCGACCTCGTCGTGGCCGTCGCGACCGCCGGCTGAGGAGCCCCCGGCGAAGCCGGCCGAAAACCGCCGGCTACGCGCCCTTCGCGATCGGAACCCGGACCATGTTGCCCCACTCGGTCCATGAGCCGTCGTAGTTCCGGACGTTCTCGTAGCCCAGCAGGTGCTTGAGCACGAACCACGTGTGGCTCGAGCGCTCGCCGATGCGGCAGTAGGCGACGATCTCGTCGTCCTGCTCGAGGCCGCACTCCTCCGCATAGATGGCGCGGAGCTCGTCCACGTCCTTGAAGGTGCCGTCCTCGTTGGCGGCCCGCTTCCAGGGCACGTTGGCCGCGCCGGGGATGTGCCCACCCCGAAGCGTGCCCTCCTGCGGGTAGTCGGGCATGTGCAGCAGCTCGCCGCTGAACTCCTCCGGCGAGCGGACGTCGACGAGCGGGCCCTTCCCCTCGATGTGCGACATGACCTGCGACTGGTAGGCGCGGATCTCGCTGTCGTCCCGCGCGACGACCGGGTACTCCGAGCGTTCCGCGGACGGGACGTCGGTCGTCATGGGGCGCCCGTCGTCCTGCCACTTCTTCCGGCCGCCGTCCATGAGGCGCACGTCGGGATGGCCGAAGAGGGTGAACACCCAGAGTGCGTACGCGGCCCACCAGTTGAACTTGTCGCCGTAGAAGACGACGGTGTCGTCGCGCGAGATCCCCTTGCGACGCATCAGCTCGGCGAAGGCCTCCCCGTCGAGGTAGTCGCGCGTGACCGCGTCATTCAGATCCATGTGCCAGTCGATCTTGATCGCGCCGGGGATGTGCCCCGTGTCGTAGAGGAGCACGTCCTCGTTCGACTCGACGACCACGACGTTCGGATCGTCGATGTGTTCGGCGACCCAGTCGGTCGAGACCAGGGTCTCCGGGTGGGCGTACTGGGCGAAGTGATCGGACGAATCGGTCGGCGCGGACATGGGCTTCCTGAGGTCGGCGGGGGAAAGCAGTCGTGCGGCTCGTTCCAGCTGCTGGCTCGTTCGTGCTGCTATGGAATACCCGTGGAACAGGTGAAGTTTCGGCGTGCGACGGAACACCTCTCCCGCCAACCCGTATCGGCCATCATGTCCATTCCAGATTCTCTGCAGACCGTGGTCGATCGTTTCGGCCGAGCCCCGCGTGATATCCGCGTGCAGGCACTTCTCCAGTACGCCAGGAAGGTCGCGCCGCTGCCCGAGGAGTTCGCCGCCGACCGCTCGGCGCTCGAGCAGGTGCACGAGTGCCAGACACCCTTCTTCCTCGCGGCGAGGGTCGACGACGACGACGTGGTGCACGTCTTCTTCGATGCGCCGGAGGAGGCGCCGACGGTGCGAGGGTTCGCTGGAATCCTCACGGAGGGACTCGAGGGCGCGACCTCGGGCGAGGTTCTCGACGTCCCGAAGGACTTCTACACGAAGATGGGGCTCGAGACGGTCGTGTCGCCGCTGCGCCTCAGGGGGATGGGGGCGATCCTGGCGCGGCTGCAGCGGCAGGTGCGGGAGCAGGTCGAGGGCTAGCATCGCTGGTCGGGTCCGGCCCGAATCCCCTAGAATCCGGTGCCGATGCAATCGGCTCCGTGTCCTCCCCCAAGACGGGAAGATCGTGTCCCTCCGACCGACTTCGAAGACGATCCTGTCCACCCGTGCCGTCTCGCTGATCCGGGCGGACTACCCGGGCGGACTGGTGCAGGGTCGGCACGGGCACGGGTTCGGAAGTGTCACGGTCATCCTGTCGGGGGCCGTCGAGGAACGAGTGGGGAGCCGGAGTCGCGTGGGCGGGCCGCTCACCGTCGTGAGGAAAGAGGTCGGTGTGGAGCACGCCTGTCGCTGGGGAGACGCCGGCGCGCGAACTCTCTCTCTGCAGATCGATCCGGCAGCGTTCGCCCATCGGACCGATCGGGCGACCGGAGTGCCCTGGACCTTCCTGGAGGGTGGACGGACGGCCGAAGCGGTCATTCGCCTCTTTTCGGCGGTCACCTCGGACCGTGCCTCCGCTCCCGTCGAGGACCTCGTTATGGAGATACTGGGAGGCCTGGACGATCCGTGGGCCGAGCATGTCGGTTCGCCGCCCGCATGGGTGGGCCGGGCGGTCGAGGCGATGCGCGACGCCAGCCCGCAGCGACCAGCCACGACGGAGCTCGCGGCCGATGCCGGAGTGCATCCCGTGCATTTCGCGCGCGTGTTCCGGCGCCATGTCGGGGTTGCCCCGACGGAGTTCGCACGCCGTCTTCGCATCAAGGCGGCGCTGGATCGTCTGGCGGGTGAGCGGCGGGCGACCATCGGACACGTCGCACATGCTGCCGGGTTTGCGGACCACAGCCACCTCTGTCGTGAACTCAAGGGGTTCATCGCGGTCACGCCCACGACCTACCGACGGATCACGACCCCCCTGGAGCCGTGGTCCCGGTGACCGTCGTGTTTCATCCGTTCAAGCCGCGGCCCCCTCGGTCCATCT
>Ga0102929_1001465_pt1 | contig 14074 bp, 13 predicted proteins | sample SalPonR1_B_D2_MG_FD_78510 | JGI IMG/M metagenome (GOLD analysis project Ga0102929, IMG submission 78510) | Salt pond soil microbial communities from South San Francisco under conditions of wetland restoration - Salt Pond MetaG R1_B_D2_MG | ecosystem: Environmental > Aquatic > Marine > Intertidal... | reverse complement strand
CCGGCCGCGCCCGCATGGTGCACGGGTTGCACGGTCGGATCGCGAACCTGCCGGCCCGTCTCGTCGGCTACGGCGAGCGCTGGGACGACGCCGGCGAGGCGTGCACCCTCTGGGCCGAGGGGATCGTGCGTCAGGCAGCGGTCTTCGGCGAGCACCTGGAGCTGCACCGTCGGATCGAGGCGCCGCTCCACGAGGCGCGGCTCCGAATCGTCGACGTGGTGACGAACCGTGGCTTCGAGCCCGCCCCGCACCGGTTGTTGTGGCACGTGGACTTCGGCTGGCCCCTGGTCGACGACGCCACGCGGCTGCGTCTGCCGGCGGAGGCGGACGGGGCCGCGCGCGCCGTCGGGCCGCTCGGCCCGCCCGTCGAGGGCAGGCCGGAGGAGGTCGCCGTCCTGCGCCCCGCCGCCGACGAGCACGGCCGGGCGGAGGCGCGCATCGTCAATCCCGATCTGGGCATCGGCGTGCGCCTGCGCTGGCGCACCGACGCCATGCCGGCGTTCCTGCTGTGGACGCACCTGCGGGCCGGCGCGTACGCCGTGGGCTTCGAGCCGTCCACGCACGCGATCGGCGACGCGTCCGGTCCGCTCGGCGACCTGCCGCCGGGCGAGGCGCGGCGCTACGAGTTGGACCTCGAGGCGGCCGACGGCGACGCCGCCCGCGCCTGGCTCGAGGACGGCGTTCGAGCGGTCGATCCGCTCCGACGAGGTCGGTAGGGAGGGCCCCGGCCCGCGGGGCGATCAGCCCATCGGCGTCCGGTCGACGTCGGGATCGGCGAACAGGTCGCTCTCGTCGCGGCTCTTGGTGGAGAACTCGCTGACCACTGCGCCCTCGTCGCCACCCTGGAACCAGTGCCAGGTGTTGGGGGCCAGCGTGTACTGGTCGCCCGGCTGCAGGACGATCTGGTGGAAGACGTTGAAGCCGTGCTCGTGCCCTGCGGGCGGGGTGGCGAGCGCGTCGTCGGGATCCACCGGCTCGCCCTCGACGTACAGGTAGAGCGTTCCCCAGCGGCAGCGGAAGGTCTCCTCCTTGCCCGGCTCGCCGGCGACCGGTGGGTGGATGTGCTCTGCGCACGTCTGCCGCGGGAACATCACCAGCTCCTTGGCGCAGACCCGCTCGGTGTTGACGTAGGTGATGAGCTGGATGCCGTAGTTCTCGAGGTCGTCCAGCCCGAAGTCGACGATCTCGATCTCGGCGGCCTCGTCGGGGCGCAGGACGATGCCGGCCTTCTTCAGGTAGTCGTGGGCGCGTTCGCGCGCCTGCTGCAGGGCGATGGTCAAGATCGATCTCCTGTTCCGTCCTCGGGACCGTGGATCAGGCCGGTCGCGGAGTCGGGACGACCCTCCGCTAGCGGGGCGGCGGCGCGGGGCCAGCCGGTGGCGAGGCGGTCGTTCAGCGCGTCCAGCGTGGGCACTGCGCTGCTGCCGTCGCGCTGGGCGACGCTGGCGGCGCCGGTCGCGGACGCCAGGGTCAGGGCGGTCGGCGCGTCCGCGCCGGTCGCGATGCCCGCCAGCATGCCCGCGATCGTGGCGTCGCCAGCGCCCGTCGTTCCTCGGGCGTCGACGACGAAGTTGGGCGACCAGAGCTCGCGGTTCCGCCAGCCGGACGGAAGCCGGGCGGCGTCGCCGCTGCGCAGGTAGGCGCCGTGGGACCCGAGCTTGAGCAGCACCGCGCTCGCGCCCGAGGTCAGGAAGCGTACCGCGGCGTCACGGACCGCTTGCGTCGTCGCTGTCCCGGGCACGTCGGGCAGCAGCGCGGCCAGGTCGCTCCACGACGGGGCGAACAGGGAGACGTTCGGAAGGACGCGAGCCAGGAAGGCACGCCAGTCGACGGCGGCGGCGGGGCCGGTCGGGTCGGGCGTGGCCATGTCCAGCGACACCAGCACGCCGCGTTCGGCGGCGTTCCCGAGCGCGTCGGCGAGGGCCCGCCCCCCGTCGGCGAACGCCGCGCGCATGATCGGCGGATAGCCGAAGTGCAGCAGCGAGCCCGGGCCGGGCTCCAGTCGCTGGAGGGCCGCGCGCAGCACCTCGCCGCCGAAGTCGTGGTTGGCGCCGGGGTGGTGCAGGAACGCCCGGTCTTCGCCGGGGCGGTGGACGACGAGGCTGTACGAGGTCGCGGCCGAGTCCGTCCGTTCGAGCGCGCCTCCCTCGTCGCCGAGGAGGTCCTCCACGACGTCTCCGAACGGGTCGCGTCCGATGCGCCCGACCGGCGTCGCCGCGAGCCCCAGGCGGCGTAGCGCGCCCGTGACGTTCCCCACGGCGCCCCCGACGCTGAAGGCGGCCGGGCCGACCTCGTCGAGCACGCCGGGCGCGATGCGCGCGTCCGGCCCGATCTCGGGCAGCACGTCGAGGCAGATGTGGCCGGCGACGATGATCATCGGCTCAGGCGTCCGCCGCCTGGTCGGCGAGCGCGGCCGTGAAGATCCGGTGGGTCTCGGCCGCCTCCTGCGGCGTGGCGCAGTGGAACGCCTGCCGCATGCCGTCACGTCCGTGCGCCAGCTCGTCGACGAAGGCTGCCCACATCTGCTGCACCGCGTCGGCGAAGCCGAACTCGAAGATGCCGCCGGTGATGGCGGGGTAGGCGCTCTGGTAGCCGAGGTCGATGTGCTCCCACGCCTGCTCGCCGCCTGGCGCGTAGCGCAGGCGCTTCAGCGTCTTGGGGTGCTTGGTGCTGAACGAGAGCGATTCCTTCGTTCCGTGCACGGTCAAGGCCCAGGTGTTGGTTTCGCCGGGGGCGATGCGGCGGGTGTGGAGAAGCATCGGAAAGGCGCCGCCGGCGTGGGGGACACGCGTGAGCAGCGTCGCGTTGTCCCAGGTCTCGCAGGCCGCCGTGCCGCCGTGGCCGTCGGGACGCTGGCGCACGACGTCGCTGAGCTCGGCACGGATTCGCGAGGGGATCCAGCCCGCCCGGAGCGGCACGTGCAGGACGTGCATACCGAGGTCGCCCATGCAGCCGTACGCGCCGTTGGTCTCGACCCGGCGCTTCCAGTTGATCGGCTTGTCGGGGTTCAGGTCGCTGGAATGGAGGAATGCCGCCTCGACGTCCAGGACGGTGCCGAAGCGGTCCTCGCGAATCGCGCGGACGATCTCGAGCGCCCCGGGGAAGAACGGCATCTCCGACGAGCAGCGCACCAGCAGGTCGGGGTGACGGTCGATCTCGTCGAGGATCGCGCGGTTGGCGGCCAGATCGATGCCGAACGGCTTCTCGCCCAGCAGGTGCTTGCCGGCCTTCAGCACGTCGACGTAGACCTGCTCGTGCAGGTGGTGCGGCACGGCGACGTAGACGGCGTCGACGTCGTCGCGGGCCAAGAGCTCGCGGTAGTCGCGTGTGGCGAACGCGACGCTGGGCACGCGCTCGCGGAACCACGCGATCGCCTCGTCGTTCACGTCGGCCACCGCGGTGAGGACCGGGCGCGCGGGCAGGTCGAGGAGGTGGAGCCAGCGCGCGGCGGACGAGGCGAACTCGCGGCCCATCAGGCCCAGCCCGATCACGCCGAAGCGGACGTCGTTCACGAAGCTGCCTCGAGCGTGGCGGCGGCCTCCTCGGGACCGGTGCCGTGGTGCACGACCGACATCAGCGCGCGCGTCATGGCGCCGGGCTTGTCGTGCTGGATGACGTTGCGTCCGTAGACGATGCCGCTGGCGCCCCGTTCGAGGACGGCGGCGGTGCGCCGTAGGATCTCGGCGTCGGACACGCGTCCGCCGCCCCGCACCAGCACGGGCACGTCGCCGGCGGCTTGGACGACGTGGTGGTAGAGGTCGATGTCGTCCGTCGGGTCGGCCTTGACGATGTCGGCGCCGAGCTCCACCGCCTGGCGGACCAGCGGGCGGATGGCGCTCAGGTCGCCGTGGACGCCGTAGCCCCCTCCGCCACGCCGCATCGCGAGCGGCTCGATCATCACCGGCATGCCGGCTCTTTCGGCTTCGTAGACCAGGGCGGAGACGTTGCGCACGCACGCTTCGCGCACCTCGGGCGCGCCCTCGAGGTCGAACAGGTTGACGCACATGGCTGCCGCGTCGAGGCGCACCGCGTGCTCGACCGCGCCCTCGATCAGATGACTGAACAGCCGCTCTGGAAGCTCGGCGCCGTAGACGTTGGCGACGTCGACGCGCAGCACGAGCGCGGGCTTGGACCCGGGGCGGTTCTGCAGCAGGGGGGCTTGGCCGACGCTGAGCTGCACGGCGTCGGGTCCCGCGGCGACGACGGTCTCGATCGCCGCGGCGGCGTTCTCGATCCCGGTCAGGAAACGGTCCTCGCCGAAGAAGCCGTGGTCGATGGCGACGTCGAAGCAACGGCCGTCGGCAGCGAGCAGTCGGTGGACGCGGGGCTTGGACATGATCCTCCCTGGGCTCGGAAGGCATTCCGAGCGAATAAGTAAACGGCGTGGTCTAAATCAACCTTGTCGCAGATCGTCGTCCCTGTCAAGCATGCGGCCGTCGTCAGCGCGCTGTCTCGTACACGACCTGCGATTACTTGACAGACGTAAATTTAATATGCCAATGTATCCACAACGTTGGAAACCGAGCCCGCCGGACGCTCTCCTCGGGGAGCCCGCGCGCGCCACGCGGTCGTGCACGATGCGCTCGTCGACGGCAGTCGCTGCCGACGCTCAGGGGCGCTGGACCGAAGCGAGAGGGGGTGGCTGCCCGGTGTCGACGCAGGAGAACGGACCGTCGCGACGTGGGGCGCTGATCCTCGAAGCGATTCGGCGCTACGCACCCGTCACGCGCACGGAGATCGCCGTGCGCACCGGCCTGACCCGCGCCACCGTCACCCACGGCGTCGGAGAGCTGATCGCCGCTGACGTCGTCGAGGAGCTCGGCCGCCGATCGACCGGGAGGGGGCAGCCGCCCATCGAGCTTCGCATCCGTTCCCGCACCGCCTACACCGTCGGCGTCCACTACAGTCACCGGACCATCAACGTGGCCCTTTCGGATCTCGATGGCACGGTGCTCGAACGCAACGCCATCGACTGCGAGCCGTCCGGACCGGTGGACACCGTCGGCGCCCTCGCCGACGCCGCCGATAGCGTGATGGACTCGCTGGGAGACGCACGCGACCGGCTGCTGGGCGTCGGGCTGGCCACCTTCGGACCGCTGGACCTGAGCGAGGGCACCGTCAGCCCGCCGATCTACGGCGCCGACTGGCAGCACCAGCCGCTCAGGCGCATGCTGGCCGAGGCGCTGGGCGTGCCCGTCTGGCTCGACAACGACGCGGTCGCCGCCTCCATCGGCGAGTTCTGGTACGGCGCGGCGCGACCGTTCGACGACTTCCTGATGGTGTTCCTCGGCTACGGACTGGGCGGCGGACTGTTCCTGGGCGGCCGCGTTCACCGGGGCGCCAGCTACAACGCCGCCGAGATCGGCCACATGATCGTCGACGCGGACGGCGCCCCCTGGTTCCACGGGCCTCCCGGCTCGCTGGAGTCCGAGGCCTCGCTGCTGCGCCTGGAGCGCGATCTCGGCGGCCCGCCGAGCCTCGATCAGGACCTGTCGCGCTCCGAAGACCCGAGGGTCGTCGCCTGGCTGGACCGCGCCGGCCTGCGTCTGGCGCAGGCGACGGCGTCGGCCGATCACCTGCTCGATCTCGAGGCGGTCGTCTTCGGCGGCCTCGTCAACGTCGCCACGCTGGACGCGATCGTCGAGCGCGTGCGTCACCACGTTCGACGCTTCGGCATCGACGCCCGCCCGCACAAGGCCGACCTGATCGTGGGCACCACCGGACCGTTCAGCGTCGCCCTGGGCGCCGCCATGCTGCCGATCTACGACGCGTTCCTCCCCGCCCGCTCCGACGGCATGCCCGTCGCGCGGGCGTTCTCCGAACCGCGAACGGCGCGGAGAGGGGGTGAGCGCCAGGCCTAACCGCACCCCGTCCACCATCGCTCCCCCGTCATCCCTTCCAAGGAGGAACTGCATGCGCAGACTCATGATCCTGCTCGGCGCTCTGACGCTCGCTTTCGCCAGCGCCCAAGACGAAGCGCTCGAGATCGTGCTCGTCCCGGGTCTCACCACCGACGCGTTCTACATCACCATGGACGACGGCGCTCAGGCGGCCGCCGAAGCTCTGGGCATCGACTACGCCTTCCAGGGCGCCGAGGAGTTCAACCCGACCTTGCAGATCCCGGTGCTCGAGGCGGTCATCGCCCGTGGGCCCGACGCGATCCTGATCGCGCCGACCGATACCACCCAGCTGATCGAGCCGCTGCGGCGCGCCGTCGAGCGGGGCATCACGGTCCTCACCGTCGACACCTTCATCGACGACGGAAGCTACCAGGACGGCGCCGGCGACGGCGACTTCCCGATCAGCTACATCGCCTCCGACAACGTCATGGGCGGCCGCATGGCGGCCCGCGCGATGGCCGAAGCGATCGGTGGCGACGGCGCGGTCTACGTCTCCAACGTGCGCCCCGGCATCTCGACCACCGACCAGCGTGAAGAGGGCTTCAAGCTCGAGATGGCCGAGAACTGGCCCGACATCACCGTTCTCGATACCCAGTACAACGAGAACGACGCCAGCACCGCCGCCTCGCAGTTCCAGGCCGTCCTGGCACGCACGCCCGACCTCGAAGGCGTCTTCGGCGCCAACCTGTTCTCCGCGCTGGGCGCCGCCAACGGCGTCGACGGCGCGGGCATGAGCGACGAGGTCACCGTCGTCGCGTTCGACGCGCCCGAATCGATCGTCGGCAACCTCGAGTCCGGCCTCGTCGACCTCGTCATCGCCCAGCACCCGGCCACGATCGGCTACTACGGCGTCGTGACCGCCTACGCGCACCTCACCGGCCAGGCCGTCCCGCCGCTCATCGGCACCGGCTTCACCGTCATCACGGCCGAAAACGTGAACGATCCCGACATCGCCAAGTTCATCTACGCCGACTGATCCGACCCGACCTGCGGGGCGCCCCGACGGGGCGCCCCGCAGGGTCGCCTTCGCCTTCGTCGTCCCCCGGAGGATCCACCTTGACGGACACCACCCTCATGCCCACGAACCCACGCCGAGCGCGCTTCCTGCGCACCCTGGCCGGCGCCTGGTCGTGGCTGTTCCTTATCTTCATCGTCGTCTTCTTCGAGATCTGGGCCCGCGCCGAGACCGGCAGCACCTTCGTCTTCCGGATCTACAACCTGCAGAGCATCCTGCTCGCCTCCACCCAGATCCTCATGCTCGCGCTCGGCCTGACGTTCGTCATCATCTCCGCCGGGATCGATCTGTCCGTCGCCTTCACCTCGGGCCTCGCAGCCATCGTCATGGCCGTCCTCATCCGGGCGCTCGGACCGCAGATCGGGGACGGCCCCGCCTTCGCCGTCGGCGTGCTCTTCGCGATCGTGGCGGCGGTCATCCCCGGCTTCATCAACGGCTGGCTGGTCGCGAACCTCCAGGTACCCTCGTTCATCGGGACGTTGGGCATGTACGGCATCGCCCGCGGGGCGGCGTTCCTCGTCGGCGGCGGCGCGACCGTGGCGATCCGCAACTCCTTCGCCCGCGAGTTCGGCAACGGCCGCGTCTTCGCCGACGCCGTGCCCATCCCGCTGCTCACGGCGATCGTCATCACGCTCGTGTTCCACTATCTGCTCAAGCACACCCGCTTCGGGCTCTACACGTACGCGATGGGCGGCAACCTGCAGGCCGCGCTCCGGGCCGGCGTCGACGTCAAGCGCATGACGATCATCATCTTCATGCTCAGCGCCTTCACCGCCGCCATCGCCGGCATCTTCTACACCGCGCGCTTCTCGGCCGGAGCGGCCGACGCCGGCGAGCCGATCCTGCTCTACTCCGTCGCCGCGATCTTCATCGGCGGCGCATCGCTCAGCGGCGGCTCGGGAACCGTGATCGGCACGGTCATCGGGTCGCTGATCATCGCCGTCATCCAGTTCGGCCTGGTGTTCATCGGCGTCCCGCCCTACTGGCAGTTCGTCGCCGTCGGCACCGTCATCATCATCGCCGTCCTGATCGACCAGTTCCGCGACCGGCTCGGCAGCGCCGGTCAGGGAGACGCGGCATGAGCAGCGAGCCGATCCTTCGCGTCGACGGCGTCCACAAGCGTTTCGGCGGCAACCACGCGGTTCGCGGCGTGTCGTTCGACGTCTACCCGGGCGAGGTGCTCGCGCTGGCTGGCGACAACGGCGCCGGCAAGTCCACCGTGATCAAGATGATCTCGGGCGTCTACAAGGCCGACGGCGGCAGCATCCACTTCCAGGGCGACGACATCACGGACATGACGCCGCAGAAGGTGCGCGACCTGGCGATCGAGACGATCTACCAGGATCTCTCCCTCGCGGAGAACCTCGACGTCGGCATCAACCTGTTCCTCGGTCGCGAGCGGATGAAGCGCCTCTTCGGGATCTTGCCGGTCATCGACCGCGCCTGGATGAACGCCGAAGCGAAGAAGGCGCTCAAGGACCTGGGGATCCAGATCCCCGACCCCGACCAGCCCGTCGCCAACCTCTCCGGGGGTCAGCGCCAGGCGATCGCGATCAGCCGTGCCGTCTACTGGAACGCCAAGCTCCTGATCATGGACGAGCCCACCGCCGCCCTCGGGGTGCCCGAGCAGCGCGAGGTGATGGACCTGATCCGCCGGTTGCAGGAGCGCGACGTCGCCATCATCCTGATCTCGCACAACCTGCACGACATCTTCTCGATCAGCGACCGGATCGTCGTCCTCGAGCGCGGCGCCAAGGCCGGCGAGCGACGCGTCGTCGAGACCGACGAGGACGAGGTCGTGCGCCTGATGATGGGGGGTGGACGTGCCGAGGCCGGCGCCGGCGCCTGAGGCCGGTGCGCCGCTCGCGATCCTCACCTCCGGCGGCGACGCGCCCGGCATGAACATGGCGATCTGGGCCGCCTGCGCCGAAGCGGAGCGTCACGGGCGTCGCGTGCTAGGCGTTCGCGACGGGTTCACCGGCTTGCTGGCGCGCCGGGCGGAGCCGCTCACGGTCGAGGACACGCTGCGCTGGGCGCGACGCGGCGGGACCGCGCTGGGTACGGCGCGCGTGCCCGACCTGCCCTCGCGCCGGGACGAGGCGCGCGCCTCGCTCCACCACTTGGGCGTAGGCGGCCTGATCGTCGTCGGCGGCAACGGATCGTTGGCCGCGGCCGAGATGCTGGCCGACGACGCGGGTACGGTCGTGGGCGTGCCGGCCACCATCGACAACGACGTTCGCGGATCGCCGGCCTCGATCGGGTTCGACAGCGCGCTCGAGGCAGGCGTGCGGCTGGCGGACGGGATCCGCGACACCGGCGAGGCGCTGCCCAGGCTGTTCTCGCTCGAGACGCTCGGTGGCGACACCGGCCACCTGGCCGAGGCGATCGGCCGCGCCGTCTGCGCCGACGTCGTCCTGCGCCCCGAGGCGCCGCTCGCGACCGAGGCGATCGTCGACGCGGTGCGGCCCGTTCTGGCCGCCGGACGGGCTGCGCTGATCGTCGCGTCGGAGGGCTACCCCGACCTGAACGCCCAGCTCGCGCGCGTTTCGGCCGCCGTCGGCGTCCGTCTGCGCGACAGCCGTGTCGGGCACGCCCAGCGCGGAGGCGCGCCCAGTCCGCGCGATCGCCTGCTGGCCCGGGATCTCGGCGAGGAAGCGGTGCGTGCCGCGCTCGAGGGCGACGCCTGCCGCGTCGTCCCCGCGCACGACGGGGGCGTCGTGCGCCTGCGGACGAGCGCGGGACGGTAGGGGACGTCGTGCCACGTAGCCTGTTCGTGATCGACATCGGCGGCACCTGGATGCGCGTGGGCCACCTCGACCCCGCGGGTCGTCCCGGGCCGATGACGCGCGCCTCCAGCGACGGCCTGCGCTCCGACGACCCCGTCGGCTTCCTGGTCGATCAGGTCCGCCGTCACGCGGCCCAGCACGGCGTCGCGCCCTCCGCGCTGGTCGTCGGCGTGCCGTTCACCCCCGACCCCGAGCTCGAGACCGCCCTGTCGAGCCCCAACATCCGCCAGCTCGAGGGTCTGCCGCTACGGCGCCGACTCGAGGAGGCGCTGGACGTCCCGGTGCTGCTGGAGCGCGACATCAACCTTCTCGCCATGGGCGAGTGGGCGCACGGGGCCGCGCGCGGCGCGAAGGCGACCTTCGGGATGTTCGTCGGCACCGGCGTCGGCGGCTGCTACCTCGAGGGCGGAACGCCGTTCCGCGGGGCCACGGGGTCGGCCGTCGAGCTCGGCCACGTCCCGATCCGCGGCGAGGGGCGGCGCTGCGTCTGCGGCAACCGCGACTGTCTCGAAGCGTACGCCTGTGGCCACGTCCTGCACGACCTGGCCCGTCTCCACGAGGTTCCCGTCGAGCGGCTCTTCGCCGACGCGGACGACGCGCCGAGCGAGCTCCGCGCCGCCCTCGACGCCTTCGTCCGCGACCTCGCCTTCGCGCTCGCGACCGCGGTCAACCTGTTCCAGCCCGAAGTCGCGCTCGTCGGGGGAGGCGTCCCCGACATGGACGGCTTCCCGCGCGAACGCTTCGCCCAGATCTTCCACGCCCACCTGCGCAGGCCCGTCCCGTCGACCACCGTCCGTCTGGCCTGGACCGAGCTCGGCTCGGCCGCGGCGCTGCACGGTGCCGTCCTGCGCGCCGCCTCTCTGAAAGGAACCCCCTCATGAGCCACGTCATGTCCCGAGCTGTCTTCGACGCCCTGAACACCCACGCCTGGAGCGACGGCGTGATCGCCGCCGCCGCCATGGACCAGCGCGGATCGCTCAAGCGCGCCCTCGAGTCCGCCGGCATGAGCGAGGTGAATGATGCCGACCTGCGCACCTTCAAGCGGCTGGTCGTCGAGGCGCTGTCGCCGCACGCCAGCTCGGTCCTGCTCGACCCCACCTGGGGCGACGAGGCAGCCGCCGCACGCGCCGACGGATGCGGATTGCTGTACGCCTACGAGAAGAGCGGCTACGACACCCGGACGGAGGGTCGCCAGGGCGAGCTGCTGCCGGGCGCGAGCGTCCGCCGCCTGGTCGAGGGAGGCGCGACCGGCATCAAGCTTCTCGTCTACTACGCGCCCGACCACGCAGACGACGTCAACGACGTCAAGCACGCCCTCGTCGAGCGGGTCGGCGCGGAGTGCACCCAGGTCGGCGTACCGCTGTTCCTGGAACCGGTCACGTACGACGACGACGCCGACGCGGTCACGACCGCCCGACGCCGCCCCGAGCGCATCCGCGGCATCGTCGAGGAGTTCTCGAAGGACCGCTACGGCGTCGACGTCCTCAAGGTCGAGTACCCCGTCGATCCGAAGTTCACGACCGGCCTGGCGGGCGGATCGGATGCGGTCCACGATCTCGAGGCGGCCCGCGACGCCCTGCTCGCCGTCGACGAGGCGGCCGCACGGCCGTACATCTTCCTGAGCGCCGGGGTGGACATGGGCGTCTTCGAGACGATGCTCGGTCATGCCGGCGAGACCGGCATCGACTTCGCCGGCGTCCTCTGCGGGCGCGCCACCTGGAAGGGCGGCATCGCCGCCTACGCGCAGGGGGGCGCCGACGCGCTGCGACGCTTCATGGACGACGAGGGCGTGCCCAACATCGAAACGCTGAACCGCGCCATCGCCGCGAACGCGAAGCCGTGGTGGACCGTCTACGGCGGCCGCGACGCGATCCGGCTCGAGCCCGCGTGAGCGGGGCGGCGGGAGGCGGCGGGGAGGCGTCGCTCCCCGCCATCGGCGTCCTGGGCGAGGTGCTGGTCGAGGTGATGCGCCCCGGCCCGGACCAGCCGCTGGACCGTGAAGGCGTCTTCGAAGGGCCGTTCGCCAGCGGCGCGCCCGCCATCTGCGCGGCGGCCGCCGCGCGCCTGGGCGCGCGCGTCCGCTTCGCCGGCGTGGTCGGCGAGGACGCCTTCGGCCGCCTCTGCAGGAGGCGGCTCGGCGACCTCGGGGTCGACACGGCGCCGCTTCGCGCCACGGCCCAGGCGGCGACCGGCGTCGCGTTCGTCGCCTACCGCGCGGACGGAGAGCGGGAGTTCGTCTTCCACCTCCCCCGCGCCGCCGCCGCCGAGCTGGGGCCGGACGACGTCGATGCGCTGGCGCCGGCCTCCCTCTCGTGGCTGCACGTCAGCGGCTCGTCGCTGGGCGTCTCCGCGTCGATGCGGGCAGCCTGCGAGGAGGCCGCGCGGCGCGTAGCGGAGGCGGGCGGCACCGTCGCCTTCGACCCCAACCTGCGCGCCGAGCTCGCCGATCCGGCAGAGGCCCGCGCCCTCTGCCACGGCGTGCTCCGTCACGCGCGCGTGGTCTTGCCCAGTGGTCACGAAGCGGCGCTGCTGACCGGCGCGGACGACCCGCGCGCAGGCTGCCGCGCGCTGCTGGCGGGCGGCGCGGAGCTGGTCGTCCTCAAGCGCGGGGCCGACGGCTGCACCGTCTTCACGTCGGACGGTCCCGAGGACGGCGCCGACGTGCCCGCCTCAGCCGCGTTCGTGCGCGATCCGACGGGCGCAGGCGACGTGTTCGCCGCCGCGCTCGCCGTCGCGATATTGGACGGCTGCACGCCGCTGGACGCGGCGCGTTTCGCGTCCGCCGCCGCGGCCGAGGCGATCGAGACGCTGGGGCCGATGGAGGGCCTGGCCGACCGCGCCGCCTGCGAGCGACGCCTGGAACGAACGTAGACTCGGGCGTGGCCCGCGCCGCCCGTACCGACACCATCCGCGCGCACAACCGCGCGCTCGTGCTCGAGGAGGTCCGCCTCCGCGGGCCCGTCACGCGGGTCGAGATCCGTCACCGAACGGGCCTGACGGCAGCCGGCGTCGCCGGGGTGGTGGCTCGGCTCGTCGAGGAGGGCCTGGTCCGCGAGATCGGACGCACGGCCGGCGGTCGCGGCCAGCCCGCCACGCTGTTGGATCTCGATCCCGAGGCGGGATTCACCGTCGGCCTGCACCTCGACCGCGACCTGATCTCGGGCACGATCGTCGACCTCAAGGGCGACGCCCGCGGCACGCTACGCAGCACGATCTCGCTCCCGACGCCGGACGCGGCGGTCGACCTCCTGCGGGAGACGTACCGCTCGCTGCTCGCCTCTTCCCGAGCGACCGAGGGGCGCATGCTGGGCGTCGGTCTGGTCACGGTCGGGCCGCTGGACCCCGAACGCGGTCGCGTTCTGGGCCCCCCCAACTTCCCCGGCTGGTCGGACGTGCCGCTGCGCGACGCGGTGGCGGATGCGATCGGCGTTCCGGTCTGGCTGCAGAACAACGCGACCGCCGCCGCCCTGGGCGAGGCGTGGTACGGAGCCGGACGCGGTGCAAGGAACCTCCTCTACGTCTACGTCGGTCTCGGCCTGGGCGGGGGCGTGCTGCTCAACGGGCGACTCCACGTGGGGACCGGACGCAACGCGGGCGAGGTCGGGCACGTGCCGGTCCACGCCGAGGGGCGTTGGCAACCGCTCGAGGACGTCGTGTCGCTCAGGGCTCTGCGAGCTGCGTTCGGCGACCGTGCCGAGCGCCTCGAATCGGCCACGTCCGACGAGATCGCGCGTCACGACGGCCTCCAGGCGTGGCTGAGGAGTGCGTCCGAGACGCTCGGAGCCGTGCTGGCCGGCGTGGACAACGTTCTCGATCTCGATGCGATCGTCATCGGCGGCCGCCTGGCGCCCGACCTGGCGGCCGCCCTGGTGCACGAGGTGAGCGCGGTCGTTCCGCGCTTCCAGATGCGGAACCGGCCGCACGCCGCCCGCGTCGTGCAAGGCCTCGTCCGGGACGACGTCGCTGCGCTGGGCGCTGCGGCGCTGCCGCTCTACGAGGTCTTCTCGAGCGAGCCCTGACGCGACGCCTCGCGATCGACCTGGGGACGTCGCCGAAGCGGTCTCGCGCCGCCCGTGCCGCTCGCCTACGGGCGTGCCGGCGGCTCGTAGGCCTCAGGATACGATCGACGCGTCGGCCGGAGGCCGGCGGCGCATGCGATCGTGCCGACCGGAGTCCGTGTAGCGACGGCCGTCGCGCCGACGTCGTCGAGCCGGAAAGGAGTCCGCATGCGTACCGTGCTCCTGTTGGCCATGATCACCGTGTCCGAGGCGACCATCGGCGTGTTCGTCAAGCTGGTCGACGGACGCATCCCGATCGCCACGCTGAACTTCTTCGCGTTGGCGTTCGCCGCGGCGTTCCTGCTGGTCACCGTG
>Ga0102929_1001463_pt1 | contig 14082 bp, 11 predicted proteins | sample SalPonR1_B_D2_MG_FD_78510 | JGI IMG/M metagenome (GOLD analysis project Ga0102929, IMG submission 78510) | Salt pond soil microbial communities from South San Francisco under conditions of wetland restoration - Salt Pond MetaG R1_B_D2_MG | ecosystem: Environmental > Aquatic > Marine > Intertidal... | reverse complement strand
GTCCGGGGACTTCGACGCGGCCACCCCGGAGACCCGCCAGGGCCCGAGTCCGGGCACGGCGCCGCGCCGCTCGTCGGGTCCGACAGCGACTGGAGCGACATCTGGAGGTTCTGGCTCGAGGCCGTGGCCCGCGCGCCCGCGCGGTTGTGGATCGTGGACGACGCCCATCGTCTCCCCGTGGCGGGCTGGGACGCGCTCCTCGAGGCGTGGGCGGCGATCCGGGGGCAGGCGCTTCCGGTCCACCTCGTCCTGGCTGGAGCGAGCGGCATCGTCGAACGGGTCCAGGACCTGCCGCACGACCACCTCCGCCTCGATCCACTCCCGGCCGCGGTCTGGCTGACCCGCGACGTCCCGTGGCCTCCGGACGATCGCGTACGGGCGGCCGCCGTCTTCGGTCGATCCACCGCCTTCCACGAGTCCGTGGACCCCGGGCGGTCCGTCGCCGCGAACGTTCGGACCCTCCTGCTTCAGCCCCCGGCGCCCTTTCTGACCCACACGATCGATACGGTGGTCGCCGACCTCCAGCGCCCGGAGCGATACCTTCGAGCCATCTCCGCTCTGGCCCGCGGAGGCCGCGAGTGGGGACAGGTCAGGAAAGCCGTCGGCGACCTCTCCTCGAGCGGCCAGCTCGGCCCGTACATGAAGACGCTCGAGGAGCTCGGCATGGTCGTCGGGGAACGCTCTCTGGACGCCCATCCACGCACCCGGAGTCGTCGATGGCGCCTGACCGACCCGCACACCGGCTTCTGGTTCGCGGCGATCCTCCCCCTGTGGGATCGCCTCGGCGTGCACGCGGCCTCGGACCTCTGGGACGCCGTGGAGCCGGAGGTGGACGCCCATACGGCGCGGGTCCTGCCGATCCTCGTGCGCGAGTGGCTCGGGACGCCCGGGGCGGCCGAGCTGCTGGGGAGTTCGGCCCGGGAGGTCGGGGGCCTCTGGGGGGACGGGTACGACATCCACGTCGCGGGGACGCTCCGGAACGGAGCCATGGTCTACGTCTGGACCCGGTGGACCGGGGGTGCCTTCACGCCCGGGGAGATCGACGCATGCCTCGAGCAGATTCGTCACACGAGGTACGGCTTCGGCAGGGAACGTCGACTCAAGCTGTTCGTCCAGCGTGAGCCGCCGGACCACGCACTCGCCCGGGTGGACGCCCGCGATCCCGAGGTGATGGTCGTGGGCGTGGACAGCCTCGTGACCGGGTCCGAATCGTCGTCACCGCGGACGCGCGGACAGACGCGCGGCCAGTAGGGCGCGTCGCGCGTCGTCGAACCATGGGTGCCTGAACATTCGCGGCGCACGCGGATACACTCGCGGTACTTCCTCCCGCTTCACGTACCCCTCCCGGAGATTCCTCGATGGATTTCGGACAGTTCTCTCTCACGCTCCTCACCGAGTGGGGGTTCAAGCTCCTCGGCGCCCTCGCGATCGTCGTCATCGGTCGCTGGGTCGCGGGCGTGGCCCGGGGCACCGTCCGCCGTGCCGCGGAGCGCGGTGGCGCGGATGCGACCCTCGTGCCGTTCTTCGCCAACCTCGCCTACGCGGCGCTGCTGACCGGTGTCTTCATCGGTGCGGCCACGGTCCTCGGATTCCCGACGGGCTCCTTCGTCGCCATCGTCGGTGCCGCGGGTCTCGCCATCGCCCTCGCCTTCCAGGGGACGCTGTCGCACCTCGCGTCGGGCGTCATGCTGCTGACCTTCCGACCCTTCCAGGTCGGCGACTTCGTGGACGCGGGCGGCACGTCCGGGAGCGTCGAGGAGATCGGGGTCTTCACCACGATTCTTCGCACTCCCGACAACATCCGGATCATCGTGCCGAACTCGAAGATCTCCGGCGACACGATCAAGAACTTCTCCGCGAACGAGACCCGCCGTATCGATCTGGTGATCGGCGTCGACTACGGAGATGATCTCGATCTGGCCAAGTCGACCATCGAGCGGATCATCACGGCGGACGAGCGCGTGCTCGAGGACCCGGCGCCGGTCGTCGAGGTGAACGAGCTCGGAGCCTCGTCGGTCGACTTCGTCGTCCGGCCCTGGGTAAAGACCGAGGACTACTGGGCGACGAAGTGGGCCCTCACGAAGGCCCTCAAGGAAGGCGTCGAGGAGGCGGGCCTCTCCTTCCCCTTCCCGCAGCGGGACATGCACGTCTACAACGAGAACACGAACTGAGGGCCGCCTGAACGGCGGAGAGGCGCTCGGCCCGGGGGGGCGCTCATCGAGGGGCTGTCATCGTCGCGTCGATCCGGCTCGCCTTCGCGATCGCCTCCGTATCGGAGCAGCCCCGAGCCCGGGGGGACGCCCGAGCCTCCGCTGGCGGTACACCGCCGCGCGCGTCACACTGCGGATCGTCGGGCGTCGGCCGACGGAGGGTCCGTCGACGCCGTGTGTCGATCGGGAGGCATGCCGGATGAAGTGGATCAAGCGAATCGGCCCGGGCCTGCTCGCGCTGGTCGCGGTACTCCTGCTCCTCGGGCTGACATCGGAGCAGGTCTCACGCGTCCACGCCGCCGGCGCGTACGGCCTCGAGGATCCCGCGGATGCCCGGCGGGTCACGCCGGGAGAATACGGGCTCCGGCCGGGGGACCGGCTCACATACCGTGAGCACTACACGCGCGACGTGGACCCCACCGTCCTCTTCGGGCTGGCTCCGACGGATCAGGCGCGTGAGGGGGCGGCGGGGCGCCCACGGACCCTCGAGGCCGTGTTCGATACCCACATCCTCGTGTTGAGCGAGACCGAGCGGGACGGCGCTCGCGGATGGGTTGTCGCCACGCAGCGTAACCTCGTCGAGTCGGAAAGTACGGCGCCGGCGAATCTCGGGCCCGGAGACGGTGCTCCCCTGACCCCACCCGCGGTGGATACCACCATCGCGCACGCCAACTGGATCACCGAGCGAGGCAGGCCCGCGTACGGCATCACCGTCGATCTCGGGCGCAGCAGCAAGGCCGTATGGGATGCCAACCCCTTCCAGATGCTGCCACCCGAGCTCTCGCCCGGTGTGGAGTGGGAGGCCCGGCCGGGCCTCGCCACCCGGTTCGTCGTGGCGGACATGGAGGAGTTCGAACGTGAGACCTGCGCGAGGATCGAGGGTCGCGGAGATGGGCGTGCGTACATCCCGAGGGTGGCGACGCCCGACTCGGCGTTCCGGATCCGCTACTGGTTCTGTCCGGACAGCGGGCTGATCCGACGCCTCGAATACCAGGCGAAGTATCCGGGCTTCAACTTCGAGCGCATCGAGGAGCGGGTGACGCTGGAACTCGTCTCCCACACCCGGGACGAATCGTTGGCGGAGTGGCTCGATGACCCGGCCGTGCGGCTGGCCGCCCTGCGCGGCGTCGACGTTTCGGATCGTCCACGCGCTCCCGTGGACGACCTCGACCGGCTCATCCGGTCCGGGAGATCGGAGTCCGTGAAGGCCGCGCTCGGGGTGATGATCCGCGACGGCATCGGCGTCGACGAACTTTCGGACTCGGGCCGGGCCGTACTCGACGCCGGTGGTCGGCCGTGGCTGAGCCGGATGCTGCGGCGAGCCACGGGGGAGGCGCCGGCCTGGCTCCCGGGAGGGACGGGCGAGGCGGAGGACTTCGACGTGGCGACCGCCGTGGCCCTCGCCAGGGCGGATGCCGAACGAACGGGGGCCGAGGTCGGATCGTGTACCACCAGTCCCCTCTGGACCCAGGCGGTCGTGGCGACCCGACGACGTCCCTGGAGCGCGACCGGCACGCGGCTGGAGCACATGACCTCCGAGGGATTCGAAGGATCGCCCTACGTGGTCCGGGTGCCACGCGGGTACCGTGGCGACGCCCCGTCCCCCCTCCTCGTCTTTCTTTCGGGCAACTCGGGGGGCGCGATGTCCGGCGAGCGCACTGCCAGCCACGCGCTCCGGGACACGCCGTATCTCACCGTCTATCCCCACGCCCGGGGTGTCTGGTGGGATCCCTCGTCCGCGGCCATGCTGGATGCCCTGATCGAGGAGATCTGGCGCCGGTACAACATCGATCCGGAGCGGGTCTACCTGACGGGCCTGAGCAATGGCGGCACGGGCACCTTCCTCTTTTCCAGCCTTTGGCCTCAGCGCTTCACCGCGGCCGTCTCGGCCATGGGCGCAGGTCTGTTCACCGCCGAGGATTCGCGCTTCCCCCATCCCGAGAACACTCGATCCCTCCCGCTCCGATTTCTGCACGGCATCGACGACGACGTCATCCTGCCGGGATCCAGTGTGGAGACGGTCCGGCACCTCGGGACGCGGGAGGCGCCGGCCGATGTGCAGATGTTCTCCGATCTGGGCCACGAGGTCTTCATCGGGCGGACGGACGACGACCTGACTCTGGAATTCCTGGGTCGGCACGTGGGTCGTCCGCATCCGCGCATCCTGTCCTATCGGTCCGACGACCTGGCGTTTCCACGCCACTACTGGCTCTCGGTCGTGGCCGCCGACGCCGCGGCGGATGGCGCCGACGGTCCCATCGCCGTGAACGCCGTGGTCAACGGCCGCAGGATCGAGCTTTCGACACGACATGTACGCCGATTCGCGCTTCATCTCCGCCGGGAGATCATCCCGGAAGAAGGGCCCGTCGAGGTGGTCGTGAATGGCCGAACCGTGTACCAGGGACCCCTCGTGCACAGCTGCGAGACCCTGGAGCGAAGCATCCGCCTGAGCGCCGATCCGCACCTGGCGTGGACCGCGGAGTTGGAGCTCGATGTGCCCGAGGCGACTTCGGGCGGCTAGGTGCGACCCCGGACACGTTGTTCATTGCGGGTCCGAGTGAGAAGCCGGGGGCCGGTCGGAGGCACGCCTTCGAGGTGGTGCGCCAGTCGCAAGCGGGCAGGGTCGGTCCACCCGATCACATCCCACCGGCGACGCCGACCGCCCGAATCCCGCGTCGTTTCGTCACCGGGTCGTGACGACTTTTTGAGCCGGAGGCATGCGCGTGTAGGATGGAGAGTCCACTCGCCGAACCACCCCCCCGTCGCCCCCGCTCGTGAGCTTCGTCCACCTCCACACCCACTCCGAGTTCTCTCTCCTCGACGGGGCCAATCGGCTCCGCGATCTGGTGCACCGGGCGAAGCACTACGAGATGCCCGGGCTCGCGCTCACCGACCACGGCTGCATGTTCGGCGCGTGGCAGTTCCAGAAGCAGGCGCACGCCGACGGGCTGAAGCCGATCGTGGGGATGGAAGCGTACGTCGCGCCGGGAGACCGCCGCGACCGGATCCGGGGTGAGGCGGGCGGCAAGAGCTACTACCACCTCGTGCTGCTGGCGCAGAACCGCACCGGCTACCAGAACCTGGTGAAGCTCTCCTCCATCGGATACACGGAGGGCTTCTACTACAAGCCCCGGATCGACCGCGAGGTCCTGCGGGCGCACTCCGAGGGGCTGATCGTGTCGTCGGCCTGCCTGGCCGGCGAGGTGGCGCGCAACCTGATGACCGACGACTGGGACGCCGCCCGCGAGGCCGCCTCCTGGTACGCCGACGTCTTCCGCGACCGCTACTACCTCGAGGTGCAGGGACACGACTCGGAGGGGCAGCGTGAGCTCAACCGGAAGATCTTCCAGCTCGGCGACGACATCGGACTCCCCGTCATCGCCACCAACGACGCGCACTTCCTCAAGGAGGAGGACCACGAGGCGCACGACGTCCTGCTCTGCATCGGACTCGGGAAGGATTTCGAGGACGAGAACCGGATGCGCTACGACGAGGGGCTCTACTTCAAGAGCGCCCCGGAGATGGCGGAACGGTTTCCCGATCGACCGGACGTTCTCGAGAACACGCTCCGGATCGCGGACGAGGTCGAGCTCGATCTCGAGACGACGTACCACCTGCCCGCCTTCCCGCTGCCCGACGAGTACGAGGACGAGAACGCCTTCCTCGATCACATCACCCGGGAGGGCGCCCGCGAGCGGTACGGCACGCCCCTCACCGACGTGCAGCGCGAACGGCTCGACTACGAGCTGGGCGTCATCCTCGAGACGGGCTACGCCGGCTACTTCCTGATCGTCCAGGACTTCATCCGCTGGGCGCGGGAGCAGGACATCCCCGTCGGACCCGGGCGAGGCTCGGCAGCCGGATCGATGGTCGCCTACGCGCTCGGGATCACGAACATCGACCCGCTCGAGTTCGACCTGCTCTTCGAGCGTTTCCTGAACCCCGAGCGGATCTCGATGCCGGATGTCGACATCGACTTCTGCTTCGAGCGCAGGGGCGAGGTGATCGACTACACCCGCGAGAAGTACGGGAAGGACGCGGTCGGCCAGATCATCACCTTCGGGACGATGAAGGCCCGCGCGGTCATCCGCGACGTCGGCCGGACGCTCGGGTTCGAGCCCTCGGAAACCGACAGGATCGCGAAGCTCATCCCCAACGCACCCGGACAGTCGTTCACCGTCGAGGAGGCGGTGAAGGGGCTCAAGGAGGTGAAGGCGCTCTACAGGCAGGACGATCGCCACAAGCGCCTCTTCGACTACTCGATGACCCTCGAGGGTCTCAGTCGACACGCATCCGTGCACGCCGCGGGCGTGGTCATCGCGCCGGGACCCATCGACGACTACGTGCCCGTGTGCGTGCAGACCGGCAAGCAGTCGGCGGACGACGACGACGCGATGGTCGTCACGCAGTACGACATGAACAGCCTGGAAGAGGCTGGCATGCTCAAGATGGACTTCCTCGGGCTGAAGACGCTCACCGTCATCCACGACGCAGTCGAGGCGGTGAAGGCCCGGGTCAGGGCGCTGAAACACCCCGAGACGGGCGAGGTCTACGAGAGCATGGACGACGTGCCGCTCGACGACCCGGCGGTCTACGAGATGCTCGCGCGCGGTGGCACCAGCGGCGTCTTCCAGTTCGAGTCGTCGCTGGCCTCCGACAAGCTCCGCGCCATGCGCTGCGACCGCTTCGAGGACCTGGTCGCCACCAACGCACTCATCCGGCCGGGTCCGCTGGACTCCGGCATGACGGACGTCTACATCCGCCGGAAGCTGGGCAACGAGGAGGTCTCGTACCCGCACCCCGACCTCGAGCAGACGCTGGAGCCGACGTACGGCATCATCGTCTACCAGGAGCAGGTGATGCGGATCGCGAACGTGCTCGCCGGCTTCTCGCTCGGCGAAGCGGACGTGCTCCGGAAGGCGGTGGGAAAGAAGAAGGCCGACCTCATCGCGAAGGAGCTCGGCAAGTTCGTCGAGCGCTCGGTCGAGCGGGGCGTCGACGAGGGGGTCGCGAAGGAGCTGGCCGACCAGATCGAGACCTTCGGTCGCTACGGCTTCAACAAGTCGCACTCGGCGGCCTACTCGCTGGTCTCGTACCACACCGCGTGGCTGAAGGCCCACTACCCGGCCGAGTTCATGGCGGGGCTGCTGTCGTCGGTGCTCGACAAGACCGACGACGTGGTGAAGTACATCGCCGAGTGCCGCGAGCTGCCGCGCCACCTCCCGAGGCTGGACGAGCCGGTCGAGGTCCTGCCGCCCGACGTGAACGAGTCGGGGTGGAAGTTCACCGCGATCGGTGGAACGCAGGTGCGGTTCGGGCTCGGCGCGGTGCGCGGGGTCGGCTCGAGCGCGGTCGAGTCCATCCTCGAGGCTCGCGCGGATGGTCCTTTCACATCGCTGTTCGACTTCCTCACCCGGATCGACACCCGTGCGCTCAACAAGCGCGCCTGCGAGGCGCTCATCTGCGCCGGCGCGCTCGACGCCTTCGGGACCCGTGCGCAGTTGCTCGCCGGGCTGGACACCGCGCACGCCGAGGTGCAGGCGCGGCAGGCGGAGGAGGAAGCCGGTCAGGAGAACCTCTTCGGGGGTGGCACGCCGGGCCTGGAGCGTCAGGACCCCGAACTCCCGACCGTACCGGAGATGGACGAGGCCACGCGGCTCAAGCGGGAGAAGGAGTCGATCGGATTCTACATCTCCGGTCATCCCCTCGACCGCTTCCGCGACGTCGTCGGCGCATTCGACACCGTGAACACGCGTTCGCTCCAGGAACAGGCCGGCCGCAAGGTCGAGCTCGCCTGCGTCGTCACGAACGTCGCGCGGCAGATCTCGCGGCGGGACAACTCGGAATGGGGGAAGATCATCGTCGAGGACTTCCACGGGACCGCGACGGTGCTCGCCTTCAAGGACGTCTGGCAGGGATCGAAGGAGATGCTGGTCGACGACGCGGTCGTGCTGCTGCGCGGGCAGGTCAGCGATCGCGACCGCGACTCGGAGGATCCACCGATCTTCCTGGACGACGTGCATCCGCTCGCCGATCTCCCGTCGTCGGGGACGCTCGCGGTCCAGATCGAGCTTCCGATCGGGGCCGATCTGGAGCCCGAGGTGTTCAGCAGGGCGAAGAAGGTGCTGACGTCCCACCCGGGCGAGACGCCCGTCGAGCTGACGCTGGGATCCGACAACGGGGCGGCTGCGCCGCGCTTCCGCTCGCGCTCCCTGACGGTCGACCCGATGAACGGAACGCTCCCCGCGCTGCGTGAGCTGTTCGGTATCGGACGGGTCCGTCTGGTACGCCGAGGTGGCCTGCCCGCGGAGCCTCCACCCGGGTTCTTCGCCTGACCCCGGGCGGGGCTCGTCGCCACTTCCGGCGCATGCCGCCGTTTCGAGGCCGCGCCGTGGCGCCGCGCTACGAGCCGCGCCGCAGCGCCACGTAGCGACCGACCAGTTCCGTAGCCGTCGACGTGTCGACGCTGCCCACCCGGATCGGGATGTCCACGCGGGCCCGCCCACGACGGTCGAGCGTCTTCTCGAACCGTTCCCGCGCTCGGGTCGGCGGCGCGTCCGCCGTCGCGCGCGCGTTCCCGTCGATCGGGACGTCGAAGCGCGCGTCCAGCTGGTGGATCACGACGTCCGCGTCGGTCCCCGCCGCCTCCACCCATCCGTGCACGAGCAGCCACCCGGCGATCAGCGCGATCGAGACCGCACTCCCGCCGAAGAGGGTTCCGTGCCCGTTCCGATTGGGTTCGAACGGGGCGGTGAGTTCCACCCGGGTGGGGCCGCGGTGGACGATCTCGATCCCCAGAGCCCGGGCGAGCGGGATATCGGCGTACAGCGTCGCGAGCGCCTCGTCGGCACGTAGGTGGTCCTGGTTCATGCCCAACGCTGGGGTGCCGGATGCGCCGCCGGAAGGGGCACCACCGAATTCGTCCCTCGCAGCGGGGCGTCCCCACACCCGCTTCTCCACCTCCGGAGGTGCGCCCGGACAGGGGCTCGGAGGTCGCCCGAGTTCACGGCGCCGGTCAGACGTCGAGCTCGACGATCTCCGCCACCGGCCGGCCGTCTTCGGTCACGCGCAGTCGGGCGACACTCACGGGCAGGTCGAAGCGGCGAGGGCCACAGCTGCCCGGGTTCAGCCAGAGCACACCGTCGATCTCCTCCACGAGAGGCCGGTGGGTGTGCCCGGTGATCACGACGTCGATGTCCGCCGCGGGAGGATCGAGGTCGATGTCCTCCCGGATGTGCTTCATGTACACGCGCAGCACACCGACCGGCGTGTCCAGATCATGCACCACGTCCAACGGAAGTCGGTCCGCTACGGCGCCGTAATCGGTGTTCCCCCGGACCGCGTGCAGCGGTGCCTCCCGCGAGAGCCTGTCCAGGATCTGGACCGAGCCCACGTCACCCGCGTGGAAGAACGACTGGACACCCCTCAGTTCGGCGAGCACTTCCTCTCGGAGCAGTCCGTGCGTATCGGACAGCACGCCGATGAGAAATCCGTCGAGGCCCTCCGGAGTCAGGACGGATCCTCGTCGTCCGGGGTGACTCGGTACCCGTGCCCTCGGACGGTCTCGACGAGCCTGGATCCTCCCTCGGCCTCGATCTTCCCTCGGAGATTTCCGAGATGAACGTTCAGGACCCCGGTCCCGGGGTCGAAGGTGAGTCCCCAGACCATGCGCAGCAGCTCGTCCTTCGAGAAGACGCGACCGGGCTTGAGCATGAGCGTCTCGAGGAGCTTGAACTCGATGTTGGTCAGGTTCACCTCGACGCCGGCCCGGCGGACCTCGCGCTTCACCCGATCGAGCTCCACGTCACCAACACGAAGGACGGTGTTCTTCTCCATTCCGACCCGCCGCTTGAGAGCGACGAGGCGCGCCTCCAGCTCACCGATCCGGAAGGGCTTGGGAAGGTACCCGTCCGCCCCCTGCCGGAGTCCGTGGATGACGTCGTGCTCCTCGTCCCGGGCGGTCAGCATGAGGATCGGCGTGGTGACGCCTCGATCCCTGAGTTCCCGCGCGACCTCGAACCCGCTCATGCCCGGAAGCATGACGTCGAGGACGATGACGTCGAACGATGTCACCGATGCCTTCTCCAGCCCCTCCTCGCCCGTGAACGCGGGGGTGACGGAATGTCCCATCTGCGTGAGACCGTGCTGGATCACGTCCACGACGCTTTCCTGATCGTCGATCACGAGAATGGATAGCAACAGGTCACTCATCGGAAGGCCGGATTTCGGTTGGAGATGCGCTCCATCTGCAAAGGTGGGGGCTGGGCCCGTCTTCGACCAGCCCCACGAGCACACGACCCCGACGCGCGTCAGGAACCGGCGCCGAGTCCCGGCGCAGTCGCGTCGACCCATGCTCCCCACCGGCCTGCGGCTTCCATGTGGGGTGCGTGCCCCACCCCCTCCACCACGGTCACCTCGACATCCGACCCGCATGCCCGGATCCGTGCGGCGAGTTCGACGTAGCGGGTGTCCCGCGCGCCGACGAGGATCCGGAGGGGGATCCCCGTTGCCGAGAGGGCATCCCAGGTGGGCGGCATCCGCCCCGTGCCGAACTCCCGGAGAAACGTCGCGAGCGAAGGGCCGTCGGCACCGTACCGCACCCGACGCTGGTGCGCCTTGGCCTCCGGCGGAAGAGCGCGCCGGGTCGCGAAGATGGGTTGATCCAGCCACGCATCGAGTACCGCCTCCGTCGGCTCGGAGGCGAACCGGTCGGCCCACCCGTCGTCCCACCGGGTGCGCGTCGCGCGATCTTCGGCCGCCTCGAGCCCCGGGTTCGGACTCTCCAGGAGGAGGCGATCGATCGGAAGGCGTCGCGCGAGCGCGGTCAGCGCCAGTCGTGCCCCCATCGAATAGCCGAGGATCGTGACCTCGTGTCCCTCGAGGTAGCGTCGCCGAACCGCATCCACGACCGCGACGAGCCGCTCGGGGGTGGCGTCACCCGGCCCGGCGGGTCCGCTCGCGCCATGGCCCGGGAGATCCGGCGCGACGACCCGTCGCGTGCGGGAGAGCCGCTCGAGCTCGCCGGGTGGCCACCCGTCGATCCCGGAGGCGAATCCGTGGAGCAGGAGGAGGCCGGGGCCTTCTCCTCCCACGCGGACTCGCAGGGACGGACCCCCGTCCACCTCGAGGAGGTCGTCCTTCACCAGTCCACGCCGACGACGCGACCCCGGTCGTCCACCTCGTAGAATCCCAGATCCACGTCCGCACGCGCCTTCGCGATCCACAGGATCTGGCCGGTGTGCGTCGAGAAGTGCTCCACCACGTGATAGACGGCGTCGAGCACCGTGGTCTCGAGGCCCTGGATCGAGCGAGTGGCCAGGAGCTCGTCGGGTGCGAGAGCCGCGAGTACGGCGTCCGCCTCCGTGAGAACTTCCGTGAGTGTGGTCCGCAGGGGCTCGACCGGCTCGGGTGGTCCCTCGAACTCCGCCCGGCGGTCGCGAATGTCGGGGCCGCCGCCGATGCCGTGACACACCCACTGGCGGACATTGCCGGTCAGATGGCGAACCAGATGTCCGATCGAGTTCGATCGGGGGGTGGGGCGCCACCAGACGTCGCCGTGATCGACGACCGAGAGGGCACGATCGATCTTGGCGGGATATTCGGTGACGAGGTGGCGGCGGCTGGCCGCCAGGAACGCCGGCCCGACCCGCCGCACTTCGGACGGCGTGCCGGGCGCGCGCGACCTCAGCGGGATCGCTTCCGCTTCTTCCGGGGCTTCCGACCCTGGTTCGGGTGCTCCAGATGCTGCCACGTCTCACCCCTGCGAAGCATGTGGATGGTGCTCGCCGCGACGTCGAGTTTCCGCGCCCATTCGGCGCCGGACGTGCGCCAGCGGTCCGCCTCCTCGTCCCAGTCGTCGAGGATCTCGCGGGCCTGATCGATCGTCAGTTCGGCGTGCGGGGAGCGCTCTCCCTGCAGCCAGACGTTGTGCCCCCCCCATCGTCCGGCCTTCTGAAGCGGCCCAGGAAGGTGCTTGCCCGACGTGCCCATGCAGTAATGGCGCACCTGATCGGCCGTGTACTTCGGATATGTGCGCGAGATCTCTGCGTATGACCGCCCGTCTGCGGCGAGATCCCGCCACTTCACCACGAGTGGGCCCGGTGGCTTGGCCATGCTGCGAACTCCTTGTCGATGTCTGTTGAGGCTGTGAGACGATGTTACCCGCGCCCCAGGGTGGCGACAAGCAAATAATTTCTTCACCAATTCGGGTTCGGGTGCAGGAAACGTGGCCGATCGCCGCGCCGGGCGACGCATGACGGCCGGTATGCTGCTCGCCCGGAATCAGGGACCGGGACCGCCGATGAATCGGCGGATCGCGGGGGCCACGTCCGCGCTCCAGACATCCGTCCACGGCGCCACCACCTCGAAGTGTCCCGCTCTCTCGACCTCGACGTGCGTCACGCGGTCCCCGGCGGCGGACGCCAGCTCGGCGAAGGCGCGCACATGGGCTGGAGGGACCGTGTCGTCGAGCGCTCCCGTCACGAGGAGCTGCGGCACGCCCAGGGGAACGAGTCGCGCGGGATCGGCGATGTCGAGCCGCTCCGACGGCAGATCCGGCCCTCCGCCCAGCAGATCCGGCACCGCCGTCTCCGGGCACGACCGGTCCGGCCTGCCGTGGAAATCCTCGAGGCCCGTGATGGGAGCGAGTCCGACCACGCCCGAGATCCGCAGGGGGCTGTCTCCCCTGATTCCGCCGGCCTCCCCCGTCGAGGGCAGCCCGGTCCGCGCCGCCGTCCAGAGGGCGAGATGCCCCCCCGACGAGTGCCCGACGGTCACGACCCGCTCGAGGTCCAGCGATCGGACATCGGCGAGCTTGCGCAGGTGATCGACGGCCCGACCCACATCCCGGAAGATGGCCGGCCACGCAGCGCCCTCCTGGTCCACGCGGCGAAACTCGATCGACCAGGTCGCCAACCCCAGTTCGGGGAGCGCGCCTGCCACGTGCCGCATGTACGAGAGGTCGGCCGTCGTGCGCCAGCAGCCGCCGTGAATCACGACCGCCACCGGATGGGGGCCCGGGCCGGACGGACGACGGAGTTCACCGAACGAGGCGGTGTCGCCCCCCCAGGCGACCCGCTCGCCCGGCGGCGCGGGAGGGAGTTCGCGGAACTGCTCCCACGTCATCGGACTCACGACATCAACCGACCTCCGCGGGATCCTTCCGACGATCCGCGAACGCGCGTCGGAACTTCAGGACCTTCGGCTCGATCACCGCCCGGCAGTAGGGCTGGGCGGGATTACGCCGGTAGTAGTCGTCGTGCTCGGCCTCGGCCGGCCAGAAGTGGTCGAGCATCTGCACCTCGGTCACCAGCGGGTTCGGCCAGATGTCGGCCTCCTCGACCTCCCGCATCACCCGCTCGGCGGTCGCCCGCTGCTCATCGTCGTGCGGGAGGACGATCGAGCGGTACTGCGGCCCGCGGTCCGCCCCCTGACGATCCTTCGTCGTGGGATCGTGGACGGTGAAGAACACGCGAAGAATGTCGGCGTAGCTCACCTCGTCGGGCTCGAACTCGATCTGCACGACCTCGGCGTGCCGCGTCCTTCCCGAGCACACCTGCCGATAGGAAGGATTCGGAATCTCACCACCGGCGTAGCCGCTCTGGACCGAGCGCACCCCTCGCAACTCCTGGTACACGGCCTCCAGACACCAGAAGCACCCTCCGCCCAGCGTCGCCCTCTCGATCCTGTCGTCCGTCATCTTCCATTCCTCCGGAGTCACGGCCACCTTCTCGGCCCGGCCCGTTAATTCAGGGTTCCGCATTCTGAATCCCCCCTGCCCCGCGAGAGTTCACGTGCCCGCAGACACCCGACTCGACCTCGACCACGTCCGCGCCGCATTCCCCGCGCTCGAGCGCCTCCAGAACGGCACCCC
>Ga0102929_1001461_pt1 | contig 14091 bp, 10 predicted proteins | sample SalPonR1_B_D2_MG_FD_78510 | JGI IMG/M metagenome (GOLD analysis project Ga0102929, IMG submission 78510) | Salt pond soil microbial communities from South San Francisco under conditions of wetland restoration - Salt Pond MetaG R1_B_D2_MG | ecosystem: Environmental > Aquatic > Marine > Intertidal... | reverse complement strand
GGCATTTTTTATTTAATTTTTAGTGAAATCGCCAAATTTTATGTTCCACTCATCACAATTATATACTCTGATAAAATATTATTGCGCAGCTTTAAACAATAATAAGCATTTATAAAATCTGAGTAAACGCCATTTTTCAATCTAGATAGCGTTTTTTATCAAGTGAATGTTCTGAAAAAACTCCCTTTTCCACCCGGGTCGTGCGGCATTTTTGAGTAATTCGAAGCACTTGTGTTTCAAATAACATGAGAAGCGAATGTCTCACCAAAAACCGAGGGGCAAGCCTCTCATCTTGTGTCATTTATCCTTATATGTGGCTTGTTTGCAATCAAGTCAAGTCTAACTGGCATGCCGCGAATCAATAATTTACTTCTCGCAGGATCTACTCCACTCTTTTCTCAATATAATCTGAATTGAGCAGTCCCAGAGCTCCCATGTATTTCAAATCAAAAGAAATGAGATCTCCTATTTTGTAATGACTGTCGTTTTTACCGAGATCAACCACCAACATGTCAGAGCTGGCATTCACCACTTCTATTTTTGGATCGTCCGGAATAAGGTAATCCGGGGATATATCCAGCAGACCAATATCTAATATAGCTCTGTAGGAGGTTTTTCCGTAGTCCTCTTCCTTCACTTCAAAAGTTTCTCCTGATGGGTTTTCAGCCAATTCTCCTATAGGTACTTTTGGTTTTTTTGTGATTTCTATTATTTCACTGTATAACCTGAAGACTCCCGCCTGCATGCCTTCGATTTGCTGTCCATTGAAGAGGTTATTACCGAAGAACAGCGTTTCACCAATTCTAAAGTGATTGATAGACTTGGGCAGTTGCTTATTAAATAGTAGTGGAAGGACCACCGAGGTGCCGCCGGTTACCCAGGGTATTTTCTTATTAAATGTGGCCTCAATCAACTGTTTATAAAGGCTGAGCTGTATCAACTTATCCCTGGATGGCATGACCCCGTGTAAACAGTTGAGGTTAGAACCGATTGCGGTAATCTCAATATTGGGCAATTCAAAAACTTTCTTGTAAAAATCCATCAGATCATCCCCCATAATGCCCTCACGCAAATCTCCCAATTCAATCATGATGGTGACCTTGTGTATTTTATTCTGACGGACGGCCTCCTCAGAAAGCAATTCAATGGTGGAACTTTCAGAATTGAAACTGACATCAGCGTACTTCACCACTGTCTCAATGCTTCCGTTAGGAGGTGGCTTGATATAAACGGTCTGCACATCAGGGTTAATCTCCTTGATGCGCCGTAGATTACTCAGGCGACTGTCACAAACCTCACGCACACCTAAGGCTAGCAATTCCTTAAGAAAGAGTTTGTTGCCACAAAGCATCTTTGTAACTACCGCCCAATCGATGCCATTCTTCTTGAATTTTTGATCCAAAAACTCATAATTGTGCTTTAATTTTTCTTTATAGAGCTTTAAATAAGCCATTGTGTTGTGTTCGTCGATTAATTAACAATAAGTCGGGGAATGTCGTTCGGCAAGCGCGTCAACAATTCATAATTAACTTGATCACTAAACTGGCCAAATGAGGAAACCGATATCTCAAGATCGCCCTGCTTCCCGATGAGAACGACCTCATCACCGAGCTCAACACCTTCTACCTGAGAGATATCCACGGTCATGGCATTCATGTTGACCATGCCGATAACACTTGTGCGCTGTCCCCTAATGAGCACGCGACCCTGATTGCTCAGCGATCTACTGAATCCATGACTATAACCAACAGGTACAGTAGCAATTTTCATGTCGCCATTGGCCAGATAGGAAGTGCCGTACCCAATAAACTCTCCTGACTTGACCGTTTTTATGTCCATCACCTTACTCTTCCAGGACAAAATTCGTTCCAGTGGATAGTGTTCTATCTCGTGTTTGCCCAGATAATCGATCAGCACTTCCCGGCTGGGGAAAAATCCATATTGCAATATGCCCAGGCGTACCATGTTCAATTGTGTCTCTGGATAACGCATGGCAGCAGCGGAGCATGCAATGTGAAAACGCTCAGGCATAATTTGTTTATCAGCCACTTTTCTTGTTGCTCGCTTGAAGTTGATGATTTGTTTCTTGATCCTGTAGTAATTGGCAATGCTTTCTGCACCAGCAAAATGTGTACACAACCCACAAAAGTGTAGGTGTTCCTGATTATCCAGCAAAAAAGATGTCACATCATCTACTTTATCTGGTTGAAAACCCGTACGATTCATACCCGTTTCCAATTCGATATGAATTTTAGCTTTCTTTCCCATTTTTTCTGCGAACTGTTTCGCCTGATGCAATCTGTTCTCATTAAAAATAAAAAACTCCAGATCATTGTCTATGGCCCACTTCATTTGTTCATTATCCAGCATACCCATAATCATGACCGTACACTTCCCGCTACTATACTCCAGAACATTGTAGGCCTCATCAGCACTAAAAACAGAAAAATGTCTAGCCCCATGCTTTTCTGCCAGGGGAACAAAGTTCGAGGTCCCGTGACCATAAGCGTTGCCTTTGACCACATGCGAAATCTGGACGTCATCCGAGACCATTTCCCTGAGAAAAGAGAAATTATGCGCTAAGGCAGACTGACTAATTTCTATACGACAAGTATGGAGCATACCTTTATTGATTGCTTCTTATTACTTCAAGCAGAATGTTGGCGCCTGTTTCTATCAATTCATCGGGAAAATCGTAATCCGGGTTGTGTAAAGCAGGGGTTTTCAATCCGGAACCAATGCCAAACATGGCTCCCGGATATTTTTGAGTGAAAAGACCAAAATCCTCGCCCCATTTAAATGGAATTTTCTTGTGAAATGTTTGCAATCCAAGGAATTCTGATGACTGTCTCACTTTTTCTAGTGTGTCACTTGTATTGAAATTGGCACTGAACTCCTGCGTCCAGGAGGTTTCGACAGGTATACCATACTTATTTGTAATTCGCTCAATCGTATTGAGAATATTTTGCTCCAATTTCGCCATCTCAGACTCACTCCAGGTACGAATGGTCAAGCGCAATTCGGCATAACCGGCTGAAATACCATAGGCAATCTCTCCCATTGTTGCGTGTATGGGCGTAACGAGAGTGAAGTCTTTTCTTTCTGGATCATTGTTAGAGTATTCTAAAGACGCTGTTATGATTTCTGCTAAGGCAGGTGCTGGATTGATGCCTTTTTCAGGTTCTCCGGCATGCGACGTTTTCCCATGCAATTTGATAATGATACTCTTGACCGCAGCATTAAAATTGTCCTTTTTGAGTATTATAGAATTCATTTCATAACCTGGCAGATTGTGCCAGGCAAATACCTCATCCGGTTCTATCTGCTCAAATTTAGGGTCGGCCAAAATGGCTTTCGCGCCTTCGCCATTTTCTTCTGCCGGTTGAAAAAGTAGGACTGCACGCCCTTTGGAAGGAAGGTTTTCTCGGTGAAGCTTTTCTGCCAAAGCCAATAAGGTGGTCATGTGGCCGTCGTGACCGCATTTATGAGAAATGCCCTCGGTGACCGATTTGTGGTCAAAATTATTGATTTCCTGTATTGGCAGGGCATCCAACTCCGCCCGAAAGAGCAATGTTTTACCAGCTTCATCTCCTTCAAAAACAGCGGCAACGCCAGTTCCTCCCAGGTTTTCTATCAATAGATCAGGCTGAAAAGGCCTCAGTTCTTTTGCAATTCTTTTAGCCGTTTGATACTCGTGTTCAGAAAGCTCCGCTATGCGGTGCAAATCTTGTCTTACCTTTGCCCAGGTTGTGTTACTCATGTATTTCTCTTTTTGTCCTGAAAACGAAGTTAAGTAATCCAAAAACCATTAATGAAAGTAATATGCCAGCCGCATTGGCATCCAAACCCATAGGCAGTTCGAGCTTTGTCACAATCAAAAGCGTCGTCACGCTTCCCCCCAATAGCATAGACCAAAAAGCAGCGGTTCCAGAAGTTCTTTTGAGAAATATGGCTGCCATCGTTGGGACGAATAAACCAGACACCATAAACGCATAGGACAACAGCATAAGTTCCAAAACATTCTGCATATTCAAAGCCAAAATCAAAGCAAAGGCACCGATGCCAAAAGTGATCCATTGAGAAAAATTGAGATTGCCGTCCTGGGGCATCCTTCTGCCGGCTACTTTTTCTAATACATCAGTTACAACATTCCCCGATGCGGCCATGAGGCAACTGTCGGCCGTAGACATGATGGCCGAAAAATAAGCAGATAGCATCAAGCCCATCAGGCCGGCTGGCAAAATAGTTCTCAGCAACATGGGCAAGCCCATTTCTGCGTCCATCGACCCCGCAGAGTCGTATCCGGCGTATGAAAACATACCTTGTTCTACGGCTACCCGTGCAAATAGACCCAATACCACGCCCATAAATGCCATGAAAGGATACTCAAAAATGCCGGCAATATACCAGGCACGCTTGGCTGATTTTTCACTTTTCGAAGCATAAATCCGCTGGTACAAAGTCATGCCTATGAACCAGATTGGCACAATGGTGATCAACCAGTTGAAAAAAGTCACCCATTCAATGTTGTCCAATCGCAACATCTCAGATGGCAGGGTAGATTTTATGCTCTCCCATCCTCCTATGTATTGGTAACCAAGAGGAATACCAATCAAAATCAATCCTGCCAGTAAAATGATCCACTGTACGGTATCGGTGTAAATAACTGCCTTCAGTCCACCAATAACCGTGTATCCGACAGCAATAACCCCCATTATGATCAAGGCAGTCGTCAGGTCGAGCTCTATAAATGTCGCGGATGCCAGCTTGGCTCCGGCCAACAATTGTGAACTCGTAAACCCGGTATACCCTATGGCAGAAATAATTCCAGCAAGCAGTGCTACGCGCGCACCATATACATTCTCAAGAAACTGCGGGAAAGTGAGAAAATTAAACTGCCGGGAATGAGGATAGACCTTAGGTATGAGCAGCACAGCCGCAAGCCATGCCCCAATCAATCCGGTGAACAACATCCAACTGCCGGAAATACCCATGGTGAAGCCCAGCCCACCCAATCCGATGGAAAAGCCACCACCGACATCTGTTGCCACTACAGAAAGGCCGATGTGAATGCTATTCATAGAACGACCCCCGACGTAGTAATCTTCGGTGTCCTTATTTTTTCGGTAGAAATAATAACCGAAGGCCGCCATGCCCAGAAAGTAGACGATAAAAATAAGATAGTCTATCCAATGCATATAACATCGCCTTAGGCGCCTTCCTTGGTATACCTCATTTCCAGGTACTTACTGGTGAACCCCAGTTTCTCATAGAGAAATTTGGCGGGGTTATCGGGCTCAACATGTAAGGCAACTCCTCCATCACTGAACTTGAGCGCTTCTTTCATGAGTTTCTTACCTAAACCATGACCGCGGTAGTCATTGTGCACCGCAATGTAAACCAATATATTCTCCGGAATGTACCCGGACATTCCGGTACGATTAATGACTACCGTTCCTACAATATTTTCTCCGTCATAAGCCACCAGCACGAACCCTCCAGGGGTTTCAGAAATTTTCAGGGCATAGTGAATGGCTTTAAGAATATCCGATTTTGGATCCCCATACTGTTGTAAATGATCCTTTAAGAAATTGGCTACTTGATCCATCTGCACTGTAGTCAGTGGATCGACTGGTGTGTATATTTTTGTTTTGAATGCTGTCATCAATTTGTATTTTAAATGATAAGTAAAGGTACTGGCAATGCTAAATTCAACAGACTTCTCGTCACCCCTCCTACTCGTGTGCCGAGCAAATTGGGCTTACCCACTCTGGCTATTACGAGCAGATCACCGTCGCTTTCCTCCAGGTATTCCACAATTGAACGGGCGATATTCGTGCCTTTCCTCAATTCGAGGTTCCAGTTGACCAGTTTTAAATCTTCGTTCTCTTTAATGAAAGAGCTGAATTTTTCCCTTGAGTTTTCCTTGATCTCAGCTTTCAATTCCTTATGGGACGACTCAATGTATGGGAAATACGTAATTGGTATTTGATATACATAAAGACAGGTAGGCGTTCCCCCAAATTGCCCGGCTAAATCACCGGTAAAGTCGACAAGCTTTGCCGTAATGGGTGTCAGATCAACTGCTGCGACAAAATTTTCAATCTTAGGCATTCTACCCTCTCTTACCAATAGCATTGGAGTGCGCTTGCGATCCATACTCAAGAGCTTTTGAGGCACTATACCGGCTCCTTCATCATCTCTCTTCTTCCCCATGAGAATAAGATCCGCATCGCACGCATCCCTGGCTTTCAATATACTTTTGATTGTACTGTTGTCATCATCTATAATCAGATCAAAGTCAATGTTTTCATTCTTAAACGAAGGCTTGCATTGGTCGTGAATTTCGCTTTTGATCTTTTGTTTAAGTGTCTGAATCTGCTCTTCACTTAGCTTCATCTGACTGCCAAGAAAATCGTATCGAATATTGTGGAATAGCGTAATCTTGGCATCTGCATCCAGATGGTTCTCCAGGTAAATAGTAAAATTGGTCAACGCCTTGTCAAAACTGGACAAATCCAGACAAACCAATATGCTATTGATCTTCTTCATCATTTTCATTTAGAAGTGAACGTAGATACTCGTTGTATTCCTGTCGCTCTTTCCTGGTCGCTTCCTTTTTTATTTCGTTCAGTTCTTCTTTTAGCGCTTTTCTCAGAGAGAAAATAACCAAAAGTATGACAATTGCAAACGGCAAACCGGCGGATATTACCACAGATTGCAAGGCTTTCAGCCCTCCTGCAAACAACAGTGCAGCTGCGACTGCCCCCTCTGTAAGGGCCCAAAAAACCCGCTGACCGACGGGGGCATCTAATTTCCCGCCCGAGGTGATACTGTCAATGACCAGGGAACCCGAATCCGAGGAGGTAACAAAAAATATGGTCACAAGCAAAATCCCTATAAAGGAAGTCACTGATGACAGAGGAAACTCCTCCAGCATGACAAACAAAGCAGTGGATAAATCAGTATTGACGGCTTCAGCAAGGTGTCCAATACCGTTGGCCTCCAAAAATATGGCTGTACCCCCGAAAACAGTCATCCAGAAAAAGATAAGGACCGAAGGTACCAACAGGACACCGAGAATAAATTCCCGAATCGTCCTGCCCTTCGATACGCGAGCTATGAACATACCCACAAAAGGAGACCAACTAATCCACCAGGCCCAGTAGAAAATCGTCCAGTTGTGTTGCCAGATAGTTTCTGAGAATGTTTCGGCATATGTTCCTACCCGAATAATAGAATTCAGGTATTCCCCTACATTCTCTATAAATCCATCTAAAAGAAAGACTGTGGGCCCCAAGAACAGCATGACAACAAGAAAAATAAGCGTCAGCTTCATATTTAACACACTTAAAAAGCGAACCCCTTTGTCCAGCCCAAGTACTACTGATGTTGTCGCCGCAAGCGTAATAACGGTGATCAGAATAATCTGTGTGTTGACACTATTTGGTATATCAAAAAGGTGATTGAGCCCGGCACCTACTTGTTGAACACCCAAACCCAATGTCGTAGCCAGCCCAAATAGCGTACATACAACGGCCAATACATCTATAAAACTGCCCACAGGGCCGTAGATTTTTTCCTTAATTAAAGGATAAAAAAGAGAGCGAATGGTTAAAGGTAAATTTCGATTATAGGTAAAAAATGCCAATGCAAGGCCTATGATTACATAGGGTCCCCAGCCGTGTATTCCCCAGTGCAGAAAAGTAAACAACATGGCCTGTCTTGCCTGCTCAATGCCGTTGTTCACCGGCAACGGAGGATTGGTGTAATGGTATATAGGTTCTGCTACTCCGTAAAACAAAAGACCGATTCCAATGCCTGCTGAAAACAGCATCGAAAACCAGGAAAAAGTGCTAAAATCCGGCGTGGCCTCCTTTCCGCCCAATCTAATATTTCCCATTTTACTGAAGGCAATGCTTAGCGCAGCTATCACAAACACATTGACGCATAAGATGAAAAACCACCCCGCATTGACAGAGGCCTTGGTTTGAAAAAGTGTAAAGGCTGCTATAATGCTGTCACTGTAGAAAAAGGAAATGCCTATCGTCGTCAGTATAATAAAGGCAGCCGGGTAAAAGACCGGGGCATAAATATCAAAGTACTTCTTCTTGTCACTCATAGGCTAAAAAAGAAAAGCAGAGGGCACTTAGAGCGCCCTCTGCAAAATTAATTACATTTTTATCTCTATTGTACCAGCCACATTTCAGCATTCTGGTCATTAGATCCTCCTAATCTACTGATCGCTTCCTGGTAATTCGCCTCATTCAGTGACTGCTCCTCGCCGGGATACAAAAAGCGCAGCGGTAAATTGTCATCATTGGTATTACCACATGATGCTTCTAAAAAAGGAATGCCTGAAAAAGACTTTCCACTTTCAACATACCATCTCCTCACCTCAAAATAGGGTTCCAATCCTGTAAAGAATAATGCCAACCATTTCTGCTCCCAAATATCTTTCACTTCACTGTAAGCGACGCCACTGTTGCTGTAAAAGTCATCAAAATCGTTCCAACCAAATGGGCCCAAATCTACCATGTAATACTCCATGGAGGATTGAATGCCTGCACGATAATGCTCTTCAATATTTCCAGAAATCCAACCTTTGGCAATACCTTCCGCCAATAGAAATTCTACTTCCGCATGAGTCATCATCAGGCCTTCAGCCATGGGTAATCCCAAATTACTTGCAGGAGTCAAATCGGGATAATTGTAATACTGAACGCCCAGCCTTGAAGCTCCGTCTTTGCTACAACCTGTGCCTTGACCATTGATGGCACCAATAAATTCAGGATTATCCGTGAAGTCCTCATTGTTAGGTCTGGCATAGCGCAACAATCTTGGATCCTGGTAGCTGTCCATCACATCAAAAGCCGCTTTGCCAAGTGCAACTGCATCGAAATCACCCTGTTTCAATGGTATCAGCGGGAATTCATTAGGGAAAGCGCCCGTGTAGGTTAAAGCTGCATTGTCCGCATTGCCCTGCATGATATTGCCTTCATTGACAATTTCACTGAATCGCTGAGCCACATTCTCAATCCTGTCACCAGCATACATGAGCAGACGCAAACGAAGAGAGTTTGCAAACTTTTGCCACTGAGCGGGATCATTGTTGTACAGAATATCCCCGGCAATACTTCCATTACCGGACGCCAGCAATTGATCAGCGCTGTCCAACTCCACTAACAAGTTCGCATAAATTTCGGACTGACTATCGTACTCAGGAGTGAAATTGTCTTCATCACCCTTGATGGCCTGCGAATATGGTATATCTCCATAAGCATTAGTGAGGGAAGAATAAAGGTAAGCCTGCATGACAAGTGCCACGCCTTCCAATACCTTATTTTCATTCTCGAGGGCAATGGCCTCTACAGAATGCGCATCGGTCAAACTTTCGTACCATCCCTCCCAATAGGTGGGGAAGGCATTCCAATTGTAGGCATCAACCTCCAGTCTCAAAGTTTTTGCTGACAATTGAGCAGCGTTGTTTCCCACCAAAAAGGCAGCATCAACAGAAGTGTTGGCACTTTGGCGTATGGTGCTCGGCAACAAGACGTCAGCCGATACCTCCGTAGGTTCATTAGGATTTTCGTTAAACTCTTCAAATTCCTCACAGCCGATCAAGGCAAACAAGGCAAGAAGAGCGATGATGTACTTTGAAATCTTCATATATGTTTAGTTTTCTTAGTCAATAAATGGATGATGGCTGTTTTATATGCCCAGACTCAAGGAGAATCCGAATGTTCTCTGAGAGAATATCTGCGTACTCTCAAATCCCGGAACAAACCGCCCGTTTCTGATAGAGAATGTCTCAGGATCAATAGTAGGCACATCAGATACAAGCAATAGGTTTCTGCCCACGAGCGAGATACGCGCACTTTGAAGACCTGTCTTCTCAACAAAACTCTTGGGCAGATTGTATCCGATACTCACCTCTCTCAATTTGAACCAGGTAGCGTCATAAGTAGCTGCTTCAATATTATCTCGGTTAAAGCCATTTCCATAATACTGGTAGAAATATCCGACATAGCCTATACCTCCCGGTTGCACGGACTGTTCATTGGGTTCGCTAATTTCATCCATTTGATAAATTCTGTTGCCATCGTCATCAAGTGTATAGAAAGTCCCGTCTCCGTTGAGATCCTCCCACTGTACTCCTGGTCCGGTCACCCCGCCCCCGGCATCCAATAAATCGTATCCCGTAAGATTGCCATCATCATCGTATTGCGGCGCGTAATGCTGCCTGCCATCCAGGGTAGAAATCGGTAAATTAGGGTCATCATTATTCGTGATGGCACCTCCTGTTGCATACAAAGCATGAGATCTGGAGTATATCTTTCCTCCAATCTGTCCATCGATAAGGAATCGGAAATTAAAGTTTTTCCAATTGAATGCATTCAATAGACCCAGTCTCAAGTCAGGCTGGTAAGAACCCGCAGATACTTTGTCCTCCCCAATTAGAGGCAATCCATCCTGGTGTATGATCTCTCCGGTTTCAGGGTGCCTTTCAAATCCAAGTCCGTACAACTGTCCAAATAGCTCACCTTCTTCTGCTACAAACTCCAGGTCTGCTCCCCCTTCATCGCCAGGGAACACATCGGCGATAATAGAATAACGCCCACTGCTGATAATGTCTGGCAGACTCTCCACAACCGCTCTGTTATGACCAAGGTTTAAGGTGACATCCCAGCTGAAGTTGGGATTGCGTACGATTCCGGCAGAAAGCAGTACTTCAACACCGGTGTTTCTGATGGAACCACCGTTGGTCAACTTAAAGTCATAGCCACTAGCCGAAGCAACGGGTAATTGAATCACCTGGTCAGAACTCAACATGTTGTAGTAGGTCGCATCTATTCTGAAGCGATCATTCCATAATCTGGCATCCACGCCAAACTCATAAGCTTGTGTCAACTCATTGGTCAGGTTAGGATCGGCTACCGTTCTGTTCGTTGTAAATACGGAATTTCCTCCGAAAGACGGACGCGGGGAAAAGGTCGTACCGAAAGCGTACGGAGGTGCTCCGTTACCCACCTCGGCGTAATTCGCTTTAAATTTCAAAAACGAAAGTGGTGAATCAGCCGACAAATCCATCAACTCCGATGCAATTAAACTCATAGAAACAGAAGGGTAAAGGAAACTGAAATCAGAACCATCTAGACCCACAGCAGGGTTGACTAAGGTGCTGTTCCAGTCATTTCTGACGGAGGCATCCAGGTAAATGAAGTTTCTGTAGGAAAAGGTAAACATCCCAAACAAACTATTAATACCTGTCTGTGTTTTTTGCGACTCCACCTGCACGCCTGCGCGGGCATTGGTCAGTGTATATATGCTTTCGTCTGTTCCGAAAAACTTCAATTGCGGGTTATTTGCAATCAAAGTGTTGGCATTTTGTCTCATGATATTACCACCTACTTTGATATCATATTGAAAAGCGTTTCCAGTCAGTCTGTCACTACTGTAAGAAATTAAACCTTCCGCGTTGGTCTCGGTAAAAGAAATTTCATCCTCACGATAACTCCCCTGCAATACTGCCTTGGTGGAAGGGGCTCTGCGGAAAGCTCTTTGTTCATCCAGCACATCAGCTCCATATCTGAACCGAACACTTAGTCTCGGCATCACTTCGTATTCTAATCTCATATTACCAATCAGGCGATTACTGCTAAATGAGTTTGTGTTCTCATTGGCAATTAACCAGGGATTATTCACCCATAAGTCTTCCACATAGCGCTGCTGAACACCTTCTTGTCCAGGCTCCCAGTAGTTTTTAAGCTCATCTGTGTGCACCTGTCTTGGATACCATAACCATCCGTACTGAATGGAAGAAGATTCATCATAACCTGAGTTTGGAATGTTGCCCGATGAAGAATTGATATACATGGCATTTGCACGAATGCTCAGTTTATCATTCATTAACCTCTTACCAATACTGGTCTGAAAGGTGTTTCTTGATAAATCTGTGTTGGGGATAATATCCTCCCTATCCAATCTCGTGTAAGAAAGCCTGAAATCACTGCTCTCAGTAGCATTATTAAATGAGATGTTATTTATGGAGGTTATTCCCGTGCGATAAAAGTCTCTGATATTATCCTCTGAAGAGGTATACGGCACGGGCTCTCCGTCAGAATTAAATTGAACCACATCGGTACCATTGTCCAATCGAGGTCCCCAGTTTTCTCCGTAAGCCTCGTAATATTCTTTTTCACCTATATAATTGGTTCCATCAAAATAAGAGTACTTGCCACCTCCGCCAAAGCCGTATTCGTTTTGATAGTCAGGCATTTTTAAAATGGTCGAAAAATTCGTGGTAGAATTCACCTCAATGCCCATACCTTTCGCATTTTTTCCGGTCTTGGTCTCTACCAAAATCACTCCATCGGCAGCTCTTGAACCGTATAGAGCTGAGGCGGCAGGTCCTTTTAATACGTTGATGGATTGCACGTCATCCGCGTTGATGATCTGGGCAGCATTACCGAAGTCAATGGTCGTTGACCCATTGAGACCATCATCAAAAGAATAGAGATCATTAGTAATGGGCAGTCCATTGACCACAAATAGGGGCTGATTGTTGCCCAACAAGGACGCCGCCCCCCGAATGTTGATGTTGGCTGAAGCCGTAGGGCCGGCCGATGAACCATTGATATAAACTCCAGCCACTTTTCCTGCAAGAGAATTGACGATATTGGATTCCTTGACAGTGGCAATATCCTCGTTGTTCAGTTTTTGAACAGAATACCCCAGAGCTTTTTCTTCTCTTTCAACCCCAAGGGCTGTAATGACAACCTCATCCAGGTCGACTGAAGACCCCAGGGTCACTTCATAATAGGTATCATCTGTAAGTTCAATGGTTTTGGTGGAGTATCCGATGTAACTAATTTCCAATGCACTGACATCTGCAGGAATGGTTATTTCGAACTTTCCATCAAAATCCGTACTGGTACCTTCCGTAGTACCCGGGATGATTACATTGGCTCCGATGAGCTCAAATCCATCCTCATCCAGTACGAGACCTGTAATCGTTTTCTCCTGCGCCAGAGCTATAATACTCATCGCTGCAAATAGAATCGTTACAAAGCTACTTCGTAGAGATAATCTCATAAGATCAGTTTTAATTTGTAAAATTCTTCAAGGGCGCTAATGTAGCAATCATTTAGTTTCTATAGAAACTAAATTCGTCTATAAAAACTAATCCATGAATTATTTGGAAAAAAGATAAAAGCAGGGCCAAATAAGGGGTTTTTGTAACAAACTAGGCAATCTACTGGTATAAAATATGGCTCACCCTCGCATGAGAAACAAGCCTAACAGGAAATAAAGATGATGTTGTCTGCAGAAACTATTCCTCTTCTTGAAAATTGATAGACGCAACAATGGGGGAAGCATCAATGTCTTCCACCTCCATCAGCGCTACAAGCAAATCAATGTTTTCATATAATTCGCGCTTTTGTGTCTCTTCCAATTTAAATAGACGATTACTCAGTTTCTCCTGTAGCGTTGTCGGAGACTCTTCAAGTAATTGGGCTCCTTTGGCTGTCAGTGTAATAAAGGTAGCTCTCCTGTCCAGAGGTGCAGGTAACCTTGCCACCAGGCCCTTGCCTTCCAATCTGCGTATAATTCCTGATACGGTACTTGCATTCAGGTGAATGAAAGATTTGATGTCGCTTGACTTGGCTTTGAAATCTTGTTGTTTGGACAAGAATTGCAGGACCAGCAATTGCGGAATGCTGATCCCATATTTCTTTTCAATTTTCTTGCTCTCCAGGTTGATGGAGCGAATAACCTTTCTGAGCTTGATAAGTATATCCAGGTAGTTCATAAAAAATTATATCTGTAACAATCTACCCTAAAAATACACCGCTTTCAGTTGACAGATTCAGTCAAATCTGCCATTATTCTTGAGTTGTCTGAAAAACTCAACCACCGTTTCTTCCATAGGGCGGTAACTCATATCCAACTCCTCTTTGGATTTGGAATTATCCGCATGCCAGGGCTTCCCGACAGTGCGACTAACCTCCTTACGTGTCATACCTATGCTGGGGGCAATCAGCCACAGCAGCCATTTAGGCATCTTTCTTTGTGGTAGAGGATAATCAG
>Ga0102929_1001454_pt1 | contig 14115 bp, 10 predicted proteins | sample SalPonR1_B_D2_MG_FD_78510 | JGI IMG/M metagenome (GOLD analysis project Ga0102929, IMG submission 78510) | Salt pond soil microbial communities from South San Francisco under conditions of wetland restoration - Salt Pond MetaG R1_B_D2_MG | ecosystem: Environmental > Aquatic > Marine > Intertidal... | reverse complement strand
GCCCGCCGCGTCGAGCGCCGCCTTGCAATCCGCCCGCGTCACTGTATTGGCCAGCCGCAGAAAGCGGTCGACGGTCATCGGCAGCGTCCGGTCGATATGCAGCTTTTGCGGTACGTAGCCGACACGCAGCCCGGGCTTGCGCCGCACCCGGCCGGCCGAGGGCTTCGTCGCCCCGATGATCGCGCGCAGCAGGCTCGTCTTTCCCGAACCGTTGGGGCCCACGATCGTGACGATCTCGCCCGGTTCGATCTCGAGGCTGACATCGTGCAGAACGCGCTGCGCGCCATAAGTGACGTCGAGATGTTCAACCGAAATGAGGCTCATGCGCCCGCCTTTTCCGCGCAGGCCGGGCAGACGCCTTCGGCCTCCACCACGGCGCGCTCGATCTGGAAACCGGCAGCCCGTGCCGCATCGCCCAGCGCGCCCCTGGCCGGGGATTGCGCCTCGGCCACGGCATCGCAGAGACGGCAGATCATGAAGGCGGGCGAATGGGTCTGACCGGGATGAGCGCAGGCGATGAAGGCGTTCAGACGCTCGATCTTGTGCACGAAGCCATGCTCCACGAGGAAATCGAGCGCCCGGTAGGCCACCGGCGGCTGTGATCCGAATCCGGCCTCGTTCAGCAGGTCGAGCACCGCATAGGCACCAAGCGCGCGGTGTTCCTGCAACAGCAGTTCCAGCGTCTTGCGGCGCACCGGTGTCAGGCGCAGTCCCTCCGCCGCGCAGCGCGCATCGGCTGCGGCCAACGCCTGCTCGACACAGGCGCGGTGGTCATGCTTTTCAAACCCCAGCGGCGGCGCATGATCGGCTGGCACGGTGGGTATATCGCTTGTCATGTTATTTCATATCATATAAGCGGCTTTCGATGTTATAAGATCACATGAGGGTTCCGATGTCCAGCAAGCTCCTCCCGCTCTCCGTTACCGCCGCGCTTTTCACGGGCACCGCCATGGCGGATGTGCCGAACGTCGCCGTCGATATCGCGCCGGTCCATTCGCTCGTGGCGCGGGTGATGAACGGGGTCGGCACGCCGCACCTGATCATCCAGCCGGGCGCCTCGCCCCATGAATACAACCTCCGGCCCTCCGAAGCGGCTGCCCTGCAGGAGGCCGACCTCGTGTTCTGGATCGGGGAGGACCTGACGCCATGGATGGCGGACGCGGTGGAAACGCTGGCCGAAGACGCCTCGGTGACGGCGCTTCTGGAGGCCGACGCCACGATCGTGCTGGATTTCCGCGAGGGCGCGTTGTTCGAGGCCCATGGTCATGAAGACGACGATCACGGGCATGACGATCACGGGCACGATGACCATGCACACGACGACCACGCACATGATGATCACGCCCACGATGACCACGCACATGACGATCATGACCATGACGACCACGCACATGATGACCATGGACACGAAAATCACGCCCATGGTGACCACGATCCGCACGCCTGGCTCTCGCCCGAGAACGCGCGCATCTGGCTGAACCTCATCGCGGCCGAACTGTCGGCGGCAGACCCGGACAATGCCGGGGCCTATTTCGCCAACGCGGCCGCCGCGCGCGCGGAGATGGAGGCCCTGCAGGCCGAGGTCGACGCGATGCTCGACCCCGTGCGCGGCGGGCGTTTCATCGTCTTCCACGACGCCTACCAGTATTTCGAAAGCGCCTTCGACTTTCCGGCATCGGGCGCGATTTCCATCAGCGACGCCACCGACCCGAGCCCGGCGCGGATCGCCGAGATCCAGTCCCGCATCCGCGAGGAAGGGGTCAATTGCGTCTTGGCGGAGCCACAGTTCAACGCCGCGCTTGTCGCCACCGTGCTCGACGGAACCGATGCGAACACCGGAGTGATCGACCCGCTCGGCGCGGAGCTTGCGCCCGGCCCCGATCTCTACCCTCAGGTGATCCGCAACATGGCGACGACGCTCTCGGACTGCCTTTGACCAGGTAGACGGGTCCGCGCGAGTTCAAGAGCGCCCCAGACCTCATCGGTCGCAACCTGCTGTTCCCGGACCGGAATTGCGGGTTATCATCCACCGACAACCGCGCGTCGGGCGGGTTCCAGCCCCCGACCGGCGCGCCCAAGCCGGGAGAATGCACGATGAAGGAACCGCGACTGGAGGCCGTCTACGGCGCCGACACCCCCGAAAAGGCCGAAGCGGCCTATGACGGATGGGCCAGCGACTATGACGTTGATCTCATGACCATGGGATACCGGCTGCCATGGCATTTCGCGGCCTGCGTGCTGAGGCACATCCCGTTCAGCACGGGGCCTGTCCTCGACGCCGGGTGCGGCACGGGGCTTCAGGTGGAGCCGCTTCATCTTCTGGGCTGGCGCGGGTTCACGGGGCTCGACCTGTCCACCGAGATGATGGGAGTCGCCCGCTCCAAAGGGCTTTACGACGACCTGCGTCAGGTCATGCTCGGCGGCGAGTTGCCCTTCGGGACGGACAGCTTCGGAGCGGCGTTCTGCGTCGGCACGATGACCCCGGGGCACGCGCCCATCGAGACGCTGGACGAGCTGATCCGCGTGACGCGGCCTGGCGGGTTCATCGCCTATTCCCTGCGCCACGACGCGGGCCAGATCCCCCATTACCTGTCCTACCCCAAGATGTTGCTGGACGCCGGGCGTATCCGGTCGGTCTTCGACAGCCCCGAGTTCGCGACGATGCCCTTGGGCGAGCCATCGGTTCGCAACCGCGTCCATATCTGCGAAGTCATGCCCTGAGCCTGCCCGCCGGACGAAGGACCGGCCGCGAGGCAATCCGCACAGCGGACAGCTCACTCCGCCGCTTGCGCGAGGACGACCGGCGCGACACTTGGCGTGGCAGCCGGTTCCGGAGCGCGGGCATAGACCAGCCGGAACGCGGCAGGCGTGAAATAGAAGCTGACGATCGACGACAGCAGCACGCCGCCCGCCACGGCCATCGCGAAGGGCGGCCAGAAGCCGCCACCCGCGAGGATCAGGGGCAGAAAGCCGCCCACGGTGGTGATCGTGGTCGACACGATATGCCGCGAGCTGTCCATGACCACGCCCGTCATCGCCTGCGGATCGCCGGCGGCGGCCTCCGGGCTGTCCTGCAGGGAGGTCATGATGATGAGGGCCGCGTTGATCGACACGCCGATCGACCCGATCAGGCCGATGATCGCGTTGATCCCGAAGGGAAAGTCGAAGACGGCGAGCGCAAGCATCGAGAGGCCGGCGGAAAGGCCGCTGACCGCCAGTGCGACCGCGGCAAGGCGGAAGGACCGGAAGGTCATCACCACCAGCGCGATCGACAAGGTGACGATCAGGCCCAGCGGCGCAAGCAGGTTGTCGAGGGTCGAGGACCGCGCGTCGCTGTCCCCGCCGATATCGAGCCGGTAGCCCGCGGGCAGGACGAAGCCCTGCGTCGCCATCGCCGCGCGAACGCCGGCCAGCGCCTCCTCGGGCAGCACCCCGCGTGAGAGAAACCCCTGCACGGTGTTCACACGCTCGCCGTTGCGGCGCGTGATCGTCCCCTGGCCGGGCTCCAACCGCATCTGCGCAATGGCCGACAAGGGCAACGCGGGATAGGCGCCCGTCGCCGCTATGGCCGCCGCGCCTGCGGGAAGAAGCCCCAGATCGGCCACCGCCGCCGGATCGGCGCGGAGCGGGTCGCCGAGGCGCACGCGGATCGGCAGCGCCTCGGTTCCCTCCACGAGAGAGCCGCCGGTGCGCCCGACAAGCGCGACCTCGAGCTGTCCCGCGATATCGGAAAGGCTGAGGCCGAGCCGACGCGCCTCGGCCTCATCGACATCGAAGACCACTTTGGGGGCGCCTTCGGTGATCGAGGCCCGCGCCAATGTCACGACGTCCTGTTCTGACATCAGGCGGCGCAGGCGCGCGCCTTCCTGTCGCAAGACGGCGATATCCTGTCCAACGATCCGTAGCTCGACCGGGGCCTCCACGGGCGGGCCCTGCACCAGACCGCGCACCAGAACCTGCGCCTCGGGCGCGAGCGTGGGCAGGCGGCGTTGCAGGTCGCGCAGGATGGTTTCGGTGGCCGCGGGCGATGCCGTCCGGATCAGGGCGTGGGCAAAGCCCGGCGCACCGTCCCGGCCGGTCGAGATATTGTAGTAGAAGGCCGGCGCGGAACGGCCCAGAACCCACGTCACGCTCTCGATGCCCCGGGTCTCGGCCAGCGCCCGGTCCAGCCTTGCCACGACACCACGGGTGGCGTTGAGGGCGCTGCCCGGGGCCAGATCGATCTCGATGGTGAACTGGTCGCGGTCGACGCCCGGAAAGAATTGCGCCGTCAGGAGCGGCAGGCTTGCGAAGCCCAGCACCGGCAGCACCAGCGCAAGCGCGATGGACCGGATCGGGTTGCTCACCGACCAGCGCAGCGAGGCGGCGAATGCCCGGCCAAGCGCCCCGGATGCAAGTCCGCCCGACCGAGCGCCAACGGGCAGCACCCAACCCGCGATCGCCGGGGTGATCGTGATCGCCACCACGAAGGACCAGCCCAGCATGATCACCACCGCAAGCGCGATGGACCCCACGAAATCCCCCGCCGGTCCCGGCAGCAGGATCATCGGCGTGAAGCTGAGTGCCGTCGTCGCCGTGGACGCGAAAAGCGGCATGGTCAGACGCCCGACACTGTCGGCGACGGCGCGCGCACGCGGCACGCGGTTGCGCAGGCGCCGCGCGATTTCGTCGGTCATGACGATGCCGGCATCGACCAGCAGGCCCAAGGCGACGATCATGCCCGTCACGCTCATCTGGTGGATGGGCAGGCCGATCGCGTTCATCGTGGCAAGGCTCGCAAGGCTGACCACGGGCAGGATCACAGCCACGATCACCGCCGCACGCAGGCCCAGCGTGACGAATAGAACGGCCACGACGAGGCCGACTCCAAGGGCCATGTTCGAGCCAACTTCGGCCAGCCGCTTGGCGGTGTAGGTCGACTGGTCGAAGACCAGCTCGGCCGCCATGCCCGACGGCAGGGTGGCCTCGAACCGGGCCAGCGCGTCGCGAATGCCGGCGGCCCAGATATCGACCTGCAGGCCGTCCTCCAGCTTAGCAGCGACAAGCACGGCCGGTTGCCCGTTCCTCAGCGCCATTTCGGACATGGGCAGACGCGGGCCGCGCGCGATGCCTGCGATATCCCCCAGCCTCAGCGTCGTGCCATCCGGCCCCTCGCGCAGCACGATGGCTTCCAGCCGGGCCAGCGTCTCGATCTCGCCCGTCACCTCGATGACAAGCTCGTCGGAGGCGCCGGTGACCTCGCCCGCGCGGAGTTTCGCATCCGCCGCCTGCACGGCCTGGGCGACGGAGGCGGCACTCAGGCCCAGCGCCATGGCGCGGTCGGGGTCGAGGGTGACTGTGATCTCCTCCTCGGGCAGACCGTAGAGGGACACGACGCTGGTCCCCGGCACGTTGCGCAGAACGTCGCCCAGCGCCTCGCCATAACGCCCGACCAGCGTCATGGGCACGGCCAAGCGCTGCGGCGTCAGGGCGACGATCGCGCCAAAGGCCCCGGCGCCGTCCGTGTCGAGCTCCGGCGCTCCCGCACCTTGCGGCAGACGCGGCACGGTATCGGAAAGCGCATCGCGGATATCGGTCCAGGCGCGTTCGATCTCGGGTTCCGCCAGCGTTTCCACAAGGTCGATGGAGACAAGCGAGATGCCCGTCGCCGAGGTGCTTTCGATGACGTCGATCTCGGCGATCTCTCGCAGGGCCTCCTCGATTTCCGCGGTGACGAGCGCCTCCACGCGGGCAGGCTCCGCGCCGGGATACGGGGTCGTGACGGTGGCGAAGAGATTGGTGATGGTGGGGTCTTCCTGCCGCCCGATCGACAGGAGCGCCGAGACCCCCGCCGCGACGACCACCAGAAGCGCCAGCGCGACGATCCGGGGCTCGCGCCACGTGAGGTTGCCCAGCCGCGCCGGCATCACTCCGCCCCCGTCAGAAGGACGACCTCACCCGGCACGACGCGATGCGTGCCGCCGGGCAGAAACAGCGCGCCATCCGCGAAGCTGCCGCGCACGAAGGCCCGGTCGCCGTCGAGATGCAGGATTTCGACCGCCTCCGTTGCGATGGTGGCGCGCGCCGCGTCGCCCGGTTCCGCAATCAGGATGGTCCACGTCCCCCTCGGGCCCTGCCACAGGGCCGAAAGGGGAACCCATGCGCCGGTGATCGCGCGCGTCTCGGTCAACAAGACCTCACCGGTGGAGCGCGCGGGCGGCGCCTCGGCCTCCGGCGCAACGTCGAAGAACGCCAGCCGGCTGCGCGTCGCCGCATCGAGTTCAGGCGATAGCTCCGCCAGACGCGCCTCAAGACCTCGACCGCCGGTCATAATTTCGACGCTCTGTCCCGGTTCCAGCGTATCAGCCAGCGCGGGATCGATGGCCACGCGGAAACGGGCCGGTCCGGCCTCCAGCAGCGTCGCGATGGGCGCACCCGGCCCCGCGACGGCGCCCGCGTCAAGCAACCGCGCCGCAATGATGCCCTCGAAGGGCGTAAGCGCCTCGGCCTTTGACACGCGCACGTCGATAGCGGCAATCCCCGCATCTGCCTCGGCCAGCGCGGCCTCCAGTTCCGCCAGCCGGAGCGACGTCTCATCGACGCGCTGCCGCGTCACGTGCCCCTCCGACAGCAGGCTCTCCTGCCGCGCATTGGTGCGCCGCGCCAGTTCCGCCTGCGCCAGGAGCGCGCGGCGCGACGCGGCCAGCCGGGCGCGCTCGGCCTCCAGCAGACGCGTGTCGAGCCGCGCGATGACAGCACCCTCGGCCACCACGTCGCCTTCGCGCACGCTGACCTCGGCGATGGTCCCGCCCTCCTCGAAGCCGAGCGCGACCTCCTGCGCCGCTTCGAACTGCCCGGTGAAGCGCCGGGTCACGGTCAACTCGTCGATCATCTCGATGCTGCGCGGCGCCACTGTGGTCGGCGGCGCGGGTTCCGGCCCCGCCGCCTGCGGCGTGCGGTCCGACAGCGCGGCATAGCCGGCCGTCCCGGCCGCCACCGCCATGCCGATGAAGAGAAGGGTCACCGCGACGCGACCCAGACCGGAAACGAGCCCGCGGATACGTGACCGCGCCGAAGTGTGTGATACCGTCGCCATGACCATGCCTCGCTGGAAAGGGTGCGAAGTTAGTGTCGCTCACATATGTAAGTGTCGCTAACTTAGTCAAAGGAAAATGTCAGAGATACCAACATGAGGCTTCCAAGCACTTGATAGAAGTGAAGAAAAATTACCACCATGGGCACCTGAAGGATCAACTTCTGGAGGCCGTGAGACAGCTTGTCGAGGAGAAAGGGCCTGATTCCTTCTCCATCGCCGAGGCGTGCCGGCGTGCCGGCGTCAGCACCGCCGCCCCCTACAAGCACTTCAAGGACCGCGACGAGATCCTGCATGGCGTCATTCTGGGCGCGATGCACCGGATGGGCGAGGCAATGGAGGCCGCCGCCAGCGCGCATCCCGCACAATCTCAGGAGCGGATCGTCGCGCTCGGCAAGGCCTATATCGACTTCGCGCGCGCCGAGCCCGGCATGTTCGCGCTGATGTTCGGGCTGACCGGCGGCCACGGGGAGGACCCGGCCCTGACCGAAGAGGGACAGGCCAAGTTCGAGATCGTGTGCCGCGTCGTGGCCGACCACCTGAGCCTGCCGCCGGATGATCCGGAGGTGACCGCGCGTGCCTATGCGCTGTGGTGCGCGGTGCATGGGCACGCCTTCCTCGTCCTTGACGGCAAGGCCGACAAGACCAAGATCAGCGTGGATGAGGACGGGTATCTTCGACTTGTGGCGAACGCCTACCTGCCCCCGGTTGCCGGTGGGTCCTGACCGGGGCGCGGCCGTCCCGGGCGGCTGGCGATGCCATGTCCGCCGGTCCGAGCGCCCATGACGTGGCTGGCACGCCTGCGGGTCGGCGGGATCGCCGCGATCCTGATCCTCGCCGGAATCGGGAGCCTGCTGCTTGCACCCCGTGGCGGCGAGACACCGACAGCACCCGAGGCCGAACCGGGCGCGGTTATCGAGGCGCTGGTGGCATCGCTGGACGACGGCCCCGCCGGTGCAATGTCGGGCCCGTGGGACCTTGCGCTGCCGCGCGATTACGGCGCGCATCCCGACGCGCCGGCCGAGACATGGAGCGTCGTGGCGCATCTGACGGACTCCGAAGGCCGGCCGCTGGCCGTCAATCTCGTGCTGACCCGGGTCGGCCGCACGCGCGGCGACGATGCAGCGGCGACGCCCTGGGGTCCCGGTCCGATCCATATCGCGCAGGTCACGATCAACGCCGCCGACCCGGGCCTGCGCGCCGCAGAGGAACGCATCAGCCGCGCGCACGGGGCAGCGGGCCATGATGCGGCTTCAGGCGAGATATGGCTCGACGACTGGACGCTCGCCTACGGAACCGATGCGCTGGACCTGACCCTGCGCCTGTCGGATCACCTGCTCCGGCTGCGGCTGGAGCCCCGCAAGGCGCCGCTTGCGCCCACCGGAGAGGAGACCGCAGGCCCGCGCGGCTTCGCGATCCCGCGGCTTGAGGTGGTCGGAACCGTCGAGACGGCCGGCACGACGACCGCGCTCAGCGGGACCGCGTGGCTCGACCGGCTCTGGGGCGAGATACCCCTTCCCGGCGGACCGCTGGTCCGGGATCGTCTGGTGCTGCACCTGGCGGACGGGGCGGAGCTGTCGCTTCTGCGGACACGACGGCGCGACGGGCGTGGTATCGCCACGATAGACGGCGTTCTGGTGGGGCCGGACGGCGGTGCGACACTGCTCGAGGACGCGACCGCCGACCTGACGGCAGGCCCACTGCAGGAGGGCAGCGCGATGCCGGTATCATGGCGCATTGTCGGCGCAGGTCTGGACCTGCGGCTCACGCTTCGGGGCGCATCGGGGCAGGAGGATTTCGCCCTGCCCGTCCGGATCGGTCAGCTTGCCGTGGAAGGCACGCGGCAGGGCATGTCGGTTGAGGGCGCCGGCACGATCCTTTTGTCCGGGGGTGACGGCACATGAGGGCGCGCGCGGGTCTCGCGATCGCGGCCTGCCTGCTGTCCGCCGCGTGCCAGGAGGAGGGCGCGGACTACCGCTCGGACACAGGGGTGGTGCCGATCACCGAACAGCGCCCCGGCGATCCGGAGGCCGGTTACGCCGCGCTGGTGAACGCGCCCTATGTGTCCTGCGGCGTGCCCCATGACGCCTTCACCCGCGCGGTGCCCGAGACCGATCCCGCCGACCTTCTGCCCGGGCGCGAGGGGCTGAATGCCGCGCTGCCCTATGCCTTCACGGCGCACGAGAATGCCGACGGCGTCACGGTCGTGTCATCCAACTGCCTGACCTGTCATGCGGCGCATATCGAGGGGGAGTTGATCGTCGGCCTTGGCAACGAGTTCGCCGACTTCACGCAAGATCCCCGCCGCCTCGTGCTGCAATCGGGCAATTTCGTTCGGGGGGATGCCGAAACCCGCGCCTGGGAACGCTGGGCCGACCGGGTGGACGGGATCGCGCCCTACATCCAGACGGCCACCGTCGGCGTGAACCCGGCCACCAACCTGACCTGGGCGCTGATGGCGCATCGCGACCCCGAGACGCTGGAATGGTCGACCGAGCCCCTGATCGAGCCGCCACAGGCCGAGCCCCTGCCGATCAGCGTACCGCCCTGGTGGGGGATGCGCGAGAAGGAGGCGATGTTCTACACCACGATCGGGCGCGGCGATCATTCGACCTTCATGCTGCTGGCCTCGATGCTCTGTGTCGACAGCTTGGAAGAGTTCGAGGCGGTGGACGCCTATGCCGACGACATCCGCGCCTATATCGCCGCGCTCGAGGCGCCGGCCTACCCCCATACCATCGACGCGGACCGCGCAGCACTCGGCGCCGCGATATACGCGCGCGGCTGCGCCACCTGTCACGGGGGTCAGGGGACCGATTATCCCAACCTCGTGGTCCCGCTGGACGAGATCGGGACCGATGCGGCCTACGCGACGGCGGCCACGGACGGCTCCCGCGACCGGTTCTACGAGTGGATCGCGCGCTCGCCCTATGGCGATGCCGAAAGCGCCGCCCCGGCTCCGGGATACATCGCCTCGCCGCTGGACGGGATCTGGGCCACGGCGCCCTACCTGCACAACGGGTCGGTCCCGAACCTCGAGACGCTGCTGTCGCCCGAGGACCGGCCGCGCTACTGGCGCCACGTGCTTCCGCGCGCATATGACCGGGAGGCCGTGGGCTGGCGCTTCGAGGCGCTCGATGAGGGGCAGGCGGCGGAGCCCGACCCCGAGCTGCGCCGGCGCATCTACGACACCACGCGCCACGGCTATGGCAATGGCGGGCATGTCTATGGCGCGGACCTCTCGGCGGCGGAGCGGGCGGCGCTGATCGAGTATCTCAAGACGCTCTAGGCCGGCGCATACGGCGACTTGCGGAGCGAGGGGGTTTCACCCCCTCGCGCTCCTCCGCGTATTTTTGGAAAGATGAAGGGGATGGGTGCGCACGGCGGTGTCAGACCCGGATGAGCGGCACGTCGCGCCCCGTTTGCAGGGCGGGGACCTGACGCCGGGCGGCCGCCACGCGGTCGAGGTCCAGATCGAGCACTGCAAGGCCGGGCGCCTCGCGGCCCAGATCGGCCAGGACCGTCCCCCAGGGGTCGATGGCCACCGCGTGGCCCCATGTCTCGCGCCCGTCCGCGTGGTGGCCGGCCTGTGCTGCGGCCAGGACAAAGGACCCGGTCTCGATGGCGCGGGCGCGGAGCAGCACCTCCCAATGGGCGCGGCCGGTGGGCACGGTAAAGGCGGACGGAATGAAGATGAGGCTCACGCCTTCCTGTCCGTAGCGGCGATAGAAATACGGGAAGCGCAGATCGTAGCAGATCGACAGCCCCCATGGCCCCCATGGCGTGTCGAGAACCACCGCCGCCTCGCCCGGGACGAAGCGCTTGGATTCACCGATGGGCGCCTGCCCCTCGATGGCGACGTCGAAGAGATGCACCTTGTCATAGGTGGCTCGGATCGTGCCCTCGGCATCGATGACGGCGGAGTGGTTCAGGAAGCGCCCGTCCGGCGCGAGGACGGGGGTGGAGCCGATGTTCATCCACATCGCGTGTTTCGCGGCAAGCTCCCGGCAGGCGGCGATGAACGGGTCGGCGCCGGCCCCGACCACCTGTGTCCGTGCGACCTCGGCGTTGCGGTTCATCAGCCCCGCAACCTCCGGCAGGCACAGAAGCTCCGCCCCCTGCCCCGCCGCCTGCGCCGCAAGCTCCGACACCGCGGCAATGTTCACCTCGTGCGTGTCGCCCGAGCACATCTGCGCCAGAGCCGCGCGGAGCGTTGGGCGTTGCGGCTCAGGCACGGTCGCTCAGCGTGCGCGCGACGGCATCCTTCCAGCCGGCATAGCGCGCCTCGCGCGTGGCTGCGTCCATCTGCGGGGTGAAGGTGCGATCGACCGACCAGCCCTGCGCGAACTCGTCGAAGCCGGGATAGACGCCCGCGCGCATCCCCGCGACCCAGGCCGCGCCGAGCGCCGTGGTCTCAAGCACCTTGGGCCGGTCAACCGGCGCGCCGAGGATGTCGGCGAGAAACTGCATCGTCCAGTCGGACGCCGTCATGCCGCCATCGACGCGCAGCACGTTCGACCCGCCCGCGCCCTCCCAGTCGGCGGCCATCGCCTCCCACAGATCGCGGGTCTGGTAGCCCACGGATTCGAGTGCCGCCCGCGCGATCTCGGCCGGGCCGGAATTGCGCGTCAGACCGAAGATCGCGCCGCGGCAGTCGGGGTCCCAGTAGGGTGCGCCGAGACCGGTGAAGGCCGGCACGAGGTAGAGCGACTGCGACGGGTCGGCGGTTTCGGCAAGGCTCTGGCTTTGCGCGGCGGTCTTGATCATCTGCAGCCCGTCGCGGAGCCATTGGACCACCGCGCCCGCGATGAAGATGGAGCCTTCCAGCGCATAAGTGGCCTTGCCGTCGAACTGGTAGGCGATGGTGCCGAGCAGGCGGTTGCGGCTTTCGACCAGCGTGTCGCCGGTATTCAAAAGCGCGAAACAGCCCGTGCCATAGGTCGATTTCAGCATGCCGGGGTCAAAGCAGGCCTGCCCCAGCGTCGCCGCCTGCTGATCGCCCGCCACGCCGAGGATCGGGATCGCATCGCCGAACAGCGCCTTCTCGGCGGTTCCGAAATCCGCGCCGGTGTCCAGCACCTCGGGCAGGAGGCTCGCGGGGATGTTCAGAAGCTTCAGGATGTCATCGTCCCAGCGCGCCTCCCGGATGTTGTAAAGCAGAGTGCGCGCCGCGTTGGTGGCATCCGTGACGTGCCGCTTGCCGCCCGTCAGCTTCCAGATCAGCCAGCTGTCGATGGTGCCGAAGGCGAGCTTGCCGGCCTCGGCCCGTTCCCGCGCGCCGTCCACGTTGTCGAGAAGCCAGGCGAGTTTCGAGCCCGAGAAATACGGGTCGAGCAGCAGGCCGGTCTTCTGCTGCACCATCGGCTCATGGCCGTCGCGGCGCAGCGCAGCCGTCATCGAGGCCGTGCGCCGGTCCTGCCAGACAATGGCGTTGTGCAAGGGCGCGCCGGTCTCGCGGTCCCAGAGGACCACGGTCTCGCGCTGGTTGGTGATGCCGATGGCCGCGATGGGGCCCGGCGCCTTGAGGCGCGCCGCGCGCACGGTCGAAAGCGTGGTGGCCCAGATGACCTCCGGGTCATGCTCCACCCAGCCCGAGGCCGGGTAGATCTGGGCGAATTCTTCCTGTGCCGTGGCGATGGGGGCCATCGCTCCGTCGAAGACGATGGCCCGTGTCGATGTGGTGCCCTGATCGATGGCCAGGATCTGTGTCATTGCGCGGTCTCCCTCCCTTGCGGACCCGACCCTATCGCCCCTGTCACGGGGGGCAAGCTACTCCGCGGCTCGCGCGGCCCGGGCATCGGCCATGAAGGCATCGAGAGCGGCGATTTCATTCCCGGTCAGCCTCAGGCCAAGCTTCGAGCGGCGCCAGATCACATCCTCGGCCGTGCGGGCGTATTCGCGCGCCATGAGCCAGCGCAGTTCCACCTCGGTAAGCGTGGCGCCGAAGGCGCGGCCGAGATCATCGGCGGTCTTGGCGTCGCCGAGGATCGCCCGCGCCTCGGTCCCGTAGGCCCGCGCGAGGCGGCGTGCCCAGCGGTCGGACAGGAACGGGTAATCCGCACGAAGCCCTGAGACGAGATCGTCGAAGCCGTCGACCGCGAAATCCCCGCCGGGAAGCGTCACGCCCGCCGTCCAGTCGCCCCGCGCCTTGGGGAAGGACGGCGCCAGTTTCGCCAGCGCCGCTTCGGCCAGCCGCCGGTAGGTCGTGATCTTGCCGCCGAACACGTTGAGCAGCGCCGCGCCGGTGTCATCGAGCGACAGCACGTAATCCCGTGTCGCCGCCGTGGCCGAGCTTGCCCCGTCATCGTAGAGCGGCCTGACGCCCGAGTAGGTCCAGACGACATCCTCTGCGGTCAGGGTGCGCGCGAAATACTGGCTTGCGAACCGCAGGAGGTAGTCGCGTTCCTCGGGCGTGCAGACGGCGGTTCCGGGCGGGCCCTGATGTTCCTGATCCGTGGTGCCGATCAGGGTGAAATCGGTCTCGTAGGGGATCGCGAAGATGATCCGCCCGTCGGTGCCCTGGAAGAAATAGCACTTGTCGTGATCATAAAGCCGTCGGGTCACGATATGGCTGCCACGCACGAGGCGGACCTTCTCGGGCGTGTTCTGCCGCGTGACGTTCTGGATGATGTCGCCGACCCACGGGCCGCCCGCGTTCACCAGCGCGCGGGCGGTGATCTCTCCGGTCGTGCCGTCGCGGTCCACGGTCACACGCCAGAGATCGCCATCGCGCGCGGCACTGACCACGCGGGCGCGGGTCAGGATGCGCGCGCCCCGTGCCTCGGCGTCCCGCGCGTTCAGGACGACAAGCCGCGAATCCTCCACCCAGCAGTCGGAATATTCGTAAGCCCTGGCGAAGCGGTCCTGAAGCGGCGCGCCCTCGGGCGTCCCTTCGAGCGAGACGCGCGTCGTGGCAGGCAGGATCTTCCGCCCGCCGATGTGGTCATAGAGAAACAGGCCCAGCCGGATCAGCCATGCTGGCCGTCGCCCCTTCATGCACGGCATGACGAAGGACAGAAGCCGAGACGTCGGCGTTTCGCTGT
>Ga0102929_1001453_pt1 | contig 14120 bp, 15 predicted proteins | sample SalPonR1_B_D2_MG_FD_78510 | JGI IMG/M metagenome (GOLD analysis project Ga0102929, IMG submission 78510) | Salt pond soil microbial communities from South San Francisco under conditions of wetland restoration - Salt Pond MetaG R1_B_D2_MG | ecosystem: Environmental > Aquatic > Marine > Intertidal... | reverse complement strand
TGAACACGGCTCATATTGTCCCGTCCTGCAGTCTACTTGTATGCGACCCCCTGCGGTGAAGGTCACCTTACGCGAATCTTGAGCAAGCGCGATGCATCCACTTCGGGGCTGACAACCGTCATCTGACAATTTCCATCTGGGAGGCTGAGGGTGGCCGCCCGTCCCTAGTGGCTTTATCCCACACCTCGCTTTGACTGGCCTCAGCGTGAGGCCCAGGAAGGCACGTGTGCAACAGTCCAGCAGGTGACGGACCGAGACGGGCGCGGTCCGGTCTTTGCCTCGATGCTAAACCTGCAACAGGAGGTCAGCTTCGCGCTAGGGCCTCGAATAGTGTTTTCACTATGTAGGAAAAGATTGCCTGAAGGCCATTTTATCAAATGATTTCAAGGTGAAGTGGCGGACCGAGGAGGATTCGAACCCCCGACCCCCTGATTCGTAGTCAGGTACTCTATCCAGCTGAGCTATCGGTCCGTCAGGCAGGCATCTATCGCCAGTCGGCGGGCAATGCAAGGGGATCGGATCAAGTTTTCTGCTTCGACCCTCACAGCGTTCCAAACGAGCCTTTCGGCAGAGTGATGAGAAAGGTGGTGCCACCCGCGCCGGTGTCACTCAGGGCAAGGTTTCCGCCATGCCCGCGCAACAGATCCGCCGAAATCGAGAGGCCAAGGCCCGTCCCCCCTTTGCGGGCGCCGCCCTGAAACGGCGTGAACAGATGCTCGCGCGCCTTTTCTGGAAGGCCCGGCCCGGTGTCGCGCACCCGCAGATACCACGCCTTGTCATCCTCCTCGGCAGTCAGCCAGATATCGCCCTGCCCGCCACTCGCCGATATGGCCTGCCGGGCATTGCGCACAAGGTTCGCAATCACGCGATAAAGCTGTTCGGCATCGGCACGGATGGTCATGCCCTCGGGCACATCGTCGTGGAAGGCGATCCCGCTTTCTTCGCCCACCGCCAACCGCTCGCTGGCCAGCACATCCTCGACGATATCGGCCAGCGGCACGATGGCGAGCGTCGGCGACGGTTCTTCGGCCTTGCCGAAAGCAAGCGTCGATTCGCATAGATGCACAGCGCGCGTGATCGACCCCACAAGCTTGGGTGCCAGACGCCGGACCGCGGGATCCTCGCTCATCTCGATCCGGTCGGTAAAAAGCTGGGCCGACGTGAGAATGTTGCGCAGGTCGTGGCTCACCTTCGCGACCGCACCGCCAAGCTGCGCAAGCCGCTCTTTCTGGCGAAGCGCATGGGTGAGTTGCGTTTGCAGAACCTGCAACGTCTCCTCGGCCTCGCGCAGTTCGATCACCCCAGCCGATGGCATGATGAACCCGCGAGCGTCCTCGGGGGATTCGGCGTAGGTCTTCATATTGCCGACCACGCGCTTGATCGGCTTCACGAGGAAAATGCGCACTGCGACGAAAAGCATGACCGCGGTGATGATCGAGATGACCGCCGAAAGGACGAGGATTCGCAGCCCGTAGTCGATCATCGCGCTTCGCAGTTCGGCGGTGTCCATGGTGATCTCGATCAGAAGACCGCCCATGCGCAATGGCTCTCCCATTACCCGTATCACCTCGGGCTCGGGCGTCATCAGGCGGTTGATCGCGTCCCGGATCAACCCGAGCGCCGAGGTATCGCGCAAGTCGTATGTTCGTGAAATGGGCTCCGGCATGGGCGAATCCAGCATGAGTTGCCGTGCCTCATCGCGCCTGAGCACGATGTTGAAAACCCCAGCATTGGCCAGCAACTCTTCCTCAAGGTCCGGGCTGATCTCTTCCCCGGCCAAAAGCGCCAGAGACGCGATCTGAGACCGCTCCAGCCGCGACAGAAGAAAGTCCTCGCGATAGCGTGCCACGGAAGGCACGAAAATCAGAACCTCGGCCAGCATCACGAAGATGGCTGTCAGGATCAAGAACCGCCCCGAAAGTGAATTGAGCATTCGTGTCCCCCGACGCCTCTAAGGCAGCCATCTCTGAACAAATCCCACGATGCGCTTTACCATGGAATTTTCAAAGAGTTTTGGAGAAAAATATGCTCCCGCCGCCCGCTTGTTGATTTCGCCGATGGTCGGGTATGGCGCAACCATGTTGGCCACGTGCTTCATCTTGAGCCGGTTCGCGATGACCAATGCCCAGAGGTTGATCAATTCACCCGCCTGATAGCCCGCGATTGACGCGCCGACGGGACGGCCCTTGACCACCATCACCTTGATCAGGCCGGTCGTCTTGCGCTCGGCGATGGCGCGGTCATTGTGGCTGTAGTCAAAGCGCGCCACCTCGAGCTTGTCACCATGCGCCTTCCGGGCCTCGGCCTCGGTCAGGCCCACCTGCGCAAGCTCGGGCTGCGTGTAGGTGGCCCAGGGGATATGATCGGTGCTTTGCTTGGCCGGAAGCCCGAACAGGGCTGACCGGATCACAAGACCCGCGTGATAGCCTGCCACATGGGTGAATTGCAGGCCGCCCGCCACGTCGCCAATGGCATAAACACTGCGGTTCGTGGTCCTCAGCCCCGCGTCAACCTTGATCCCGCCGCGTGTCGTCTCGATCCCGGCGGCGTCAAGGTTCAACCGTTCGGTATTCGGCTTGCGTCCAACCGCCATGAGCAGATGCGTGCCCTTGAAAACGCGCCCGTCCTCGGCCTCGATTTCGATTGCACCTGCCTTGCCGCGCACCTCCTTGGCCATGGCGTCTTCGGCGATCTCGATTCCCTCGTCACGCAGGCTCTCAAGCACGATGGCCGCAAGTTCGGGGTCATCCTTACCGAGCGCCTTGGCGCCTTCGATCACCGTCACCTCACAGCCAAGCCGCCGATGCGCCTGAGCCATTTCCATGCCGATGGGGCCGCCTCCCACGATCAGCAGGTGACCGGGTTTATCCCTCAGCTCAAAGAGCGACTCGTTGGTCTCGAACGGCACCGTATCAAGGCCGGGCACAGGCGGCACGAACGGCGAAGACCCCGTTGCGATAACGATACGTCGCGCAGTGATCACATCCTCGCCCGCCCGCACGTCGGTGGCCGAGATGAATTCCCCATAGGCACGGATCACCTTCACACCCAGGTCCTCGAACCGCTCTTGGCTGTCCACCGGGGCGATCTGCGCGATGACATCGGCAACATGATCCTTGGCCGCGGCATAATCCGCCTTGGGGTCCACATTCGCCACCCCGAATTTCGCGGCGGTGGTCTGCGCATGCGCCGCCTTTCCGCTCGCGATAAGCGCTTTCGAAGGGACGCAGCCATAGTTCAGGCAGTCGCCGCCCATCTCGCCGCCCTCCAAAAGGATCACGTCAGCCCCCATCTGCACCGCGCCCGCCGCGACCGAAAGCCCGCCGGACCCGGCGCCAATGACCAAAAGGTCAGTTTTCAGGTTGGCCATGTTTCAAATCTCCTTGCGGCCACGAACGGCCCTTATGATAATAGGTAGCGCCGCGAGCACGCTGAGACCCAGAAGCGGGCCGATGATCTGCGGTTCCCACAGAAGGCTGAGGTCCGGGCTCTCGCCCCGGTCAAACACCTCGCCCAACCCGACGCCGATCCATGTGAACACGATGGCCCCCGGGATAATGCCGAGAACCGTCGTGATAGCGAAATTACGGAATTTCACCCCCACAAGCGCGGGCAGCAGGTTGGCCACGAAAAACGGCACCGCAGGCACGAGGCGCAGAAGAAACAGCACGCTGATCTCGTTTTCATGCAGGCCTTGCTTGATCTTCTTGATGGTTCCTTCACTCGCCTCCATCTTCGCGGCAAGGGTCTTGCCCAGACCCGCACGCGCCGCCCAAAAGATCGCGAACGCCCCCAGCGACGCGGCCAGCACGTTGAATGTCGTGCCGATCACCAGATCAAAAAGAAATCCGCCAGTGACCGACGCCACCGCCGCCCCCGGGAGCGAAAACGCCACGATCATGAAGTAGATCAGGATAAAGGCCAGCGCCAACAGTAGAAAATGCTCGTTCCGATAGCTCAGAAGCGCCTCACGATTGTCGCGCAGGGTGTCAAAAGTCAGGTAATCACCAAGTGTAAAATATCCAACGATCGCGGCCACAATGATCGCGGCCAGTGGCGCATGGCGTAAAATGCCGTGCCGGGATTTTCGGGGGGCGTCATCCATCTTGTTCTTGGGCCTCGCTTGTTTCGATTCGCTGCCAACATGCGCGGAGCCCCGCCATAATCATAGCCGGATCACGAGCGCTTGATCCGGGGTGATGTCGCGGAGGCGGATATAGGGTCAATGTTGCGGTGCTTGTAACATCCCCCTGAGTTGAACGTCGGGTATTTGTTGCATTTCCTGCCTTGTCGGGGTTTGACTTGCCAGCGCGCCCCCTCTATAGACCGGGCTTCGAGTTACATGGGCTGTGATCCGCGATTCCCGCCGGGTCCGCCACGACAATCGGAGACGGAGCGATGAAACGCACCTTTCAACCATCGAACCTCGTTCGCAAGCGCCGTCACGGATTCCGTGCGCGCATGGCCACCAAGGCCGGCCGCAAGATCCTGAACTCGCGCCGTGCCCGCGGTCGCAAGTCGCTCAGCGCCTGAGCCGCGTCACAGGTTAGACAGACATGACACCGCCGGAGGCCCCCGCAACGCACACGGGGAATAGCCACCCGGCGGTTTTGCCGTGTCTGGAAACCTTGAAAACGCGCCGCGATTTTCTCGCCGCCGCACGCGGCCTGCGGCACGGAACCTCCTCGATGATGGTCCAGGCTCGCAATCGCCGCGACACCTCCGCCACGATCCGCGTGGGCTTTACCTGCTCCAAGAAGGTCGGCAATGCCGTTGCCCGCAATCGCGCCAAGCGGCGGCTCCGAGAGGCGGCGCGTGCCGTGCTGCCGGCCTCGGGTCGGCCCGGCTGGGATTACGTTCTGATCGGACGCGCCGAGGCGACCGCCACCCGCCCCTTCGAGGCACTCAAAGGCGATCTTGAACACGCCCTTCGAAAGCTGCATTCGCGATGACCCCGCTGGCCTATCTCTTGGCGCTACCGATCCGGGGTTACAGACTGGTTTTCTCGCCCTGGGTCGGACATGGCTGCCGGTTTCATCCCACATGCAGCGCCTATGCCCTTGAGGCTCTGCGAAAACATGGCGGGCTGCGCGGTGGCTGGCTGACCCTGCGCCGGATCGGGCGGTGCCATCCGTGGGGCGGCTCAGGCATCGACAACGTGCCATAGGGCGTGATGCGCAAATGCCGGCGGTGACATCCACACCATGGGACCGAACGCCATGAAGAAAGCTCACCCAAGGCGTTTCGCGAAATAGCTGAGACACAGATTTTTGCTAAACGCGTTAGCCGATTTCTGTGCGCCCGCGCCGATCCATGCGCAACGCGGCATAAAGCACATGCGTCCGCCAGCGACCATCAATCTGAAGATAGCTTTGCGCGACGCCCTCATATTTGAAACCGCATTTCTCCAAAAGCCGCCGCGAGGCGGTGTTCTCCGGCAAACAGGCCGCCTCGATCCGGCTAAGGTCAAGCCGGTTATACGCGTAATGCACCACGGCATCGATCGCTTCGCGCATGTAGCCCTGCCGCGCATGGCTCTGCCCGATCCAGTATCCCAGCGTTCCCGCCTGCGCCGGGCCGCGCCGGATATTGTCCAGCGTGATCGCCCCAAGAAGGGTCTCGTCTTCACGCCGGACAAGGAAAAGCGGCAGGGCCGACCCGTTGCCGATTGATCGCTGCGCCCAGTAGACCCGGCTGGTGAACGATTTCCGGGTAAGGTGATCACGCGCCCATGCCGGCTCCCATCGACACAGGAAATCGGCGCTGTCCCGGCGCAATCCAGCCCACATGCGGTGGTCGGTCATCATGGGTTGGCGCAGGGTGAGACGTTCGGTCTCGATCCGCACTTTGCGCCGAGGAAGCAGCATTACGCAGCGCGCCTTTCCTGCAACTCCTCCAGGCTTGGCGCATCCTCAACAGGACCGTAAAGCGCCAAGGCGGCAGGGGCGGTCGCGGCAGTCTCCGCTGCGAAGTCGCGCACATCGCCCAGCGTGACGGCGTCGATTCGCGTTATCACCTCTTCCAGATCGGGCACCCGGCCCCATATCTGCAACATCCGCGCCATCCGCTCTGCACGGTTCGACGGGCTTTCCAGCCCCATCAGAAGGCCCGCCTTCATCTGCGCGCGGGCTCGCTCTATCTCGTCGGGGCGCATGTCGTCTGCGGCGCGCTTGAGTTCATCCACGGTGATCTCGGCAAGCCCGGCCAGCTGATCCGCGGCGGTGCCTGCATAGATCGTCGTCATGCCGGTATCCGAATAGGCACCGGCCTGCGCGAAAATGGTATAGCAAAGCCCGCGCCGTTCGCGCATCTCCTGAAACAGGCGCGACGACATGCTCCCGCCCAACGCGTTGGCATAAATCTGTGCAGTGTGAATCCGCGGATCGCGATAGTCCGGGCCCTCGATCGCCAGCGCGAAATGCGCCTGTTCAAGCGGTTTGACCACCCGGCTCTCGCCGCCTTCGAACCGCGCAGGCATGAGCACGCCGCCCTCGCCACGCGACATGTCCGAGAACATCGCTTCGGCCTGTTTGACAAGCGCGTCGTGATCCACGGCCCCGGCCGCCGCAAGGATCATCTGCTGCGGCTGATACTGCTCGTCCACGAACCGCTCAAGATCAGGCCTGTCGAAGGCGCGCACCCGCTCCTCGGCCCCAAGAATGGTGCGGCCCAACGGGTGATCGGGATAGGCCTTCTCCTGCAACCAGTCAAAGATCACATCGTCCGGCGTATCAAGAGCCTGCCCGATCTCCTGAAGGATCACGCCGCGCTCGACCTCGATCTCATTGGCGTCAAAGACAGGGTTGCGCAGGATATCCGCAACCACGTCAAGCGCGAGCGGCACATCCTTCTCAAGCACCCGCGCATAATAGGCTGTCACCTCGCGCGTGGTGTAGGCGTTGATATAGCCCCCCACATCCTCGATCGCCTCGGCAATGGCCAGCGCGCTGCGCCGCTTGGTGCCCTTGAAGGCCATATGTTCGAGAAAATGCGCGATGCCGTTCTGCTCGGTGCGTTCATGACGCGCGCCGGCCAGCACCCAAATGCCGATGGCCGCCGATTGCAGGCCCGGCATCTTCTCACTCGCGATACGAAAGCCATTCGGCAGTTCGGTCAGTCTGACGTTCAATTCCCGGTCCGCTTCTTGATGAGGTTTTCGATCTCGGCAAGGTCGTTGCCGACCCGCGTGATCCGCTCTGACCGCTCATACAGGTCCGCCATATGCGGTGGCAAGGGGGGGCGAAGGCCTGTGGCCTCTTCCACGGCATCGGGAAATTTCGCGGGATGCGCGGTGGCAAGCGTGATCATCGGGGTTCCCGGCACGCGCTGTGCATCGGCCACCTTCGTGCCGATCGCCGTATGCGGGCACAAAAGCTCGGCGGCATCGCGCATCTGACGGGCGATTTCACCGCGTGTTTCGTCCTCGTCCACACGCGCACTGTCATAGACCTCCGAAAGGGCCTCGCGCGCGCCCTGACTGACGGTGAACCCGCCCGCCTTGAGCTCGTCCATCAACTGCGCCACGGCCTTGCCATCCCGGCCATAGGCCTCGAACAGGGCACGCTCGAAATTGGAACTCACCTGAATATCCATCGACGGGCTGATCGACGGGATCACACCATCGGGGCGGTATTCCCCGGAGGTCAGACAGCGGTGCAGAATATCGTTCTGGTTCGTCGCCACCACCAGCCGCTCGATGGGAAGGCCCATGGACCGCGCGATATAGCCCGCGAAAATGTCACCGAAATTGCCGGTCGGAACTGTGAAGCTCACCTTGCGATGAGGGGCACCAAGGCTGACGGCGGCGGTGAAGTAATACACCACCTGCGCCAGAACCCGCGCCCAGTTGATCGAATTCACACCGGCAAGACTGACCGCATCGCGGAACTCGAAATCGTTGAACATATCCTTCACGCGCGCCTGACAATCGTCGAAATGTCCGTCAATGGCCAACGCGTGAACATTCGCCTCTTCCGGCGTGGACATCTGGCGCCGCTGCACTTCCGAGACGCGGCCATGCGGATAGAGGATGAACACATCCACCGCCTCAAGCCCGCGAAAGGCTTCGATGGCGGCGCTGCCCGTGTCGCCACTCGTGGCCCCAACGATACAGACCCGCTTTCCCGATCGCTTGAGCGAAAACTCGAACATCTGCCCGATAAGCTGCATCGCGAAATCCTTGAACGCGAGGGTCGGACCATGGAACAGCTCAAGAAGGAAATGACCCGGCGCAAGCTGCTTGAGCGGCGCACGCGCAGACACGGCGAACCCTTCATAGGTGCGCGCGATAATGCCGCGAAATTCCTCGTCGGTGAACGTGTCGCCGACAAAGGGCCGCATCACCCGAAAGGCGACCTCCTCATAGGGCAGGCCTTCGAACTCCGCGACCTCCGCGGCGCTCAGATGCGGGATCGTCTCGGGCAGGTAAAGCCCGCCATCACGCGCGAGCCCGGTCAGCATCGCTTCCTCGAAATTCAAGGCCGGGGCCTGCCCCCTCGTCGAGATATATCTCACGTTTTCTTACCTTCTGCCGGACGCCTCGTGCGCCACAGGAAAAATCCGGTCATCCCGGCCCAAATCGCGGCCAGCGAAAACCAAGTGATCGCATATTCCAAGTGATCGTTCGGAATGCCCGCACTGTCCAGCCTCAGCGGCGTCGCGAACGGGTTTGTTTCCGACGTCTTGCTCGCAATCACCAGAACCGGCCGCGTCTCCAGATGCGCGGCCATGCGCGGCACGTCCCGCGCGAACCAGATGCCAGCCTCAAGATCGGGGTCGGGGGTATATCCATCCACCTCATCAGGCCAGTGAAGATTACCCGTGATACGCACATCGCGCGACGCCTCCGGGCCGCCCTCGGCATCCGTTCGCGCAAATCCCCGATCGACAAGAATACGACCGGCCGCCGTCTCCATCACCGAAATGTAACGATACCCCGCGCCCACTTGCTTGAGGCTCACCAGAACACGAATGCGCTCACCGGTGAAATTGCCCTCAACCACCACAGGCAGATATTTATCGCTCTCGGGGTCGGGCGCGTCTGGAAGGGTCACGGGCTCGGCGGCGATGCGCGTCTCGATATCGGACAGAATATGGTTCTTCCACTGAAGCCGCTGAACCTGCCAGACCCCGAGGCTCACCAGAATGGCCACCCCGATGATGCCGAACAGCAAAGGAACGATCACATTTCGCCGCATACCCGATCCTCAAACGGAAAATGCGGAGGCCCTCCCCCGCACTTTCTTCTCACTTTAAATATTCCCGGCACACCGCCGAACAACATGGCAAAGACTTTTCGTGCGAAAAATCAGCCGCCCCAGATGTAGATCGAGGCAAAAAGGAAAAGCCAGACCACATCGACGAAGTGCCAGTACCACGCTGCCGCCTCAAAACCGACATGCTTCTCGGGCGAGAAGTGACCGCGATAAAGCCGCATCAGGCAAACGAACAGGAAGATCGTGCCAATGACCACGTGCGCCCCGTGAAAACCCGTCGCCATAAAGAAGTTCGCGCCATATATATTACCGCTGAAGCCAAAGGCCGCATGGCTGTATTCGTAGACCTGAAACGCGGTGAAAAGGACGCCCAGCGCGATCGCGATGATCAAGCCCCATTTCATGTCTTCGCGGTTATTCTCGTGAACAAGCGCATGGTGCGCCCATGTCGCCGCCGCACCCGAGCACAAAAGGATCAACGTGTTGATCAGCGGCAAATGCCAGGGGTCAAAGGTCTCGATCCCGACGGGGGGCCAGACGCCATCAATGCCAGGGCTTTGGTCACCCATGGGATAGAGCGCGTGCTTGAAAAAGCTCCAGAACCATGCCGCAAAGAACATGACCTCCGACATGATGAACATGATGAAGCCATAGCGCAGACCGATCCGGACAACCGGGGTATGATCTCCCACTCGGCTTTCTTCGACAACATCGGACCACCATCCGAACATGACATAAAGAACGCCCACAAATCCCACGAGGAACATCCAGGGGCCGTTATCGTGGAACCACAGAACCGCCCCGAAAAGCATGACGAAACCCGCGACCGCGCCCAGAAAAGGCCAGACCGAGGGGTTCAGAATGTGGTAGTCGTGATTTTTTTCATGTGCCATTTAGCTATCCCTCGCATGAAGGCTCAGTTCACGTTTTTATCGTTTTTGTCCGTCTGCACAAGGGCCGCCTGGGCCTCGGGCAGGTCGATCTCATAGAAAGTATAGGACAGCGTGATCGTATGCGCGTATTTCGCGTCCCGGTCCGTCACGATCTCGGGGTCCACATAAAAGCTCACCGGCATCTGAACCCGCTCTCCGGGCTCAAGCACCTGTTCGGTGAAACAGAAACAGTCGACCTTGACGAAGAAATTGCCAGCCTCGTAAGGCGTCACGTTATAACTCGCTTGCCCCGCAATGGGCCGGTCTGTGGGGTTATAGGCCTCATAGAAGGCCAGCCCGTTTTCACCGATGCGCAGCTCGATCTCACGCGCCACCGGTTTGAACTCCCAGGGCATGCCCCGCGCCTTGCTCGCGTCGAACCTCACCTTGATCGTCTGGTCAAGGATTTCGTCCGATCCGGCATCGGCGGTATTGGTGACACCGCCAAACCCCGTCACCCGGCAGAACCAGTCATAGAAAGGCACCGATGCCCAGGCGAGCCCTCCCATAAGGGCAACGACACCCACAAGGCGCGTGACTGTTTTGGTCTTCGGATCCATAGCCATTATTCGTCTCTCCCGATCTTTTCGGAATTCGGAATCTCGAAATTCTCCTGACCTACCTTGGCAATTGTCAGTCCGAAAATCAGTGCGACAAATCCGACCAGCACGAGGCCAAGGCCAAGGTTCCGCCCAAAGCGGCGTTTATGCATATCGTGCTCGCGCGAGAGGCCCATCGCTCACCAGCCTCCAAGGCCATAGGGCGCGAGCATCGCCTGCGCGAGAATGGCGAGGAAATGACCGAAAAGATAAAAGAGCGAGAGCGCGAACACCCGCTTTTCCGTGCGGTAAGCGTCGGCCTGCGCCATGGTCTCGTCCCGGCGCCAGATATCCCACGCCCCCTTCAGGAACGCGAGGTTCAGCAGCACCGCAACCACGAGGTAGATCGGCCCGCCGATCGACGTGAACCCCAGCGCCAAGGCGACCGGTGTCAGAAGCACCGTGTAGACAAGAATATGCTTTCGCGTCGACTTGCGCCCATGCGTGACGGTCAGCATCGGAACACCGGCGGTTTCGTAGTCCGATTTCATAAAAAGCGCGAGCGCCCAGAAATGCGGCGGAGTCCACATGAAGATCAGCAGAAACATCAGAACCGATTCGGGCGCGATTCCGCCCGTCACCACGGCCCAGCCGATCATCGGCGGAAAGGCTCCCGCCGCTCCTCCGATCACGATGTTCTGCGGCGTCCAGCGCTTGAGCCACATGGAATAGACCACGACGTAAAAGAAGATGGTAAAGGCCAGAAGCCCCGCCGCCACAAGGTTCGCGGCAAGGCCGAGCATGACCACCGATATTCCTGCCAGCGCGATCCCGAAGGCAAACGCCTCGCTCTCGGTGATCCGGCCTGCCGGAATGGGCCGATTGGCGGTGCGCTTCATCACGCGGTCGATATCGGCGTCCCACCACATATTGAGCGCGCCTGACGCGCCGCCGCCAACCGCGATGAACAGGATGGCGGCGAATCCAACCACCGGATGCACGCCGCCGGGTGCGGCCACCAGCCCCACGAAAGCGGTGAACACCACGAGAGACATGACACGCGGCTTGAGCAAGGCGAAATAGTCGCCAAACCCGGCGTCATACTCACCCAGCCCCGTTTCGCTGGCATTTAGACTCGCGTCGGTCATCTTAACCCCTGAGAGGCGGGCAGCGCGCCCACCTTACGCTTCTAGTTTACGATGGTAGGGCGGACATCCGGCCCGCCCAGTCTTGGTCACTCAACCGCGGCCACGTTATAGTCGCGCGGCGTGCCTGCATATTCCTCGATCGCGCCGTCCAGCCATTGCTCATAGGCGTCCTCGCTCACCACTTTAACGGTGATCGGCATATAGGCGTGATCCTTGCCGCAAAGCTCGGAACACTGGCCGAAATACACGCCTTCCTTCTCGGCTTCGAACCAGAGCTGCGCAAGTCGTCCGGGCACCGCGTCCTGCTTCACCCCAAAGGCCGGGATGGTCCAGCTGTGGATCACGTCGGCACCGGTGACAGTCATCACAACCGTCTTGCCCACGGGCACGACCACGGCGGTGTCGGTGGCCAGCAGGAACTCGTTACGGCTATAGCCGGCCTCCTGAAGCTGTTCTTCCACGTTGTCGTCCAGAACATAGTTGCCACCGGTCGCGGGTTGACCAATCATGTAGCTGTCGAACCCGAAATCGTGGTCTGTGTATTCATATCCCCAATACCACTGGTATCCCGTGACCTTGATGTTGATCTCGCCTTCCGGAATTTCCTGCTGTTTGAACAGCACGGGAAGCGAGAAAGCCCCGATAAAGACAAGGATGACGATGGGGATGATCGTCCACGCGATTTCAACGGGCGAGTTGTGCGTGAACTTCGCGGGGTTCGGGTTGGCGCGCCGACTATAACGCACAATGCACACCCCGATAAGCGCCACGACAAAGATCACGATGGCGGTGATGATCACCAGCAGCATCCCGTCAAGCCAATGCAGGTCGCGGGCCAGTTCCGTGCCCGCCGGCTGAAAGCCGATGGCACCGTATTCGGGCGCGCCGATGATTTCAAGATCATCCCCGACTTGCTGAGCGGCAGCGGGGATGGCGGTCATCGCGGCCAACGCGGCCAGCATCTTGGAGAAAATTCGCATAAATGCACCCTGATCGGTTGTGGCGTATACGGTATCTTCGGGGCTTTTCGGCGGGTCGCGCCGGATTCCCGTTGTTTCAGGCTCGTGTAAAACCATATTCTGAACCGGCAGACAAGAAAGACCATTGCGGCAAACCGACGCTTTTTCTGATCTGGATCAAAAACACCGCGCGTCACACACCCCCCGCGAGCAAGGACAAACCATGAGCCAGACCGCTTTTCGCCCCTTTGAAACCCTTCTCGATCAGGACACCGCCCTGCGGCGGCTTCGCGACGCCACCGACGGGGCCGACGACGGAGAGCTTTTTCTCGAACGCCGCCGCTCCGAGGCGCTGATCTTCGATGACGGCCGCGTCCGCAACGCCAGCTATGACGCTTCCGAAGGGTTCGGCCTGCGCGCCGTGCGCGGCGAGGTGACGGGCTATGCCCATTCCACAGATATTTCCGACGGCGCGCTGGGCCGCGCGGTCGAAACCGCGCGGCTTGCGGTGGGCGATGGCGGCGGCACGCTGGCCGACGCGCCGGCCCGGACCAATAAACACCTCTATACAGATACTGACCCGATCGCCGGCGCGACCTTCCCGGTCAAGCTCGAGACCCTGCGCGAGATTGACGCCTTCGCCCGCGACCTCGATCCGCGCGTGGTGCAGGTCACGGCCTCGATCTCCGCCTCACTGCAAGAGGTGGTGATCCTGCGCCCCGACGGACAGCTTGTCGCCGACACCCGGCCCATGACGCGGGTTCAGGTCTCGGTCATCGTGGATCAGGACGGCCGACGCGAATCCGGCACTGCGGGCGGCGGTGGCCGCGTCGGGCTAGATGGTCTTCTCGAACCCGCCTCGTGGCAGGACAAGGCACGCGAAGCACTGCGCATCGCCCTCGTCAACCTGCGGGCCGAGGCCGCACCTGCCGGCGTGATGGACGTGGTGCTCGGCCCCGGCTGGCCCGGCATCCTGCTACACGAGGCGATCGGCCACGGGCTCGAGGGCGATTTCAACCGCAAGGGCAGTTCCGCTTTCGCCGGTCTCATGGGCAAGCGGATCGCAGCCCAAGGCGTGACCGTGCTTGATGACGGCACGATTCCCGACCGCCGCGGATCACTCACCATCGACGACGAAGGCACGCCTTCAGGGCGCAATATGCTGATTGAGGACGGCATCCTCACCGGGTTCATGCAAGACCGCCAGAATGCCCGCCTCATGGGGGTCGAACCCACCGGAAACGGGCGCCGGGAAAGCCATGCACACGCCCCGATGCCGCGCATGACGAACACATACATGATGGGCGGCGATAGCGACCCCGCCGAT
>Ga0102929_1001449_pt1 | contig 14136 bp, 14 predicted proteins | sample SalPonR1_B_D2_MG_FD_78510 | JGI IMG/M metagenome (GOLD analysis project Ga0102929, IMG submission 78510) | Salt pond soil microbial communities from South San Francisco under conditions of wetland restoration - Salt Pond MetaG R1_B_D2_MG | ecosystem: Environmental > Aquatic > Marine > Intertidal... | reverse complement strand
GTGCGGCACCGGCCTGTCGGCCATCCCCGGCCTGCGCCGCCTGATCGAGGCGGGCCATGACGTGACCGTCTGGAACCGGACGACCGACAAGGCGAAAGAGGCCGTTGGCGATCTGACGGACAACATTCACGCTTTCGATTTCGATACGCTGAAATCCAAGGTGGCCAAAGGCGATGTCGTGGTGTCGATGCTGCCCGGTGACTGGCATGTGCCACTGGCCGAGATGTGCATCGAAACAGGCGCGCATTTTGTCAGTTCGTCCTATATCGCGCCCGAAATGCGCGCACTGGACGACAGCGCGCGCGCCGCTGGCGTGGCCTGCGTGAACGAGGTGGGGCTTGATCCCGGCATCGACCATCTGATGGCGCATTATCTGGTCGCCGATTACCGCGCATCAGACGCGTTTAGCCCCGCCAACGAGATCAGCTTTATTTCCTATTGCGGCGGCATTCCCAAACACCCCAACCCTTTCCGCTACAAATTTAGCTGGTCGCCTTTGGGTGTGCTTAAGGCGCTGCGCTCACCGTCGCGCTCGGTCAAGGATTTTGCGGAACTCAACGTGGCGCGGCCATGGGACGCGATATCGAGCTATAGCGCGCCGCTGCCCACGCCGGAAACCTTCGAGGTGTATCCGAACCGCGACTCGTTGCCGTTTATCGAGGATTACCGCTTTGATCCGTCTTGGCAGATCAAGGAATTCGTGCGTGGCACCCTGCGGCTGAACGGTTGGGCCGATGCATGGTCAGATATCTTCCGCGAAATCGAAACGCTTGAGGGCGAGACCGGTGAGGCGCGCCTGAAAGAGATGTCCGATCAGTTCTGGGCCGAGAACGCCTATGACAAGGGCGAACCGGATCGCGTAGTTCTGTGCGTATCGCTGAAGGCCGAGCACAATGGCGAGCCCGTCTGGCACAAGACCTATGTGATGGATGCGTGGGGCGACGCGCGCGGCACGGCCATGGCGCGGCTGGTGTCGATCCCTGTGTCGCTGGCTGTTGAGGCGGTGCTGAACCGCGAAATCCCAGCCGGTGTTCACCCTGCCCCGCATGATCCGAAACTGGTCGAACGCTTCCTAGGTGAAGTGGACAAGCTGGCGCAGCATTTGCAAGTGGTCGATCACGTGGAGTAATCACGAGATCGGGGCCGCCCCAATTGCGTGCGGCCCCGCGCCCAACCCAATTTACCCTTGGCCCAACACCTCGGCCAAAGCCATGGGCAGAGGCCAGCGGTTCATCGTGTAGATGTGCAGCCCCGGCGCACCATAGGCGATCAGGCGCCGCGCTTGCTCGACAGTGGCGGTTGCCGCCAGATAGGGCTCTAGCTCGGGGGTGGCTTCAGCCCGCGCAAACAGCCGATCCAGCCAATCGGGCACCTTGGTGCAGTTGGTTTGCGCAAATCGCTTGAGGCGCGGCCAACCTTCCAGCGGCATCAAGCCAGGCACAATCGGCACGTCGATGCCATGGCGGGCGCAGTCCTCCAGAAAACGGCCATACGCCGCCGGGTCCAGCACGAATTGACAAAAGGCCGAGGACGCGCCGGCATCCAGCTTTTCGCGCAGATGGTCGATGTCTTCGTCCAGCGTATCGGCTTCGGGGTGCTTTTCGGGATAGGCGGCCACGGCGATATCAAAATCATGCTGTTGGCGCAGCGCGGCAACCAAATCTGACGCGTGGTCGAACCCCGGTGGCAGCGGCCCAGATACCCCGCGCGGACGATCCCCGCGCAGCGCCAGAATACGGCGTATTCCACCTTCCCAAAATCGATCGGCGGTTTCCAACGCTTCGTCGCGCGACAGGCCAAGGGCTGTCAGATGCGCCATCACGGGCCGCCCGGACAGGGTGGCGACATCCGTGGCCGCGTCAAATGTGCCGCTGCGCGTGCTGCCGCCTGCCCCCATCGTCACCGAAAACCCGCGACTGGCCATCGGGGCCAAGCGATCCACGGTTTCCAACATCGCATCACGGCCCGCGGCACTGTGCGGGGGAAACAGCTCAAAGCTAAGCGGCACTTTGCCCTGCATCTCGTAGAGGTCACGCAACAGGGCAGAATGCGGAAGGTCCGGCGACGGTTTTGCGTCCATTATGTGTTTACCTATTCATTCGGCCCAATCGCGTCCCCCGGCACGGGCCTGTTCGCGCGCGCTTGGGTGCGCCGATGGGCGGAAGGGAATTTCGGCCACTGTCGCCGCGACCAGTTGGCCCGACACATCTGTGTAGCGCTCCGGCAGGGCGACACGCAATTCGGTGCCGATATCCGACAGATCCGAAGGGACATAGCCCAAAGCGATGTTGCACTCCAACTCAGGCGACCACCAAGGCGAGGTGACATAGCCCACACGCGCCCCATCAGGCGCAGATATCAGCCAGAAATCCGGCGCGTAATCCGTGATCGGGCAACCGCCCATGCGCAGCCCGACCAGCTTGAGTTTGAAAGGATAGCGCCCTGCGTCAATTTCATCGCGCTGCGCCTCAAGCGCGGCACGACCAATATAGTCGGCCTTTTTCTCGCGCGGCACCTGATAGGCAAGATTCACCTGAAACGGCGAGGTTTCATTATCCATATCCTGCCCCCATGACAGAATGCCCGCCGCGATACGCCGATGATGCGCCGGGGCGATCACCCGCAGGCCAAAGCGCGCCCCACGGCCCAAAATGGCATACCACATCGCCTCGGCGTGCAGGCTGGCGTCGCGCAGGTAGATTTCATATCCCGCCTCACCGGAAAATCCGGTTTGGCTGATCAGCACCGAACAACCCGCCAGTTCGCCCTCCATCAACTGGTAATACTCAAGATCGCGGATGGCATCGCCGAACAGATCGGCCATCAGGTCTTCGGACAGCGGGCCTTGAACCTGAACCGGGGCCACGTCCAGTTCCGCGATGTCCACCTCATAGCGCAACCCCACATTCACGCCCTGCAGCCACAACAGCAAATCGCTGTCCGACGAGGAAAACCAGAACTCATCCTCGTCCAGCCGCAAAAGCACTGGATCGTTCAGGATGCCGCCCTGTTCGTTGCACAAGATCGTATACTTGCCGCGCCTCGGCTCGATACGTGTCGCGTCACGGGTGATCACCCGGTTCACAAAAGCCTCGGCATCGGGGCCCTTGACGCAAATTTGCCGCTCAACAGCTACGTTCCAAAGCGTGACGCGATTGACCAGCGCGTCATATTCGGCCATCGCGCCGCCGTCTTCGGGTTTAATATACCCGCGCGGATGATACATGCGGTTATAGACCGTGGCCCGCCAGCATCCCGCCTCGATCGACAGGTGCCAGAATGGAGATTTGCGCACCCGGGTCGAGATCAGCATCTGAACAGGTGTCGGCCCGCTTTGACGTAGGTTGACTGGCACAAGCCTGTCTGACTGATCGACGCCCGGCACGTTCGGGTGCGGTCTGTTGGTATCGGTCATATCGCGCCCTCCTTTGAGAAGTCTGGAGATACGTCTTAGACGGAGTGTGTCACATACCCGGCCTGAGTCGATACGCCCGCATCAGTCACATTGGCTTGAAATCCGGAACCACGAATGCCCGGTCAACCGCCACGCACCAGATCATCCTCGTCATCGACAATGGAAATACCCAGTGCATCCAGACCGTTTTCAAGGTGGTCCGACAGGTGCGGCGTGCCCAAAAGGTAATCGGCGGTCGGCGTTGTGGCTTCAGACGCCGCCGTGCGCTTTGCCTCTTCCAGATCGTCGGCGGTAAAGCTGTCGCGCCCGATCCACATCAACGCCACGAGGCTGGTTTGTTCCTCTTCGCTCAAACGGTCAATGAAGGCGCGCAATTCGGGCTCGGCCCGCTCCAATTCGCGCGCCATCAACACCACTTGCGCAATCTTGTATGTGCTTATGTCCAGCATCTGTCATCTCCTGTTCGCAAATCTTACCACAGGAATGGGGGGCGGCGCGCCCCCCGTCTTTGATCTTACGCAAACAGGCGATAGTAAGCCCAGTTTGGCAACAACCGTGACAGCCGGAAGACAAGGCTGAACAGGCGGGGAAAACTGCGATCAAACGTGTCTTTGTCGCACATCAGTTCGAACATTTCCTGCGCGGCCTGCTCGGGCGACATCAGAAATGGCATGTTGAACTGGTTTTTGTCGGTCAGCCGCGTCTTGATAAAGCCGGGATTGGCCAGTTGCACCCTTACCCCGGTGCGCCACAAATCGGCGCGCAAGGATTCCGCCAGTGACATGATGCCAGCCTTGGATGCGCCGTAGCCAATCGCCCCCGGCAGGCCCCGGAAGCCCGCCAAAGAGCCTGTCAGAACGATATGGCCCGCATCGCGCGCAACCATGTCCGGCAGGACATGCCCCAAGACGCGCACAGCGCCGGTAAAATTAACATCGGCCATCGCAGTGACCTGCTCGGCGTTCCATTCGGTGGACGCCATCGGCCAATAGACACCGGCCAGAAAGACCATCCCGTCAACCGTGCCCACCTGCTCTGCCGCTTGCGCAACGCTGGCGTCATCGGCCACGTCCATCGGCACGGCCTGCGCGCGGCCCGGCATGTCTTGGACCGCTTGCTGCAACCTTTCAGCATTGCGCGCCGACAAGATCACCTCGGCCCCGGCGGCATTCAGCTTGCGCGCCAATGCCAAACCCAACCCCTCGCTGGCGCCCACCAGCCAATAGCGTTTTCCCTGCCAATCACTCATGCCTGATCCACCTTGCGCATGGTCGCCACCAATTCAGCCACCTTGATGCCGAATTTGCGGAACTGGCTGCGGTTCACCACCACACCATTGGGGGCCAGATACATCCAGTCCGTCACACCCAGAACATGCCCACCGGCCTCGTCCGGCAAGCGGATACGATAAGATAGGCACGTGGTTGCGCCAGATTGCTGCCCGGTGCCCGCACCCACCAGATCATCGGCCTCGGCCCGGATCATACCGTCGTTCCCCAATTCCAAACGCCATTCGCGGTCTTGGGTGTTGCCGCTGTCATACTCGAAGTGTTCGCGCATCACGCCGAGATTGCCGTCCCACTGCGCGACAAAGTCGCCGGTGAACCGTGATGCGACGCGCCCCAACGGACCATATATGACGCCTTCACACTTGATCGAGCCGTTCAGATGCTCTCGTAGATCCATGCTCGGCTCGGATCCGGCATAATCTTGCGGCTTTTGCGCCATGAATCCAGTGAAACGATAACGCGCCAGCATCAGCAACAGCATCGCCAGCACGCCAAGCGCAAAATATGTCAATGCAGTCATTGGGTTGGGCTCCTTTCGGGGAATTCAAGTGAAGAGGGGCGAACGCTGTCGTCGATCTGGGTGGTGGCCAACAGAAGGATCGCCACAAGTTTAAGCGAGCAGGGCAAGGCACCATAGAGCAAGCTGAGCAGGATCAGCGCATCATCCGGGTTGTCTTGCCCGGCTTGAAAACCACCGACCTGCAGCAGCGGTAACAGCGCCACCGCAGCCAAGGCCAAGGTGAATTTCGACACGAACGACCACAGGCTGAAGCCTTCGGTCGCGCCGGGCGAAACGCGCTCCATCCTGCGGGCGAACAACGCCGGCAGCAAGGTCATATCAGCCCCCAAGGCCGCGCCCGAGGCCACGCAGATCACCCCAAAGGCCCAGATGTCGCCCGCACCCAGTGTGACAGCCATGCCAAAGGCGGCAATCGACAGGACCATCCCCGCCAATAGAACGCGCTTTGCGCCCCACCTTTCCGCCAGCCACCCCCAAGCCGGGGCGGCCACTGCGGCGGACAGGAAAAACAGCAACAAAAACGGCCCTTCCCAGCCGGGGGCCTGCAAGCGGCTTTCGACAAAGAACAAAAACAGCGTTGAACTGACGGCCACAGGGGCCGCATTGACCAAAGCCACCGCCAACAATTTACGCGCGACCCTGTCGCGCAGGACCGGGCCAAAGCCGGTGCTGTCCACCGGCGCGCCGCGCCATTGCCTCGACATCGCCCACAAAGCACCTATCGCCAGCAGCACAAATGCCAAGGCAAAGCCCGCATATCCGCCCAAAGCAAGCGGCGCGACCGAGGCCGCACATATCCCCAGCAAAGCGCCGGTTTCGCGCCAGCGGGCCAGCCTTAGATGCCCTTGGTCGCCCGTCAGATGGCCCGCAGCCGAAACACCTTGGGCGTAAAAGCAGATTGTCAGATAGCTAAAGCAGGAAAAAACCACAGTCAGCATCACCGCGAACCAGATCAGCGGCGCAAACGGCGGCTGGACTGCAAACAGCCCAAGCATCGCGGCTGCCATGGCAAGGCCTGCAATCATCACCGACAGGCCACGCATGACACGCAACCGTTCAGCCAAACGCCCCAACAGCGGGTCTTGCACCACGTCCAACAGGCGCAAGCCAAACAGAACCGTGCCGAGCGCAGCCAGAGAAACGCCATATTCGTCCACATAAAACTTGGGCGCGTGGATATAGATCGGCAGCCCAGCAGAGGCCAGCAAAGCCGCAAACAGCGCATATGATGGCAGGCGCGGGGACATCAGCGGCTGATTTCGTGGGTGGGCGGCTCAGGACGGCTGCGAAAGGTCGCGCCTTTCCACCACAGTTTGACCGCCTGCCAATGGATCAGGGCCAAGACCCGGCGCGATCCAAAGGGTCGGCGCAAGCACGCACGCAACAATCCCTTGGCGGTCAGCGGCTTGCGCGCGCCCACCAAGGTCGCGATGACACCACCGTTGCCGCCGGAAAAGTCGATCCAGATACCAATCCGGTCGGGCCGCAGATCAAAGCGGAATTCATAACTGCCCTCGATCCGCTGGAATGGCGAAACATAAAAGACCTTGGTGGCCTGCAACCTGTCTTCTGCGGTAATCGGTGCAAGATCATCCCGGTGGCACAGATAAGAATGCCTGTCGCCATAGGTATTGGACACCTCGGCGATGATCACCGGCACCTGACCGTTATCGTCGTGGCAGATCCAAAACGACACCGGGTTGAACACATGGCCCAGAATGCGCGGTTGCGTCAGCAGTTCAATTTTGGCCGGTTGCGGCAGCCCGTGGACCTTCAGAACATCGCGCACCCATGCCGCTCCACGGCCCTGCTTGGGCGCGCCGCCATGATCGCTGTCATGCACCGAGGCCAGCGCGCCCCGGTTGCGCGCAAACAGGGCCGTGCTTTTGACAGCTGCCTCGGCATCCAGCAGCACGTAATCCACACCATAGCGAAAGGCGTTTTCAACCGCACCTTTGCGCCCATGCCACGTGTGACCGGCGATATGATCGACGGCACTCATTCCGCTGCAACTTGAGCCGATAGCGCCCGCGCGTTTATGGCCTCGGCGACGTCTATACCGCTCGACAGCCCATCCTCGTGAAAACCGTTGCGCATCCACGCACCGCAGAACCACGTGTTGTTCGCCCCGTTCATCGCACGAACCTGCCCTTGCGCACGCAACGCGGCAAGATCGTATACCGGATGGCGCAGGGTCACCTGATCGTAGATCAACTCATCCCGGATCGGCCGGGTTGAATTCAACGTCACGAAATGCGGGTCTTCTTGTGGGATCGGCTGCAACCTGTTCATCCAATAGGTGATGTCGATCTGCCCATCGCGTCTGGCCGGAGCTTCCGAATAATTCCACGACGACCAGACCGCACGCTTGCGCGGCATCACATTTGGATCGGCATGAAGCACGACGTCATTCGGCTGATACCCGATGACCCCAAGGGTCGCGTTTTCTGCCTCGGTCGGATCGCTAAGAAGGCGCAGGGTATCATCGGAATGCGTGGCAAAGATCACCTCGTCGAACGTGTCCCACTCCCCGCCATGCATCTTCACCTCTGGCCCGCTGTCCGTGCGGCGCACAGCGTCAACCGGGCATCCAAGTCGCATTTGCACACCTTGGGCGCGCATCGCCCGCTCCAGCCGCTCAACATAAGATATCGAGCCGCCCGCAACCGTATACCACTGGTGCTGGCCTGCGTAATTCATCAGCGCGTGGTTTTCGAAAAACTGGATCAGCGCTTGCGCCGGAAAATCCATGATCCGATCTTTTGGGGTCGACCAAATCGCGCCCGACAGTGGCATCAGATAGTAATCCCGGAACCAATTCCCGGTGCCGAGTTCATCCAAAAAATCGCCAATGCTATGGTCTTTGTGAGACGCGGCCTTGGCCGGTGCCTGCGCGTTGAAGCGGAAAATATCCCGCAACATCCCGATAAACCTTGGATTCACAATGTTGCGCCGCTGTGCGAATACGGCATCGAAACTGGCCAACCCATATTCCAACCCGCCACCTCGCACCGAGGCCCCAAAACTCATATCGCTTTTGACCACGGGCACAGCCAACTCATCGAAAATTCGGGCAAGGTTTGGATAATTGGCGTAGTTGAACACGATAAAGCCGGTATCCACGGGCTGGTTCCCATGCTTGCCGGCCACCACCGTGCGCGCATGACCGCCCAAGCGGGGCTCGGCCTCGATCAGGGTCACATCATGTGTTTCACCCAACTCATATGCAGCCCCCATTCCTGATATTCCGCCGCCGATTACGGCAATCTTTCTGCGCACAGGCAGGCCTGTTTCAAATGGCATCCGTTTGTTCCGGTTTTTTGAGTGTCATTACGTCTTTTACGCGCATCGCACGTTGACGGATTACAATGAAGGCAGAAAATAAAAGCCCCAAGTGATCCGACCGATTATTTGCCACGTAGATACTTTATGTTGCAGGTCGCTGACACTCTTGATCGTCCAAAGCCCTCGTTCGTCGCAAGGCGCCGTGGTAAGCATACGGCTGAGGCAACAAGCATATCGGAATCAGCCCCAGTGGCAGACACGAAAGACATACAAAACGACCGTTGGGTCGGATGCATCACCCAGGTCAGGGATGCGCAGGATCAGGCCGCGTTTGCGGAGCTGTTCAATCATTTCGCGCCACGCGTAAAGGCGTTTTTAATGAAGTCCGGCGCCGACGCGACCTTGGCCGAGGAATGCGCCCAAGACGTGATGGCCACGCTGTGGCAAAAGTCGCATCTGTTTGATCCGTCGCGCGCAAGTGCGGCGACATGGATCTTTACGATTGCGCGGAACCGACGGATCGACGCGATCCGCAAAATGAAACGACCTGAGCCTGAGGATTTGCCATGGGGCCCGGAAACCGAACCTGATCAGGCCGATGTGTTGGTCTTGCAACAGGAAAGTGAACAATTGGGGCAAGCCATATCGGAATTGCCAGAAAAACAGAGAACTTTAATCGAAAAGGCCTACTTCGGAGATTTGACACACAATGAAATCGCCGAACAGACCGGCCTGCCCCTTGGCACGATCAAATCCAGAATACGTTTGGCGCTGGATCGTCTGCGCCACGCAATGAAGTGAAGACAAACATGCAAGACCAGATCAAACACCATCTTTCCGATGCGCTTTTGATGGCGTATTCCGCCGGCAATCTGCCCGAGGCGTTCAGCCTGACAGTCGCCGCGCATATCTCGATGTGCGACGAATGCCGCGCGCGGCTTGGGGCCTTCGATACCGTTGGGGGCGCATTGATTGACCAGGCCGAGACCGCGCCGATGGTCGCAGGCAGCCTTGAAGCAACCATGGAGCGGATCAAATCCGGCGGGGGCCAGACGCATCGTCAGCAGCCTTTCGTGCGCACGGGCGGTGTTTTGCCCAAGCCGATACAGGATTACATCGGCGGCGATCTGGAGGCGGTGAAATGGCGGTCCGTCGGCATGGGCGTGAAACAAGCCATATTGCCGACCGCACGTGATGCAACCGCACGGCTATTGTATATTCCCGCAGGCGCGGCTGTGCCGGATCACGGCCACAAGGGCACCGAGCTAACGCTGGTCATACAGGGCGCTTTCCGTGACGAGGTTGACCATTTCGGCCCCGGCGATATCGAAGTGGCCAACGAAGATCTGGATCACACACCGGTTGCTGACATCGGGGCCGATTGCATCTGTCTTGCAGCCACAGACGCGCCACTTAAATTCAAAGGGGTTTTGCCGCGCATCGCACAGCCGTTCCTGCGGATTTGATGTAGGTCAGCGTCCGTGACTGCGATCATAGCCATTCGCAGGCGGGCTGGACCAACTGCTTAGCGCAGCCGCATCAGGCTGGAACACTTCGACCAGCAGCGGGTAACAGCGCGCGCTATCACTGGAATGTTCGGCCGAACAATCCCCGCCCGGACAGGCCGACAAGGCGCCCAGAACATCAATCTCGGCAAAGAATTCAAGATGATCACCGGGCCGAACCGGGCTGGCTTTCATGAAATACTGGCCCGTGTCACGGGTGAACCCGGTGCACATGAACACGTTCAACACGTCGTGGACATGTGGTTCAACCTGCTGCAGTGACACCCCCAGTTCATCCGCAACGGCGCGTGTCAGGTTGGAATGGCAACAGTGATGATAGTGTGAGCCTGCCAGCAGGTTGCCAGTATAAGGGTCGCAACGCGTTCCGATCACGTCATGCACCGACCCGCCAAACGCGTCGATCCCGTACCAGTCCAGCGTATCGGACGTGATCGTCGCCATGGGGCGCAGATGCGGAAATGACGACCACATCCGCTGCCCTGTGGTTAAATGCGTGCCGTGCAGCGCGCGGGTTTTGCCGGAATAGAATCGCTCAGACAGATCATGCGCATTCCATAGGTTCAAATCCCCCACCTGTGGCCCCTCGACCGACGAAATACGAAAAAACTGACCCGCAGACGCCTTGAAACAGGCCGCATCCCGCGGAGCAACCAAAACTTCACCAATCTTTTCCGCAGTTTTCCGGGCCGCAGCATAAAGCGCCATGTCCGGCACTGGCAGCGTTTCGTTGGGATAGCAAATGACGGGTTCGACCGCGCGGCGGGCGGCAGCATCGACAGGTTCTTGCATCAAAGCCTCATGTCAGGATCGCAGTTACTTGGCTTTGCAATCCAAAGGCGCTTTTCCTGTCGATGTAAAGGCCTCGGCGCCGCAAGCCATGCAGCGATACTTGCGCAGGCCGCCAACATCAGCGCGCCGATCTTGTCGCCACCGGCAATACCGTGTTCGGCGATTGGAAAAAATCACGATCAGGACAAAGGCCACGATCAGGCCGACAACAATGATCAAAACTGCGTCTCCGCGAAGGTCTTCACGGGCTTATAGCCCGTTTGCCGCGCGGCCTGAACCGTTGGGTGGAAAATAGCGGCCCGGTCAGAAATGATTGCGACCGGGCCACCTTTGCGCGTGCGGCTTTAGTAATAGGCGTACATTTGCTCCAGCGCCGACAACTCTCGGTCAACGGGCGCGGCGGGTGTGTTTGCAGTCTCAGGTCGGTAATACACCTCAAACCAATCTGCCATATTGGCGGCGGTATCTCTTGGGGCCAGTGCTTTTTTGTCGATTGTTTCTGCTGCAAGTGCCATGGGGTCTCTCCATCATGATTGCACCTTTGAGCATAACATTCTGCAGCGCAGCATCCTACGCACAGTCCTGCAACCGCGTTATGCACTGAACGCAAATTGCACAAAAAAGCCCCGACAAAATGCCGAGGCTCATTGATTTTATGCGTTATTTTTGCTCAGACTGCCCGCTCAACCATCATTTTCTTGATGTTGGAAATTGCCTTGGCCGGGTTCAGGCCTTTGGGGCAGGTCTTGGTGCAGTTCATGATCGTATGGCAGCGATACAGTTTGAACGGGTCTTCCAGATCATCCAAACGCTCGCCCGTGGCCTCATCGCGGCTGTCAATGATCCAGCGGTAGGCATGCAGCAAGGCCGCCGGCCCAAGATACTTGTCGCCATTCCACCAATAGCTGGGGCAGGACGTCGAACAACAGGCGCACATCACGCATTCATAAAGACCATCCAGCTTTTCGCGGTCTTCTATTGATTGCTTCCACTCTTTCGCCGGGGCATTCGTCTTGGTCTCTAGCCACGGCATGATGCTTTCATGCTGCGCATAGAAATGCGTCAGGTCCGGGATCAAATCCTTGACCACAGGCATATGTGGCAAGGGATAGATTTTCACATCGCCCTTGATTTCGTCCATGCCGTAAATACAGGCCAGCGTGTTGATCCCGTCAATATTCATCGCGCAAGAGCCGCAAATGCCTTCGCGGCAAGACCGCCGGAAGGTCAGTGTCGGGTCAATCTTGTTCTTGATGTAGATCAGCGCATCCAGAACCATCGGCCCGCAATCATCCATATCCACGAAGTATGTATCGACGCTGGGGTTTTCACCATTGTCTGGATTCCAACGATAAATCTGGAACTTGCGGACATTCGTCGCGCCATCGGGCTTGGGCCATGTCTTGCCCGCTGTCATCCGGGAATTTTTGGGGAGTCTCAGTTGAACCATTTTCGTCGCCTCCGCTTAGCCGCCAAACAGCGTCATGCTGTTTTCGGCAATGCATTGCACAGCTTCGGGGCGCTGAGCGATCTCAAGCACCTGATCCACCGTGGATTGGGTTACGCCCGAGACCGACGCCCCGGCAATTGTCAAAATTTCATTCGCCGAGGCCGCATCAATGATGCAATCGGTCACTGGCGCCGCGTTCACACCGGGCAGTTGCCGATCCACAACACCATTGACCACAACCTTAGCCCGATCACGCGCCAAGTCATCCGCCGCATCGTTCACAGCGTTACACCCCGTCAGAACGGTCGCCAATGTCAAACCTATGGCAAAATGCTTCATCAGAACGTCCGTTCCTTGGGCGCGATTTTCTTGACACTGATACCGCCGTCGGTCTCGGGGGTCAGCGGGTCTTCGATGATCGGGCGATAGCTAAGATCGACCGATGTATCGCCCACCCGTGCGATGGTGTGCACGCGCCATTTGTCATCGTCGCGCGTGGTAAAGTCCTCATGCGCATGTGCGCCACGGCTTTCCTTGCGGGCCTCAGCGCCGGCGATGGTGGCCAGAGCGTTGGGCATCAGGTTGGTCAATTCCAGCGTTTCCATCAGGTCCGAGTTCCAGACAAGCGACCGGTCGGTGACTTTCAAATCACCCATCTTGCCGGCGATGGCCTCCATCTTCTTGACGCCGTCGGCCAAGGTTTTCGAGGTCCGGAACACGGCGGCGTCTTCCTGCATGGTTTTCTGCATTTCCAGACGCAGATCAGCCGTCGGGGTGTCACCGTCCGCATGGCGCAGGGTATCGAACCGATCAAACGCTTTATCGACCTGTGCGGTGTTCGTGTTGGGCACGGCGGTTTCGGGGTCGACCACCTTACCGGCCCGGATGGCCGCCGCACGGCCAAACACAACAAGGTCAATCAACGAGTTGGAGCCAAGCCGGTTTGCCCCATGCACGCTGGCGCAACCCGCCTCACCCACGGCCATAAGGCCGGGCACGACGGCGTGCGGATCATCCTTTTTGGGGTTCAAAACCTCGCCCCAGTAATTCGTCGGAATGCCGCCCATATTGTAATGCACGGTAGGCAGAACCGGGATCGGCTCTTTGGTGACATCGACACCGGCGAAAATCTTGGCGGATTCCGAAATGCCGGGCAAACGCAGGTTCAGCGCCTCGGCGGGCAGATGTGACAAGTTCAGGTGAATATGGTCACCATTCGGCCCCACACCGCGTCCTTCGCGAATTTCCATGGTCATCGAGCGGCTGACATAATCGCGCGGCGCAAGGTCTTTATAATTGGGCGCATAGCGCTCCATGAACCGCTCGCCCTCACTGTTGGTCAGGTACCCGCCCTCACCGCGCGCGCCTTCGGTGATCAGGCAGCCCGAGCCGTAGATGCCGGTGGGGTGAAACTGCACGAATTCCATATCTTGAAGGGGCAGGCCCGCACGGGCCACCATGCCCCCACCGTCGCCGGTGCAGGTGTGGGCGCTTGTGGCACTGAAATAGGCGCGGCCATAGCCGCCCGTCGCCAATACCACCATCTTGGCGTTGAAGACATGCATCGTGCCATCGTCCAGCTTCCAGCAGACAACGCCAGTGCAGGCACCGTCATCGTCCATGATCAGGTCGATGGCGAAATATTCGATGTAAAATTCGGCGTTGTTCTTCAGGCTTTGGCCATAAAGTGTGTGCAGAATGGCGTGGCCGGTTCGGTCAGCCGCGGCACAGGTGCGCTGCACGGGCGGGCCTTCGCCAAATTCCGTAGTATGGCCGCCAAAGGGACGCTGGTAAATCGTGCCCTCTTCGGTGCGGCTGAACGGAACGCCGTAATGCTCCAGCTCATACACGGCTTTGGGGGC
>Ga0102929_1001448_pt1 | contig 14137 bp, 12 predicted proteins | sample SalPonR1_B_D2_MG_FD_78510 | JGI IMG/M metagenome (GOLD analysis project Ga0102929, IMG submission 78510) | Salt pond soil microbial communities from South San Francisco under conditions of wetland restoration - Salt Pond MetaG R1_B_D2_MG | ecosystem: Environmental > Aquatic > Marine > Intertidal... | reverse complement strand
TTGGTGAATTCAATCAGGTCGAAGACGATCGCAACCGCCAATTCGAAGGCACAGGGCTTGGCCTTGCGATCACCAAGCGACTTGTCGAAATGATGGGCGGCGACATCTGGGTCACTTCTCACGAGGGGAGAGGAAGCTGTTTCGGTTTCTCCGTGACCCTGCCGGTCAACCCCGATCCGGCTTCGGCGGCGCGCAGGCTTGACCCAAATCTGCAAAGAATCCTCGTCATCGACGGGGCCGAAAACGAAACGCTTCAGAAGCAGATCAGCGTGCTGGGCGGAGATCCGATCCCGTGCGCGGACCCTGCAAGTCTTTCGTCGAACCTGCTCGGGTCCGTCAGTCTGATCGTCCTTGCTCTGGAGCCGGACAACCCGGCCTTTGCAGCGACATGCGATGCCTTGATACGACTGGCATCAGAGACCCCGATCCTGTCGCTCTCGCGCGATCCGAAGGGCGTGCTGGAGGCCGGCTTGCCGAATGTGCATACGATCCAGCGCCCCTACGCGCGGTCAGACCTGTTCGACGCGATCACGCAAATCGCCGTTTGGCGCGAAGTGCCCATGGTTTCCGAGCCTTGCGCGAGCATACCCAAGGTGCTTCTGGCCGAGGACAATCGCACAAACCAACTGGTGTTTCGCAAGATGGTCGGCAAGCTCGACATCGACCTGCGCACCGCAAATGACGGGTTCGAGGCAGTCACCGCCTACACCGACGATCGGCCGGATGTGATATTCATGGACATCTCCATGCCCGGCATGGACGGCAAGGAAGCCACCGCCCGCATCCGCGCTCTTGAAGGCGATGGCCCACATGTGCCGATCATCGCCGTCACAGCGCATGCGATGGACGGCGACCGCGACATGATCCTCAAGGCAGGTCTGACAGATTACCTGACCAAACCGCTGCGCAAGGATGCGCTTCTGGAAAAGCTCGAACGCTACTGCCCGCGCTGTCAGCTGGCGTCGTAGGGGCGCACGAACACCGGCTTGTCCGGCTCTGACAGATCTTCCCGGTAGGCATATCCGCCAAGATCGAAATCCCGGATGCCGGCAGGGTCGGTCAGTCTCTTCTGAATGACAAATCTCGCCATCGACCCGCGTGCCTTCTTGGCAAAAAAGCTGACGATCTTTGGGCCCTTGCCGTCGTCCTTGTCTTCCATGAAGGCGGGTGTGACGATCCGGAGGCCCAGTGCCTTGGGTGGCACCGCGCCGAAATATTCCTGGCTGGCGCAGTTGATCAGGGTGTCGGTGTTCACCTCGTCCGCCTGGTCTTTCAGTTCCTTCGCGATCTGGTCGCGCCAGTAGTCGTAAAGATTGCCGCCGCGGCGAGTCTTCAAGCGGCTGCCCATCTCGAGGCGATAGGCCTGGATGCCGTCCAGAGGGCGCAGCACGCCGTACAACCCGGACAGGATACGCAGGTGATCCTGCGCCCAGCGCATTTCGTCTTCATCCAGCGTGCTGGCTTCCAGACCCTGATAGGTGTCCCCCGCAAAAGCGAGCGCCGCAGGGCGCAGGTCTTCGTCGGCGGGGGAGTCGTCGAAATTTCGGAACCGGTCACGATTCAGCTTTGCCAGATCGTCGCTCAAATCCATCAGATCCTTGAGATTGCCAAGCGTCAGATTGCGCGCGGACTTGGCAAGGCGATTGGCGTCATCCTGAAAGACCGGCTCGGTCATGGTCACGTCACGTTCGGACCAGTCAAGACGTTTGGCCGGGGAAATCACGACGAGCATGGCAGCACCTTTATCTTTTGGCAGTTGCTAGCGATCTAGTCCGCGGCGCGCAATACGTCCAGAAAGGTCTGCGCAAAGCGTTCCGCACGCCGGTCCCCAATGATGCGGGCAATGCCGCTTTCATCACGTGGCCTGCTTTGCGCCAGCTTTGCCAATTGCCCCGCCTCGCAGGACATCGGCTTAAGCGTGCCGCATGGTCCTCGAACCAGTTTCGACTGGGAATCCAGCAAGGCATCGTAAAGCCCGCCCGCTCCGCCACTGGCAAGCTTGCGCCGCGCCGGGTGTGTAACGGGCACCTCGCCCGCGATCACGGCAAGAAAGGCACGGCCATAGCGTTCAAGCTTCTTGGCGCCGACCCCGTTGATCCGGGCCATGTCATCCAGTGTTGCCGGCCGGGTCTCGGCCATCTCGATCAACGTCTTGTCAGGAAAGATCACATATGCCGGAGCCGACTGTTCTTCGGCCAGCGCACGGCGTTTCGCCTTGAGCGCAGACAGGAGCGGCGCGTCTTCGTCACTGACCAGCATGCGGACCTGTGGGCGGCGTTCGCTTGCTGCTTCGATGCTGTCGCGCCGAAGCGAGATACCGGCCTCGCCGCGCAGGATCGGCCGGGCGGCTTCGGTCATCACCAGGGCACCATGCCGTTCGGCATCGGGACGCATCAGGTCGTGGCCCATCATCTGCCGGAACACCGCCTGCCATTCTCCGCGCTTGAGATCGGTGCCCACACCGAAGGTCGGAAGGTTGTCATGGCTGCGTTGCAAGACTTTCTCGGTCTTGATGCCAAGCAGGATGTCGATCAGATGCCCCGAGCCGAAACTCTCGCCGGTGCGCAACGCTGCGGAAAGCGCCTTGCGCACCGCTTCGGTTCCGTCAAACAGGTCGGCAGGCTTGTCGCAAAGATCGCAATTGCCGCAGGTCATTTCGCTTTCGCCGAAATATCCCAGCAAGGTCTTGCGGCGGCATTCTTGCGCTTCGGCCAGCCCCAGAAGCGCGTTCAGGCGGCCGTGGTCGGCATGGCGGCGTTCGGGGGGCGCGTTGCCCTCGTCGATCTGGGACCGGCGCAGGCGGATGTCGTCTGCACCGTAAAGCGTCAGCGTTTCGGCGGGCGCGCCATCACGCCCGGCACGGCCGATTTCCTGATAATAGGCCTCGATGGATTTCGGCAGATCGGCATGGGCGACCCAGCGGATGTCCGGCTTGTCCACCCCCATGCCAAAAGCGACGGTGGCGACAACGATCAACCCGTCCTCGGTGGCAAAACGCGATTCCACGCTGCGGCGTGCGTCCGGGTCCATGCCGCCGTGGTAGAAACAGGCGGAATGCCCTTCGGCCCTGAGCGCCTGCGCCAGTGTTTCGGTCTTGGCGCGGGTGCCGCAATAGACGATGCCGGACTGGTCTTTCCGAGCCGCCGCGAATTTCAGGATCTGATCGCGCGGCTTGTTCTTGGGCGCGAACATCAGATGGATGTTCGGCCGGTCGAACCCGCGCAGGAAGGTGGTCGGCGCCTGCCCATCGAAAAGCCGCGTGACGATCTCTTCCTGCGTTTCGCCATCCGCTGTCGCGGTGAAGGCCGCGAGCGGCACATCCAGGGCGCGCCGCAATTCTCCGATCCGAAGGTAATCGGGCCGGAAGTCGTGGCCCCACTGGCTGACGCAATGGGCTTCGTCCACCGCAATGAGCGACACCCCCGCCTGTTGCAGCATCCGCTGCGTTCCCCCGGAGGCAAGCCGTTCCGGCGCCAGGTAAAGCAGCTTCAGGGCGCCGGAATGAAGCATCTCCCAGACGGCGTCGTTCTCTTCATCGGTATTGGAGGAGGTGAGCGCTCCCGCGGCCACACCCGCCTCGCGCAAACCGCGCACCTGATCGCGCATCAGGGCGATCAGCGGCGAGATGACGACAGTGACACCGTGACGGACAAGCGCCGGCAATTGGAAGCAAAGGGATTTGCCGCCACCCGTCGGCATGATGGCGAGAACGTTTTCGCCGCGTGCCACAGCGTCCACGATCTCGGACTGGCCGGGTCGAAAGCTGTCGAATCCAAAGACATCCCGCAGAATCGACTCTGCGTCGGGCATATCGCGCGGCATGGTGACCTGTCAGGTTCTTGTCTATATCTGCTCTTGATCTGACAGTCTCATACTAAGGATGCGTGAACAAGCCCAAGAGCCGTCAGAAGCTGTAGAACCAGCCCGCGTTGTTCTGAAGCACGATCCGGATGATGTAGACGCCGATCAGGGCCACCAGTGGTGCAAGGTCGATGCCTGACATGGTCGGGATGATCCGGCGCAGACGCGCGTAAAGCGGCTCGAGTATCCGGTTCAGACCGTCCCAGATCTGCGCGACAAGGGGCTGACGCAGGTTCAGGACCTGGAAATTGATCAGCCAGCTCATGATGACATGGGCGATGATGAAAAACCACACGATGTCGAGGAGCAGCATGAGGATCTGGTAGAGCGATTGCATCGGACGGCGTTCCTTTGGCAGTGACCTGCCAAGAGGTAGGCGCAAGCGGGCCGAAGAACAAGTCGCAGCGACTGCCGCAAGGTCGCGGGTTGACCCGATCGCGCCGCAGGTCAACTAAGCGCGGGACAGGAGGTCGCGATGTATCCCTTTATCCGCATGGCTTACGGGCTCTGGAAAGCCCGCCGAGGGCCGAACCTTGGCCCCTTCGGCACTTACGTGTCGCATCACCGGTGCTGGCCTTGGGACATCGACATCTGGATGGAACTGAACAACGGGCGCACTCTGACCCTTTACGACCTGGGGCGTATTCCGCTCGCGCAGAAAAACGGTCTTATCAAGATGATCCGCCAGGAACGTTGGGGCCTGACAATGGCGGGCGTCGTCGTACGGTACAGGCGCCGCATCCGTACGTTCGAAAAGATCGAATTGCGCAGCCGTCTGCTGTGCTGGGATGCCAGGTTCCTTTATATCGAACAGGCGATGTTCAAGCAGAGCGGAGAATGCGCGAACCATGCGGTCTACCGGTCTGCCGTGACCGATCACAGTGGCATCATCCCGACCGATCGTGTGGTCCGTGCCATGGGAATGACCGACGCGGCCTCGCCCGAGATGCCCGATTGGGTGGCAAAATGGCTTGCTGCCGAAGACGCCCGGCCCTGGCCCCCGATGCAGGACGCCGCCTGACCGTTTGAACCCTTGCCACCTGCCCCCTTTCGCTTTCTTATCGCGCGGATTGCCAAGGGGAGCCGTATGGCGAACGCGACACTGCGCAAGCGGATATGGGGATGGTTCTTTTTCGATTGGGCCAGCCAACCTTACAACACGCTGCTGATCACCTTCATCTTTGCGCCTTACGTCAAGGAACTGATGGGCGATGGCACCGCCGCGCAATCGGCCTGGGGCTTCGGGATCGGGGCTGCGGGCATCGTGATCGCGGTGCTGGCCCCGGTGCTGGGGGCCTTGGCGGATACGGGCGGCAATCGACTGCGGTGGATCTGGCTGTTTTCGCTGATGTACGTCCTCGGGGCCGCCGGACTTTGGTTCGCCGTCCCCGGTGAGTTCAGCCTGCTGTCGATCCTGACCTTTTTTGCCATCGGCATGATCGGCATGGAGTTCGCCACGACCTTTACCAATTCCATGCTCCCCGACCTTGGGACCCGCGAAGAGATCGGACGCATTTCCGGCAATGGCTGGGCTTTCGGCTATCTTGGTGGGCTGGTGGCGCTGGTGATCATGCTTCTGGTGTTCGCCGACAGTGCCGAGACCGGGCGCACATTGATCGGATTGGAACCGGCATTCGGTCTGCTGGATGCGGAGGCGCGCGAAGGCACGCGCTTTGTCGGGCCGCTGACGGCGATCTGGTACGCGGTGTTCATGATCCCGTTCTTCCTGTTCGTCAGGGACCCCAAGGCACACAAGGCACCTCCCGGGGCTGTCAGGCTGGCCTTGCTCGACCTGAGAACGACGCTGCGCAACCTGCCGCAGGATCGGTCACTCTTTGCCTATCTCGGGTCCGCCATGTTCTACCGCGATGCGCTGAACGGGATGTACGCATTCGGCGGCATCTACGCGGCAGGCGTGCTGGGCTGGAATGTGCAGAATGTCGGCATTTTCGGCATCCTGGCGATCATCTCTGGGGCTTTGGCCGCGTGGCTCGGGGGCATGGCGGATTCCCGGTTCGGACCGAAACCGGTGATCACGACCAGCATTCTCGTGTTGACCGCCGTGGGCGTGTCGATCGTGATGATTTCGCGGGACAGCATGTTCGGCGTTCCGGTGGCCGAAGGATCCGCTTTGCCCGACATCGCGTTTTACGTGATCGGTGTGCTGATCGGTGCGGCCGGTGGTGTGCTACAGTCGGCCAGCCGGACGATGATGGTCCGCCAGGCCAACCCCGCGCGCATGACCGAGGCGTTCGGCTTGTATGCGCTGTCCGGAAAAGCGACCAGTTTTCTGGCACCGCTGCTGATCGGGGTCACAACCTACCTGACCGGATCGCAGCAATTGGGGGTCAGCCCGGTGATAGGTCTTTTCCTGATCGGCCTTGTGTTGTTAGTCTGGGTCAAACCAAACGGGCACGGGACAGTGACATGAAACGGTTTTCCCTTGGCGTGGCAGTGGCGGTTTTCCTCAGTGCCTGTAGCGGCGGTGACGGACCGGGCAACACCGAAACGGCGGCCTCCAGTCCGCGCGTGAGCGGCGTTCTCAGCACCCGCGAAGCCAAGCAGCTATTTGGCGGCATGGATGCCGGGTCACTTCAGTCTCCGGCGGCCTATGGCAGCTATTCCAAAGGCTGCGCCGCAGGCGCCGTGCAACTGCCGGAAACCGGCCCGACATGGCAGGCCATGCGGCTGTCTCGGAACCGCAACTGGGGTTTGCCGGTCACGGTGGGTTTCCTCCAGGATCTGTCGCGCATCGCAGCGCGGGAACCGGGCTGGGAAGGGCTGTACCTGGGCGATATCAGCCAGCCGCGCGGCGGGCCGATGCTCACCGGGCATGCAAGTCACCAGATCGGGCTGGATGCGGATATCTGGATGCGGGCGCCTGACCGTCTGAATCTGTCCCGGACCGAACGCGAAAACATCTCGTCGATCTCCATGCGACGTTCCAGCGGGGCCTTCGTGAACGACAGGTGGACCCGGTCCCATCACAACATCATCAAGGCCGCCGCGAGCGACCCGCGCGTGGCGCGGATCTTCGTCTTTCCCGGCGCCAAGGTGCAGATGTGCAACGACGAAACCGGTGATCGCAGCTATCTGCGCAAGATCCGGCCGTGGTACGGACATCACTACCACTTCCATGTGCGGCTGGCCTGTCCGCCCGGGATGCGCGGATGCGTGGATCAGGACCCGCCACCGCGCGGGGATGGATGCGCCGATGCGCAAGCCTGGGTGAACAACATCCTCAACCCGCCGCCGCCCGATCCGAACGCACCGCCCCCCCGTCCGCGGCGCGAATTGACGATGGGCGATCTTCCGGCGCAATGCGCTGCGGTCCTGGCATCGAATTGATCCGTCTTGAGCTCTGATCGCGCGGAGGCCCGAAAGCAGGCACAAGCCCGGTTCCTGTCGTCTTATCACTGGACCGGAGAAGGCCGCACATTTGGAGGGTATTCCGCGATCATCTTGTCTCCGGACGGGACTGAATTCACCATGATGAGCGATCGCGCGCATCTGATCGAAGGCAGGATCGTTCGGCACGGCGACCGGATCATCGGCGTGCGCAGTGCCGCGATGGTGCCGTTGGGGTTCCCCGACAGCCTGTTTGCCAAAGAGCCGGTACGCGACACCGAGGGATTGGCACGGGACCAGGAGGGTCGAGTTTACGTGTCACTCGAAAGCGACAACCGCATCCTGCAAAGGGATCCTGACGGCGGATGGTCGTTGCTTCCGGCATACCCGCCGATCGACGCCTTGCCCGAGAACCAGGGGCTGGAAGCGATCGCAGTGGCACCCGATGGCGCGCTTTACGCAGTGCCCGAAGTCTCGGACGGGTTGCAGCATCCATTTCCGGTGTTCCGCTATCGCCCGGTGCAGGGATGGGACCAACCGATGGCGATTTCGCGCAGTGACGGTTACCTGCCAGTGGGAGCCGATGTCGGGCCGGACGGACGGCTTTACGTGCTTGAACGCGGGTTCGGCGGTTTCGGCTTCTTCAGCCGGGTGCGCCGGTTCGATCTGTCCGGTTCGGGAACGGTTGATGGTGAAACCCTTCTGACCAGCGCCACGCGGCGACACGACAACCTCGAGGGGCTTGCGGTCTGGAAGGCCGGGGACGGGTCGCTTCGGCTGACCATGGTGTCGGATGACAATTTCCGGTTCTTCCAGAGGACCGAGATCGTCGAATACGCGATCAGCATTTGACTTGTCTGCCGGGCCCCCCGGCGATATGCGTCGCGCCATTCCCGTCTGTCGGGAATCAAGTCCCCGCAACCTTGGCAAAACGGGAGTCACCATGACCCGCGCACATATTCCTGGCATCATAGCCATGGCCATCATCGTCCTGGCCTCGAACATCCTCGTTCAGTTCCTGTTTGGAAACTGGCTCACCTGGGGGGCGTTCACATATCCGTTTGCGTTTCTCGTCACCGATCTGATGAACCGGCTGTACGGGCCCGAGGCGGCGCGCAAGGTCGTCTTTACCGGGTTCGTCGTCGGCGTGATCTGTTCGCTGATCGGCACGCAGATCCAGGGCGAATTCGGCCCGCTTGTCACGTTCCGCATCGCGCTCGCATCGGGCATCGCCTTTCTGACGGCACAGCTTCTGGACGTGTCGATCTTCGACCGCCTGCGCGAGGGCGCGTGGTGGCGTGCACCTTTGTCATCGACCCTCATCGGAGCGTCGGTCGACACCGCTCTTTTCTTCAGCATCGCCTTTTCCGGCGCGCTGAGCTTTATCGAGCCGGGCAACGACGTGTCCTGGGCGGGCGAAATGCTGCCGCTTCTGGGCGCCGGTCCGGTTGCTCCGCTCTGGGTGTCGCTCGCGGTGGCGGACTGGATGGTGAAGATCGGGCTCGCGCTGGTCGCACTGATACCTTTTCGACTCATCGTCACGCGTTTTCGGCAAAAATCTGCGTTGACGTGAAGAAAATGTTTGCCTCTCCGGAAAACCGTGCCACCTTTCAATTGCGTTACTTTAACAGCTGAAAGGAGGTGATCCAGTGTCGAGAGAGGTATTGGAGAGAGGTGTCGGAACAGTTCGAGAGGCACACATCTAGGGCAGCCCCTGGGTGATGAACCCATCGAATTGGTGTGGAACCTAACCGGACCCCACCTCCGTAAGTCTCGAAGGGTCGCCCGAGTGGCGACCCTTTTTGTATGACGCCGCGGCGTTTAAGTGATGAGATATGCTCAAGATTTCAGACAGCATCACCATCGAGGACTGGGAGCTTACCGAACAGTTCATCCGGGCCTCCGGCCCCGGCGGTCAGAACGTGAACAAGGTGTCCTCTGCGGTGGAACTGCGGTTCGAGGCAGAGCGATCCCCGAACCTGCCCGGCCCGGTCAAGAACCGGCTGCGTCGGATTTCGGGACGCAGATGGACCAAGGAAGGTGCGATCGTCTTGCAGGTCGACGAAACGCGGTCGCAGACACGGAACCGCGAAATCGCACGGGACAGGCTGAAAGAGATGATCGTTCAGGCGCTGACGCCCCCCAAGCGGCGCGTGCCTACAAAGCCGACCCTTGGGTCGAAAAAGCGTCGTCTGAAAGCCAAGAAGGTGCGCGGCGAAGTCAAATCGCTGCGCGGCAAGGTTGACCCCGACACCTGAGCCTTAAAACGAACTTGGCCGCGTCCATCCAAAACGCCGGTGTCCCCGACGCCTTTCTCAGAACCGGTCCAAAAGGCGTTCGAGATATTCGAGCTCTTCCGCGGGGCGTTCTCCTTCGCCCGAACGGCGTCGGATCTCGTCCAGCAATTCCCGTGCCCGGCGATAGACGTCTTCACCTTGCAACAGGTTCTCGTTCGAGCCGATCTGACCATTCGAGCCGACATTGCGACCCAAGGGATCACGCTGCTGGCCGGGATCGGCACCTTCAGCCATGCCCTGCTGTCCCTGCCCCTGTTGCTGTTGTTGCGCCATGGCTTCGCCAAGGTTGCGCATGCCTTCGCGCAGCGCTTCCATCGCTTCGGATTGGTTGTCGATGGCTCCGGCAAGATCGTTTTCACGCAACGCATCCTCGGCGCCCTCCATCGCACCTTCGGCACGGTCAAGGGCTTCGCGCGCGGCATCGCCCTCTTCGGTTCCAGCACCGGGGAGGTTCTGGGCCTGCCGGTTCAGCTCCTGACGCAACGAGCGCTGGCGATCAGCCAGGCTGTCTTCAAGGCTCTGACCCTGGCCGTTCTGGCCCTGCCCTTGTTGTTGTCCGGGTTGCTGACCCTGCCCCGGCTGTTGCCCCTGGCCCTGACCTTGGCCTTGGCCTTGCTGCTGTCCTTGGCCCTGTTGGCCCGGTTGCTGACCGGGCTGCTGGCCTTGTTGACCTTGCTGTCCGGGGTTGAACTGTTCCTGAAGATCGCGGAACGCCTGATCCGAAAGGCCCTGCTGTTCCCGCAGGGTCTCGGCCAGGCCTTCCATCGCCTGCTCTCCGGGCGACTGACCCTGCTGGCCCTGGCCTTGGGTGACCTGCATGTTCTCCATCATCTGGCGCAACTGCTCCAGCGCTTCCTGCGCCTCGGCCATGCGACCCTGCTCCATGAGTTCCTGAATCCGATCCATCATCGCCTGAAGGTCGTTCTGACTCATTTCCATCATGTTCTGGTTCTGGGTCATCTCCTGATCAGGGTTTTCCTGCGCATCCCGCTGTGCCTGACGGGACAGCTGGCGCAGGTAATCGTCGGTCGCCTCGCGCAATTCCTGCATCAGCTCGGCGATTTCCTGATCGGACGCTCCGTTGCGCATGGCTTCGGAAAGTCGGTCCTGGGCGCGCTGAAGCCGTTCAAGCGCATCATCAAGATCGCCTTCTTCAAAGCGGATGGCGAGATCCCACATGGCCTGGGCGATCTCGGCCTGTTGTTCGTCGGTCATGGTCACCTGTGACAGCGCCTCGACCCGGCGCATGATGGCGCGCATACGCAGGAAATCGGTGCTGGAGCGGAACACGTCGTCCGGACGGTGCGAAATCGCGCGCATCAATAGCGCGACGTCACCTGCATTTTCTCGATTCCACAAAAGCGAGCGCCGCAGGTCAATCACCGCCGAGGCCATCGGATCGAAAAAACGCCGCCCGGGCAGATCGATGATGTCGGGCACTGCTTCGCCCATCTGGTCGGCTTCGTCCACGACGCTCAAACTGATCGTGACCGGCAGATTTGCCCATGGATGTTCAGAGAAGTTGTCGATCAGCGTTTCGGTGAATTCCGAGCGATCACCGGCGATGGGCATCGGCAGCGGCAGTTCGATCACCGGGCGTGGTTCGGGATCGCTGCGCAGGCCGTAGCGGCGATCGACCTCTTCCAGCGCCAGTTCGATCCGGGCGGTTCCCTGCACCACGCCATAATCATCCTGGGCGGTAAAGGGAATTTGCGCCTCGCCTTCGTAGCTGACTTCGATTTCTCCGTCGCGCGCCACTTCGGGAGCGCGGTCCGGCGTTGCGACGATGTCCCAGGCGCGTCCGCCCGGCCCTTCGACTTCCAAGCGGCCGGATTGTTCAACGGTATATTCCTGGGCGGTCTCGATCGAGGCCTGCACCATGTCTTCGGGAGTGGCGGTCGGAGACACGCGGTTCGACACCGTTTCCGACACGCTCAGCGCGCCGACTTCTCCGTAAAACCGAAGCGTCACGCGGCTACCTTCGGGGGTTTCCAGACGGGCAGCCGTGATATCGTTGAGATAGATCGACGGCAAACCAGTGTACCGAGGCGGCTCCAGCCAGCCTTCCCAGGTCGGGCCGGACGACAGATCGGACCCGGTGGGTCCCATCGCCGACACGGTCTGAACGCGCAGGACCGACCCGAATACAGCGGCAACGAGGAACGCGAGAAGCGCCACGTAGCGCAAGGCAAACGGGTCGGCCTTGGACACACGTAGATCGGGCTCTGCCGCCTTTGCTTCTTTCAATCGCGCGATCATCCGCGCCTGGTGCGCTTTCCAGACGGCAAGCGACGCAGCGTCCCCGGCTCCGATTGCCTGACTGTCCATCGACGCCAGGATGGGATTTCCCGGAAGCGTCGCGTCAAGCCGAGCAAGCGCCGCCGACTGCGATGGCCAGACAAAGCGGCGTATTCCGCGCACGAGGGTCCAGACAGTCCCAAGTGCTGCTGCGCCAAGCAGGCCCCACACTGTCCAGAGCGGCAGGTGATCCTGCAAACCCAGCATCAGAAAAGCCAGTGTCACGAAGAGAACCGACCAGAACGGCCAGAAGGAGCGCACCAGAGACTCTGCAGCCATGCCCGTCCGCGTCAGAACCAAGGGCCGGCGCAGTGCCGTGTCTATGTCGTTTGGCAGGTCATCGTGTTCGGTCATCCCGATCTCCCGGCTGTCCGACCGCGAAGGGTCTCCTCACAGCCATGGGGGAATGGTATCTCGATTTATGATTTCGTCAAAGTCGGGACGCTTGCGGATGACAGCGAATTGATCGCCCTTCGCCAAAACTTCGGGCACAAGGGGGCGCGTGTTGTATTCGCTGGCCATCACGGCCCCGTAAGCCCCGGCCGAACGAAAGGCCACGAGATCGCCAGCCCGCAGCGGCGGCATCATGCGATTGCGGGCAAAGGTGTCACCGGATTCGCAGACCGGCCCGACAATGTCGTAAGGCTGCTGTTCGGCACCTGGCGCCGGTTCGATCACCGGGATGATATCGTGGTGGGCATCATACATGGCCGGTCGGATCAAATCGTTCATGGCGCCGTCAAGGATAAGAAACTGCCGGCCCTCGCCCTGTTTCACGTAAACGACGCGGCTGACAAGGATACCGGCATTGCCGACGATCAGGCGGCCCGGTTCAATCTCGATCTCGCAGCCCAGATGGCCGACGGTGCGCTTGATCAGCGCGCCATAGTCCGATGGCAGCGGCGGGGCCTCGTTGGAGCGCGTGTAGGGGATGCCAAGCCCACCGCCCAGATCGAGCCGCTTGATCACATGACCATCCGCCCGCAACTGCTCGGTCAGGTCCGCGACCTTGCGGTAGGCCAGTTCATAGGGCTCCAGCTCTGTGAGCTGCGAACCGATATGCACGTCGATGCCGATCACTTCGATCCCCGGCAACGCCGCGGCCTCGGCATAGACCTCGCGGGCCTTGGAAATCGGGATGCCAAACTTGTTCTCGGACTTTCCGGTGGCGATCTTGGCGTGGGTTTTCGCGTCCACGTCTGGGTTGACCCGCACCGTGATCGGCGCGGTCTTGCCCAGGCTGCTTGCGACCTCCGAAATGACGCGCAATTCCGGTTCACTCTCGACGTTGAACTGGCGGATGCCACCTTCGAGAACCTGGCGGATTTCCTCTCGTGTCTTGCCGACGCCGGAAAACACGATCCGGTCACCGGGTACGCCAGCGGCCCGCGCGCGGGCATATTCGCCGCCCGAGACCACGTCCATGCCGGCCCCAAGCTCTGCCAAGGTGCGCAGAATCGCCTGGTTCGACGCAGCCTTCATGGCGTAACAGACCATGTGGTCCATGCCGGCCAGCGCCTCGTCGAAAAGCTGGAAATGCCGCGTGAGCGTGGCGGTGGAATACAGGTAGAACGGCGTGCCCACAGAGGCCGCAATGTCCTCCACCGATACGTCTTCGGCGAACAAAGCACCGTCGCGATACAAAAAATGATCCAAGGCCGCCTCCAGAACAGACCGCGCCGCAGTAACGCAGCGCGCGGCTTTGTGCCAGCCCTTGCGTCTGCTATCGAATATTCGTCAAAACGCCACGGACCGCCGCGATGATGGAGCGCTCGTTCACCCCGGCTTTGCGGCGACATCCGCAATCCAAAGCGGCCTACGGGGTGATCGGCCTGGAGCGCAAGAACAGGTAAAGCGGCAGGCCGCAGCTGACGCCGATGCAATAGGTGGCGGGAATTGCGATCAGCGCCGACCAGTTGCGGCGCACCGCAACCTCGGCAATGATCCAGATGGTCAACGAGACCGCCGCGATCGTCAGATCCCATGTCAGCCCGGTGGTGGCATCATTGACATACCACGCGTCGATCATCGCACCCAGCGACCAGCCGTTTTCCTGGAACCACGAGACGAAATAATACATCGGGTGGATCGCGCCCCAAATGGCGAGCGCAAGGTAGATCCAGCGCATCGGGGACATCAGAACCGTCCCCCGACCGTCACCGGGCCGGACCGCACCGACACACCCGTGGAGGTGCGGACACCTTCGGAGCCGACGGACACGGTGGTGTTGACCGACGGCCTTATCGGAGGACCATCCGCCCCGCAGGCCGCCAGCGCAAAAAGCGCACCCATAAGCGTCCCGCGGATCATTCCAGTATCTCTTTCCACCGTGC
>Ga0102929_1001444_pt1 | contig 14155 bp, 17 predicted proteins | sample SalPonR1_B_D2_MG_FD_78510 | JGI IMG/M metagenome (GOLD analysis project Ga0102929, IMG submission 78510) | Salt pond soil microbial communities from South San Francisco under conditions of wetland restoration - Salt Pond MetaG R1_B_D2_MG | ecosystem: Environmental > Aquatic > Marine > Intertidal... | reverse complement strand
GACAAGGCCATATTCCCCATGGCAAAACGGAAAGGTAGAAAGAAGTCATAGAGAGGATCAAAAGATCCTGTATGGAAATACGATTTTCACAAGTAAAAAGATGCTGATAGAAAAGGTATCAAATCACGAAAGACGGTACAACAAAACAGCGAAGCAAGTATTGGGCTTCAAGAGTCCCAATCAAGTTGTATTAGAGCATTTCTCTCATGTAGCATGAAGTGTAACATATCTATTGACATACAAGATCTCTATTTGTTAGAATGTAAATTTCATGTTGACAATATGTTATGTATGTGATAAAATAACAAATTTGTTGCAAATACTCAAAGTTTCACGTATACTATAAACATGGGATTACGAGGAGGGAAAAATGTTTGGAATAGGAGATAATATACTTTATCCAATGCATGGTGCAGGAACCATTAAAAGCATTGAAAAAAAAGAAATTTTGGGAGAGCGTAGGGAGTATTACTGCTTGCTTTTACCTTATAGTAAAATGAATGTTATGATACCTGTGAATAACAGTACAAATATTGGGGTTAGATACATTATATCTGAAGATGATATTGAAGATGTGATAAAGGTTTTAGGTGGCGAATCTGATGAAATGCCTAGTAATTGGAATAGAAGATATCGTGAAAATAATGAGAAACTAAAAACTGGCGATATAAATGTAGTAGCAGGAGTAGTAAGAGATTTAATTAGGAATGACAGAATCAAGAAATTATCAACAGGAGAGAAAAAATTGCTAAATACAGCAAGACAAATACTTGAAAGTGAATTAATACTAGCAGGAGGATATAGCGTAGGAGAAGTCGAAGAATTGGTAGAAGCAACAGTTTAATTGAAAAGAATTGTTGATTTTAAACAAAAAATGATGTATCATGGTTTGTAATGAATAGAAAGGAGGTGAATTAATGTTACGAAAGATACTTAGAATTGTTTTTACTCTTGTTGGTTGCTTAGTAGGGTTAGTCGTTTATTATTTATTATCTAATTGGGTAGATACCGCGCTTGATGGTGAAGAGATGTTCACGCAGTTTGAGAGCATAGGTGCTGCAGCAATTATTATTTTTATTTTCGGACTTATATTTTTTAGACTTACCCCGCTTCTTAGCAGGCAAGGTGCAAAGGCAGCAAATAATATTGGCGAAGATTTAAGGGAAATATCGGCCAACGATTTAATTGCAGGAGTTATAGGGTTTGTAACAGGTATAGTTATCGCTTTGTTATTTTCTATGATTTACAGAAATGCAATTGATGGTGCTTGGTATGTTTTAATTACCGTAGTACTTTATATAATGTTTGGCTATCTTGGAATTGTAGTAGCCACTAATAAAGGTAAAGAAATAATTGGCGGTGCATTTAGCGATGTATCCAGTAAACATGGCAATACCGAAGGCTTAGGTATTATTGGTAAAAGCAGAAATGATGGTTATCCTAAAGTATTAGATACTAGCGTAATTATTGACGGCAGAATTGTGGAGATCTTAAAAACTGGTTTTTTGGAAGGCCCTATAGTCATACCCGAATTTGTTTTAGTAGAATTAAGGCACATAGCAGATTCTTCAGATAGTCTTAAAAGGACTAGAGGAAGAAGAGGCCTTGATATATTAAAAAAGATTCAAACTGATTATGGAATTGAAATATATAATACTGATAAAGAAAAAGCCATAAATGAAATACCTGAAGTAGACGTAAAACTTCTAAAATTAGCACAAATATTAGGAGGAAAGGTTGTTACAAACGATTATAACCTAAATAAAGTTGCAGGTATAAATGAAGTTCCCGTTTTAAATATAAATGAACTTGCAAATACACTAAAACCTATAGTATTACCTGGCGAAAGCATGGTTGTGAATTTGGTTAAAGAAGGTAAAGACAGTAAACAGGCGGTTGCATATTTAGATGATGGGACAATGATAGTTGTTGAAGATGGTAAAAAGCGTATAGGTGAAACTGCAAAGATAGTTGTTACAAGCGTTTTTCAAACTTCTGCAGGTAGAATGATTTTCGGGAAATTGAAAACAGATGAAAAACAATTATAAAACTGTAGCTATCATAGTTGCAGGTGGAACTGGTTCAAGAATGGGCAGAGAAGTTCCTAAACAGTTTTTGAAGTATAAGGGAAATACTATTATTGAATGTTCAACTACGCCATTTTTAATTTGTGATTTAATTGATTATGTGATAATAGTAGGTCCAAAAAATTATGAAAAAGAATTGATTGATGTATATGATAGGCTTAGTAAAAAATATGCTAAGCCTATTAGTATTACGTATGGTGGAGATACAAGACAGGAATCCGTAATGAATGGTCTTAGGGAAGCTGATAAATTAAAGGGAGTTTCGAAAACATCAATTATCTTAATTCATGATGGAGCAAGACCAAATGTGACATTAGAAATAATTGAAAATAATATTAAAGCAGCTAAGGTAAATAATGCCGCTATAACTGTAGTAGAATCAACGGATACAACGAGGGTGATTTCTAATAAATGCTTGAAAAATGAGGCTAATTGTCCTATAATGCCAAGTGAGACATTACCTAGGGAATTGGTATATAACGTTCAAACTCCTCAAACTTTTAAGAAAGGTATCTTAGAGGATGCTTTTGATTACGCTAAAAAAAATAATATTACTGGAACTGATGATAGCATGTTAGTGGATCTAATAGGTTTTAAGCCAGCATTTGTTCTAGGTGATTATTCAAATATTAAAGTAACTAGAAAAGAGGATTTGCCTATGAAGACCCTAGTTGGTAATGGTGTTGATGTTCACAGACTAGTAAAGGGCAGAAAACTTATATTATGTGGTGTGGAAATACCTTACGAAAAAGGATTAGAGGGACATTCCGATGCAGATGTAGCATTACATGCTCTTATGGATGCGATTCTTGGAGCAACAGGGAAAGGCGACATAGGTAGACATTTCCCCGATTCAGATGAAAAATATAAGGACGCTGATAGCGTGAAACTTCTAGAAACAGTTGTGGGTTTGTGTGAATGTGAGATTCAAAACGTTGATATTACGATAGTTGCTCAAAACCCAAAACTATCTGGGTATATTGATGAAATGAAAAGCAAAGTGGCAGATGTACTAAAAATAAACGTTAGCTTTGTTAATATTAAAGCTACTACAACAGAGGGCTTGGGCTTTATTGGCAAAAGTGAAGGTATTGTAGCATTAGCCACATGTACTATAATCAAATAGATAGAGGAGAAGGAATTAATGAGATTATCAAAAATGCACTTAAAGACATTAAGAGAAGTGCCAAATGAGGCGGAAATAGCAAGCCATATTTTGCTGGTCAGAACTGGAATGATTCGTAAACTTGTTTCTGGAGTTTACGGCTTTATGCCCATGGGTTGGAAGTCAATAAGAAAAATAGAAAATATAATACGGGAAGAAATGGATAATTCGGATGGTCAAGAGATACATATGTCTGCCGTGCAACCGGCAGAACTTTGGCAAGAATCTGGTAGATGGTATGCGTATGGTCCGGAATTATGGAGACTTAAAGATAGAAATGGCAGAGACTTTTGTTTAGGGCCTACCCATGAAGAAATTTTTACCGATATAGTTAGAAATGATATTACCTCATATAGGCAGCTACCTATTAATTTATATCAAATACAAACTAAATATAGAGATGAAGCGAGACCTAGATTTGGACTTATGAGAAGCAGAGAGTTTATAATGAAAGATGCTTATTCATTTGACAAGGATAACAAAGGTTTAGATAAAAGCTATGATGCCATGTATGATACTTATGATAGGATATTTACAAGATGCGGGCTTACTTTTAGACCTGTAGAAGCAGATACCGGAGCAATGGGAGGAAGTAATTCCCATGAGTTCACTGCTTTATCAGAAGTAGGCGAAAGTGAGATTGCATATTGTGATTATTGTAATATGGCAGCGACTGTCGAAAGAGCTGAATGTGTAGATGCTGAGCCAGATAAAAAAGATATGTTAGAGATGGAAAGAGTCAAAACACCAGACACAAAGACAATAGAAGCAGTTGCAGAGTATCTAGGAATAGACCAATGCCAAACTATTAAAGCGTTACTTTTTGTTACATATGATAATGAGGGTGAAGTTGATAATTATGTTGCAGCATTTTTAAGAGGTGACAGAGAACTTAATATGGTAAAACTAGTGAACTCCCTTAAAATTCCTGAGCATGCGATTGAGTTTGCTGATGAAGAAGAAATGGGTTTAGAAACTGGTTGCGTAGGAGGGTTCACTGGTCCGGTAGGATTAACTAATTGCAAAGTCGTAGTTGATAGTGAGCTTGTAGGTCTTAAGAATTTATGTGCGGGGGCAAATAAAAAAGATTTCCATATTAAAAATATTAATTACGGAAGAGATTATAAAGGGGATATAGTAACTGATATAAAAACACTAATAGAGGGAGATTCTTGTCCTCAGTGCGGACATCCAGTAAAACATGCTAGAGGAATAGAAGTTGGTCAAGTTTTCAAATTAGGTACTAAATATTCCGAGTCCTTGGGAGCTACGTATAAAGATGAGAATCAAAAAGATCATCCAATAGTAATGGGATGTTATGGCATAGGGGTTACAAGAACCTTAGCTGCAGTGGTTGAACAGCATCATGACGAAAATGGTATTATTTGGCCTATATCAATAGCTCCTTACCATGCTATAGTTACGTTGGTTAAGCCAAATGATGAAGTTCAAGCGGAAACGGCAGAGCATATCTACAAGGAATTACTTAAGGAGGGCATAGAAGTTCTTTTGGATGATAGAAAAGAGCGACCTGGAGTTAAATTCAAGGATGCTGACTTACTTGGCATACCTATAAGAATTACTGTAGGTAAATTAGCGGGAGAAGGAATTGTCGAATATAAGCTTAGAAGAGAAGATTCTAAACTCGAATTAAATGTAGAAGAAGCAATTAAGAGGTCCATAGAAATTGTAAATGAAGAAAAATAAAAGAAACTATAGTATTTTAATAGATTTATATTTCACATTTTTCAAGCTAGGTCTATTTACCATAGGTGGTGGAATTGCGATGATACCCATTATGCAAGATTTAGTTGTTACTAAAAAAAAATGGCTTAGTGAAAAAGAAGCAGTGGAATGTATAACTGTTAGCCAGAGCCTACCTGGAGTAATTGCCATTAATATGGCTACTTATGTAGGAAGGATGAAATGTGGACTACTAGGTTCATTTGTATCAACTTTGGGTGTAATAACCCCTTCATTTATGATTATCATTATAGTATGGGAACTTCTAGAGAAGTTAGGTAACAATAGTTACGTTTACGGTGGTTTTGTTGGGTTAAAATCAGCGGCAGCTGCAATGATAATATGGGCCGTTATAAGAATAGGCAAAAATGTATTAAGTGGTTTTTTTAAATGGATGGTATTTATAGCAGCATTTATAAGTTTAATAATTTTTGACATAGATATAGTTTTCATTATAATTGTTTCTGCATTATTGGGAATTGGTTATATTAAATATAAAGAAAGAGGTGAAAGCAAATGAATGTTTTGCTTAGTCTCTTTGGAACATTTATTAAAATAGGGGCCTTTGGATTTGGTGGCGGAATGGCAATGCTACCTTTAATATTTCAAGGCATGAATGATTTAGGGCTTATGACATCAAGTGATTTTGCAGATTTGGTCGCAATATCTCAAGTAACACCAGGGCCAATAGCTGTTAATGCAGCCACTTTTGCGGGTTATGGAGCTATGGGTCTTCAAGGAGCGTTAATAGCAACGTTGGGAGTATCAATCCCCGCATTTATTTTAGTAAATATAGTATATGAATTTATAAAAAAGTTTAGAGAGAGTCATTTAGTTAAAGGTGTATTTGCGGGAGTTACGCCGGCTACAGTAGCATTTATTTTAGCTGCTGCAGTAATAATGGGCAAAGCAACTTTGTACTTATCAGGAGAAGTTCAGTTGATTCCTGTTGTTATGTGTATTACATCATTAGTAATGTTGGGTAAGTTTAAAATTAATCCGTTATTAGTATTAATGATAATGGGAGTGTTAGGAGTTATTTTATGTGGGTAGGCGGAGTTAGAGTAATAATAATTGATAAAGAAAACCGAATGCTATTAGTAAAACAACATCATGAAGAAAGAGATATCTGGCTTGTTCCAGGGGGAGCAATAGAAGACAATGAAACTTCTGCAGCTGCAGGTATACGTGAAGTTTATGAAGAAACGGGTCTTAATATTGAAATAGTTGATATGATTTGGCACATCGAAGAGGTTAGTGAATCAAGGGGGCAGAGATTTGTTGACTATATGTTAGGAAAAATTGTGTCTGGTGAGGCAGGGCTTGGTAACGATCCAGAATTTGATGATGAGCATCAAGTTTTAAGGGAGATAAGATATTTTACTAAGGATGAGTTAAGTCATTGTCCTGATTTACATCCAGATTGCTTAAAAGATGAGTTATGGGATGTTTTAGAAAAAAAGAAATGTAACCCGTATAAAATAAGAAAAGAAATAAGGAGCTAAGAACATGAAAGAATTTATTATAGAGATGGAAAGCGGAGAAATAATGGAAGGCGAGCTTTATGAAGATAAAGCTCCGGAAACAGTAGAAAACTTTGTTTCATTAATTGGAAAGAACTTCTATGATGGTTTAATATTCCATAGAGTAATACCAGGCTTCATGATACAAGGTGGATGCCCAGATGGAACTGGAATGGGTGGCCCCGGATATACGATAAAGGGAGAATTTGATTCGAATGGTTTCAAAAATGATTTAAAACACACTAAAGGTGTCCTCTCCATGGCAAGATCGATGATGCCTAATTCAGCAGGTTCACAATTTTTTATAATGGTTGAAGATTCACCACATTTAGATGGAGAGTATGCTGCATTTGGGAAAATTACGTCAGGCATTGATGTTGCTGATAGAATTGTTAGCGTTAAAAGAACGAGAATGGACAAACCCGTTGAGGACCAAAAGATAAAAAGCATAAAATTAAAGTAAGGAGTATTTGATGGCGTTTATTAGAGATATTAGAGACGACTTAAGAGCTGCTGTGGAAAGAGATCCTGCAGCTAGGAATGTTTTTGAAGTGCTTTTATGTTATCCAGGCGTTTGGGCAATAATATTTCATAAACTGACTCATTTTCTATTTGTTCATAAATTAAAATTTATAGCTAGATGGATATCTCAGCTTATTAGGTGGTTTACTGGAGTTGAAATACATCCAGGTGCAACTATTGGAAAAAGATGCTTTATTGACCATGGAATGGCTATAGTGATAGGCGAAACAACTGAGATAGGAGATGATGTAACAATATATCAAGGAGTTACCCTTGGAGGTACAGGAAAGCACTGTGGTAAAAGACATCCTACAATCGGCAATCATGTTGTTATAAGCACAGGAGCAAAAGTTCTAGGTCCTTTTAAGGTGGGCAACGATGTTAAAATAGGGGCAGGATCAGTAGTTCTTAAAGAAATTCCAGAGGGATCTACGGTTGTTGGCATACCAGGAAGAATAGTAAAACAAAAAAATAGAACTGTGGATGAACTTAATCAAATTGATATACCTGATCCAATAGCAAATGAACTTAAAGCTTTGCGGAAATCTATAAGAAAATTAGAAAATGAAGTAGGTGGTTTGAAGGAAGAAAACAGACATCTTAAGGAGGATAGAAATGAAGATATATAATACTATGACTAGAAAAAAAGAAGAATTCATACCTATGGATAAAAATAATGTTAAGATTTATGTTTGTGGTCCTACTGTATACAACTATTTTCATTTGGGAAATGCAAGGCCATTTGTTGTGTTTGATACCCTAAGAAAATACCTGATCTATAGAGGTTATGGTATTGATTTTGTGCAAAATTTTACAGATGTAGATGATAAGATAATTAACAAAGCAAAAGAAGAAGGTAAAAATGCAAATGAAGTTGCAGAAAGATTTATTAAAGAATATTTTGATGATGCTGATTCACTGAATGTATCAGTTGCAGATTCTCATCCGAAGGTATCAGAGAATATTAATGAAATTATTGATTTTGTTAGCACATTGATTGAAAAAGGTTATGCTTATGAAGTTGATGGCGATGTTTATTATTCTACAAAAAAGTTTAAAAATTATGGAAGATTAAGCAGACAAAATATAGAAGATTTGGAAATGGGTGCGAGAATTGCCATCGGAGAGGTCAAAAAAGACTCTACTGATTTTGCATTGTGGAAAAAAAGAAAATCAGAAGATGAGATAGCATGGGAGTCACCTTGGGGAAAGGGTAGGCCTGGTTGGCATATAGAGTGCTCTACTATGTCAAAAAAGCATCTTGGGAAGACAATTGATATACATGGTGGAGGACAGGACTTGCAATTTCCACATCATGAAAACGAAATAGCACAATCAGAAGCATGTAATGGAGTCCCTTTTGCAAATTATTGGATGCACAATGGATATATAACAGTTGATGGAGAAAAGATGTCAAAATCTTTAGGAAACTTCTTCACTGTTAGGGACATTAGAAAACTATATGATGGGGAAGTAATAAGATTTTTCTTATTATCTGGTCACTATAGAAGCCCGATTAATTTTAATGATAAATTAATGGAACAGGCCAAAGCTGGTCTTTCTAGACTTAGAAACGCGAAGGATAGTTTAAACTATTTAATAGAAAAAAGTGAGGGCCAATTATCTTTAGAAGAAGAAAAAGCCCTAAAATCATTTGATAATTATAGACAACAGTTTATTTCGGCGATGGATGACGACTTAAATACAGCGGATGGTATAAGTGCTATATTTGAGCTAGTTACGGCTATTAATATAGCTATAAAAGATGGTGCAAGTAATGAATTTGCAAATGAATCTTTAAAGTTATTAATGGAACTATGCGATGTTTTAGGAATATTGCAAAAGGACGAGACTAAGGACGTAGACGAAGAAATAAACAGATTAATTGAAGAAAGACAGATTGCTCGTAAAGAAAAAGACTTTGCAAGGGCAGATGAAATAAGGGATATTCTTAAAGATAAAGGTATAGCTTTAAAAGATACTCCAAAAGGGGTTCAAATAGTGAGGTTATAAAAAGTGAATAACGCTATTAATACAACGGCATTAGCATATATTGGTGATGCCGTTTACGAATTACAAGTTAGAAAAAGACTGATAGAAACGGAAAAGCCAAATGTGGATTATCTACATAAGGAGGCAATTAAATATGTTTCTGCTAGCGCGCAAGCAAAAGCAATAAAAGAAATGATTAAGTCTTTTCTAACTGAAAGTGAAGTAAAACTAGTCAAAAGAGCTAGAAATCAAAAGATAACATCGAAACCTAGAAATGCGGAAATAGTGAGCTATAAACTAGCTACTGGATTCGAAGCTCTTATAGGAAGTCTTTATATGGAAAATGATACTAAAAGATTAGATGAATGTGTGGATAAGGCGATTGAGATTATTGGAGGATATGATGAGTAAAGCAGATAAGCTTTTTGTTAACATGTGTGAGAAAATTATTAATAGTGGCTTTAGTTCTGAAGGTCAAAAGGTTAGGCCAATATGGTCAGATGGAACACCAGCCCATACTATAAAAACTTTTGGAGTAGTAAATAGATATAATTTACAAGAAGAATTTCCCGCTCTTACATTAAGGCCAACAGCTATTAAACTGGCTTTCGATGAACTGCTTTGGATATGGCAGAAAAAATCCAATAAAGTTTGTGATTTAAAAAGTCATATTTGGGATCAGTGGGCAGACGCAGATGGAAGCATCGGGAAAGCATATGGTTATCAATTGAGTAAAAAATATAAATTTGCTCAGGGTGAAATGGACCAAGTAGACAACGTAATATATCAACTAAAGAATAATCCCTATTCGAGAAGGATTATGACTAATATATTCAATTTCGATGATTTGTGTGAAATGAATTTGGAGCCATGTGCATATAGCATGACATTCAACGTTACAGGGGATGTTCTGAACGGAATTTTAAATCAAAGATCACAGGATATATTAACAGCTAATAATTGGAATGTGGTTCAGTATAGTTTGCTACTAATGATGTTAGCTCAAGTTTGCGGATTCAAAGTGGGAGAACTGGTACACGTTATATCCGATGCACATATTTATGATAGACATATTGATATAGTTAAAGAACTAATAAAAAGAGAGCAATACAAAGCTCCTCAGGTCAAATTAAATCCTTTAATTAAAGACTTTTATGAATTTAAAACTGAAGATTTGATAGTAGAAGAATATATTACAAATCCACAAGTTAAGAATATACCAGTAGCTATATAGGAGAAAAAAAGTGAATTTAATCGTAGCAGTAGATCAGAATTGGGGAATAGGGAAAAACGGACAATTGCTTACTAAAATTAGCGGTGATATGAAGTTTTTTAAGGAAACAACAATGGGCAAAGTTGTTGTAATGGGTAGAAGAACGTTTGAAAGCATTCCCAGTAAAAAAGCATTACCTGGCAGAACCAATATAATATTAACTAAAAATAAAAAATATAATGCGCCAGGTTGCCAAATAGTTACTTCAAAAGAAGAGTTGTGTGATGTTGTTTTATCTTATAACAAAGAAGATGTTTTTCTAATAGGTGGAGAGAACATATATAAAGATTGTCTAGAGTATTGTGATACTTTATATATTACAAAAATCTATGATACTTTTGAAGCAGATAGACATATGGTCAACATCGATAGTAGTGATGGGTTTAATATAACTTGGGAAAGCGAAATTATGGAAGAAAATGGTGTGAAATATCAGTTCTTCAAATATGAAAGGAAATTACATGTCTAAGAGAGACAATCCGAATTTTAATAAAAATAAAAAAAATGAAAAAAATGAAAAACCGAAAGTAACAAAAAAAAGTTTTCATGAGGAAATTAAAGAAAATGACAATTTGATTATTGGAAGAAACCCTGTTATTGAAGCACTTAAAGGGCATACTGAGTTTGAAAAAATTTTAATAGCAAAAGGGGCAGAGGGTTCAATTAGTAAGATTGTAGGTATTGCCAAAGATAAGCAAGTTATATGCCACTATGTTGATAGGATAGTGCTTGACAAGATGGCTCCAAGGCAAAACCATCAAGGGGTAATTGCTGAAATCACTGAATATAAGTATGCAGAGATAGAGGATATACTAAAAATTGCTATTAAAAAAGAAGAAGAACCATTTATAATAGTTTTAGATGATTTACAGGACCCACATAATTTGGGAGCTATAATGAGAACTGCTGAATGTGCAGGTGCTCATGGTATAATTGTTCCTAAAAGAAATTCTTGCGGTTTAACTGCTACTGTTGCAAAGGCTTCAGCGGGAGCAATAGAACATATGCCTTGCGTAAGGGTAACTAATATAGCACAAACCCTTACTAAGCTTAAAGATGAAGGCTTTTGGATAGCTGCCTGTGATATGGGAGGTTCTAGATATTACAATCAAGATTTAACTGGTAAACTATGCTTGGTAATTGGTAATGAAGGAAAGGGGATAAGTCAATTAGTTAAGAAAAAATGTGATTTTGTAGTATCAATTCCAATGAAAGGTAAGATAAGTTCTTTAAATGCATCCAATGCTGCGGCTGTTATTATTTATGAAGTGAGAAAACAGAGAGATATGGTAAAATAAAATGGTCTATTCGAAAGAGCTACTTAAAAAGACGGATGAAGAATTGGTCGTATTAGCACAGAAGGGAGACAAAATAGCAGAAGAATATTTAATTAATAGATACAAAAGCCTAGCTAGAAGCAAAGTAAAAATTTATTTTATATTGGGGGCAGACAAAGAAGATGTTGTACAAGAAGGTATGATTGGAATATTTAAAGCAATTAGAGATTATGATCATAAAGCCGGGACCACTTTTGGTACATTTGCTTCATTATGCGTTAAAAGACAAATAATAAATGCCATTAAGACTGCTGATAGAAATAAAAATAGATTATTAAATGAATCCTATTCAATAGATGCTGATTCGCAAAATGAGAGCGTTGAATATGATAATATACCAATCACTAATGATTTAGACACTGAGTCTAAAATTCTATATAACGAATTCTTTGATTTCATGAGTAGTGATAACGGAATATTTAGTGAATTTGAAAGGGATGTTTGGTTTTTAAAATATGATGGCAATTCATATGTTGAAATAGCAGAGAGATTAAATAAAGCTCCAAAGACTGTTGATAACGCATTGCAAAGAATTAAAAGAAAAATGAATAAAATGTTTATGAATGACTAAGAAGGCTTAGGCCTTCTTAATTATATTTTATTATATTTTTTGCTACAGATTAATGAAGTAATAGGTATTGCGAGGATGGAGGCTATACCTGCAATGGCAATAGTTATCACTTCTTGTGCGAACTCTTTTGAGTTGATCATTTGTGAGAAATTATAATATTTGGAAAAATATAAAAATAATGACATGTATTCGGCAATGAATATAAAAAATAAAGTGTTTATGGTTGAGCTTAGTATTCCCCGCCCGATGGATATCCCTGATAAAAATAGTTCTTTTCTTGTAATATCTTTATTGTGGTTTTTTACTTCATAAAGGGATGAGGACACGGCTAAAGAAGTATCTATAGCACTTCCTATTAATACTATTAGAATAACAGCAATCTGTAAGAACATCATATTAATATCTACAGTATCTAGGTAGCCATTGGATTGTCTGATTTCATATTGACCAACAGGGAAGCCTTGAATATTTGAAAAAGACGCAATAAAGTATGTAAAGCCAAGTGAAACTAGTATTACAATCAATACGGATAAAAAAGCAGTTTTTGTTTTGATATTGAAATCGTTTTGGTAAAATAATGTTATTAATGAAATAATTATACATCCTATTATAGTAGCTAAAATTGAGTTTAGACCAAGATATATTGCAATTAAAGTACAGAAGAAGACGCCTAAATTAATCATTGTAGTTACAATAGATTGGGCGGTTCGATTACTCCCAAAGAGGAAAACCAATAATATTAATATGATAGATAATATGAGAATCATTTAATTTCTAACCTCCTTGAAAATTTGCTTACTACTAAAATGGATAAAGGAATAGCAATTATAATGCCCATGCTTCCTGTTAAAAATCTTATAGTCTCAAAGTACATGTTGTTTTTTATAATAGTGGTTATCCTAAATTCATTATTCACGGCTAAAATAAATATAGGCATAAAGGCAGCTATATTTGTCAAAAGAACCACATTAATCATTGTTCCGGTGATATCGTCTGCCACTTCTTTACAAGATTTGACCAAATCCTTTTTGCTAATATTGCTATTTTTTTCGATTAATTCTGTTGCACACGTTGTTATAGTTACAGAAATGTCCATTATTACACCTAATCCGCCAATCAAAATTTCGGATATTAACAATAGATTTGCATCCATTGTTGAATGTGGCTGAGGCATAAATTCCATGAAATCGTATGAAATGTTTGGTGCAAAAAACATAATTATGCTGGATATTGTTGCTATTAAAGTGACCGAAGCTAACGTTGAAAATATGGAGAGTAATGTATTTTTGTTATGTCCATTGATTAGATATAGTATTAGGCAAGAAAAAATAATTACCATAAAAATAGAGAGTATAAGTATATTGGTCCCTTTTGTATAAAAGAACATAGAGAGAGAAAAAATAGTTATATTAATGCACAAACCTATAATTGTATAAAAACCTTGTTTAAAGCCAATTATTATTAACAAATCAAACAGAATTATTAAAACTAATGCTATTATATAATCCCTTTTCATTCCCATAATTGACCAAGAATCGGAAACCAAAGAATAACTTACAAATAGATAATTTCCCTCATTATATTTTTCGTCATAAACCAAAGAATCTTCATATTTGTTTGTTAATTCTATTTTATTACCTTTATCTTCACCATTGACAATTGTAGCAGTTATGTCGTAATGTTTTACAGAATCTACTTTTGCAATTGTATCTTTATATAAACTGAAATTGTTGTAAAACAAAAAATAAACGGTGATTGACAGAATTATTAAAGCTGATAATTTTAAAATGCTTTTCTTTTTAATTTTCATAACAAACATATTATATTATCTATACTTAAATATGTAAAGCAATATACTTCTTGAATTAGAGAGTTGAAACTTGTATAATCTAACTTAGTTTATAGAAAATGGAGGATAACATGAAATTCGTTGTTTATGATG
>Ga0102929_1001442_pt1 | contig 14157 bp, 14 predicted proteins | sample SalPonR1_B_D2_MG_FD_78510 | JGI IMG/M metagenome (GOLD analysis project Ga0102929, IMG submission 78510) | Salt pond soil microbial communities from South San Francisco under conditions of wetland restoration - Salt Pond MetaG R1_B_D2_MG | ecosystem: Environmental > Aquatic > Marine > Intertidal... | reverse complement strand
GGCAGGTTTGCGCGAAATTTTTCCGCCAACTAAAACAATTACCGATGAAACAGAGTCGCTTAAGGTGTGCCAGGCGTCGGCAATCAGTGCTAGTGAGCCCGTTACAATTCCTGCCCAGTATTTCAGACCGAAAAGGAAGAGGTTCCCGAAAATGGAGAGCCAGCCCTCCCGGTTGATATATTTTTTACTGTCCGGCATAATTTTTTGCTAAAGATGCAAAGGTAATAATTCTATGATTTACTGTTTTCGAGCAACTTTGAAAGTTCAGGTTTATAGCTTCTTCCAACCGGAAGTTTCTTTTTGTTGATTTCCACAAATCCGGGCCCCACCGATTCAATTTTTGAAATGGAAACGATATAGCTGCGGTGAATTTGCAAAAAACGGCCGGCAGGTAAAGATTCTGCCAGGTGGCTGAGTCTTTCTTTCGTTACAATCTTTTTATCCTGGGTGAAGGCCATCACATAATCGCCCAGACTTTCGAAGTACAAAATATCATCGAGGTTTATTTTATAATGTTTTTTATCGGCTTTCAGAAATAAATAGTCAGAAGTGGAATTTGAATTTTCTTGTTGGAATTTAATCTGATTCGGCTGATGCGACTCCATTTCCATGAATTTGTTAATGGCTTGGGTAAACCGTTCAAACGAAATGGGTTTAAGCAGGTAATCCACCACGTTCAGTTCAAATCCCTCAATGGCATATTCACGATAAGCTGTGGTAAGGATTATTCTGGGAGGGTGGGAGAGCGAACGGATAAAATCGATGCCGGTAATTTGTGGCATTTGAATATCGCAAAACAACAGGTCGATTTTTTCATTCGATAAAACCGGCATGGCCTCAATGGCATTGTTGCATTCGGACACAATTTTAAAATCAGGAAAAGCCGCCAGGTGGTTTTTTATCACCCGGATGGCAATGGGCTCATCGTCTATAATCAGGCAGTTGTACATGTTTACTATTCCAGTTGCAGCGTTAAATTTACGGAAAATGTTTCCTCTGTTTTGTCAGTTTTCAGCATATATTTTTCGGGATAAATCAAATCGAGGCGCTTACGAACATTTTTTAACCCGACACCTTTACTGTGCTCAGCGTCTTTATTTATTGCCGGATTTTTCGAATTCTCAATTTTGAAAATGAGGGTGGTTTCAACAATGCTAGTTTTAATATTGACAAAAGCAACACCCGGGAAATGACTGACGCCATGCTTGAATGCATTTTCAACGAATGGTAAAAGAATCAGTGGTGCAATTTTCAGGTTGTCGGTTTCTTCAGGGAAATCAGTGCTCAGATTCAACTTCCCGGAATACCTGATTTTTTCAATTTCAATGTAGTTTTTCAGGTTGGCCAGCTCTTCACCAAGTGACACCAACTTCTCATCACAACGGTATAAAATGTAATCCAGTATTTCTGAAAGTTGCAGCACCAGTTTGGGCGCGTCGTCCGATTTTTCCAATGTCAGCCCGTATAAATTATTCAGCGTATTAAACAGAAAATGTGGATGAACCTGCGCTTTCAACAGTTTCAATTCAGCCTCTTTTAATTTCAATTCGGTAGTAAGTTGATTTTTTTCGAGTTGATTTTTTTCCTGCTGAATGTAAAAAGAACGTTTCAACTGTTTTACGGCAATGGCAAAAAACACAACAAAGTGCAGTGTAATCACCTGCCATTCAGGGTGAATAACCGAAGGATCGATATACGCTTTTTGTGTTATAGCATAAATTAATGCAAAAAACACAATTAAAAACGAGAGCCAGGTGGAAACAAGCAATGTGTAAAAACTGAACAGGAAAAAACGTGCGTATCGTTTTCTCCACAAGTATTTGGGCACCAACACATAATTAAAAAAATAGGTAACTCCCACAGCCACTGGCATCAAGCCAGTAGAAAGAATCAGCGAAACTTCGCGCGATTCACTATTCCGGCTAAAAAGAAGGTAATAAAACACAACCACTATCAGCCAGAAAAAAAGGTGTGATAAAACACGCACCAGGCGCGAGTGATACATTACTATGTTGGTAATGAAAATCAATGGTTGAAATTTAAATTGGAAAATTAAGAATGATTTGGATAAAAGAAAAATTCCGTTGTTTAATTGCAGGAATTCATCGCCGAACTCCATAAAAATGATACAGAACGTATATTTTTATTCAAAAATGCTATTCGAAAACGAAAATTTGCAGTTGAACGATTAAATAATGCGCTGAAATAAATTCGGTTGTAGCTTGCAGACATAAATTTTAAAACAAATTATCATGAACGTAATGGAATTTTACCGCGCCGGTGGTCCTTATATGAACCTCATTTCATTAATGGCCATTTTAACTTTAGTGATTACCATTTGGAAATCAGTAGATATTTTTTCGAAAAAGGCACACAACTTTAAACTCCTCGATTTGATATTACTTGGAGGATCGGTTGCACTTGCTTTGGGACTACTTTCGCAAATTGTTGGAATTGTGCAGGCATTAAATGCAATTATTGAAGCAGCCGATGTTTCACCTGAAATTGTTATGGGAGGCGCTAAAGTAAGCTTTTTTGCACCCATTTGGGGATTCATCGTTTTTATCTTTTCGATGATTTTCTACTTCGTGCTCAAAGAAATTATAAAAGCCAAAATAGAATAGATTCTGATTCCCGGAAACCAAAGTAAAAAAATTGTTATGAAAAAAAGAGATGTATTATTTTTACTGGTCTTTTCTGTGGAACTGGTCCGGGTCTCAACTGCCTGTACCATATTTACTGCCTCCTCGAATAATGTAGTTTTAGCTGCAAATAACGAGGATATGTGTACTACCAACACGGTCATTCATATTCTACCTCCTTCCGATGAAAAATATGGTTGCATTTTTTGGGGTTTTAAAGGAGACAGCAATTACCAGGGAGGAATGAATGAGCATGGCTTATTTTTTGACGGTGCCGGCACTCCGCCAGTAGTAATGACAGGCTGGGATTTACCTGAATTTGATGGGCGCTACATTTTCGAAACTGTGTTGAAAAAATGTAAGACTGTTACAGAGGTCATTGAACTCGTAAAAAAATATTCACAACCCTACCTGAAGTTTAGTCACATTCTTGTTGCAGATGCAAATGGCGACGCTGTCATTTTTGAGTGGGGCAACAACCAAATGAATTACATCAGAAAAGGGAAAAACGATTTTCTGATTGCAACGAATTTCAATCTTACCGAAACACCTGATCCTGAAAAGGAATGCAATCGGTACGCGAAAGCCAAAAAAATGCTCTCGGAAAACGGTCCCTCTATTTCCCTTTTCGAAAAAATATTGTCGGTTACGCATGCCGAAGGGAATTTCCCAACGGTTTATTCTAATCTTTGCGATTTGAAAAACCGTAAAATGTATCTGTATAACTTTCATAATTACATGTTCAGAAAAGAATTTGATTTGGCAAAGGAATTCGAAAAGGGTGAAAAAGAATACATGATTCGCTCATTTTTCCCTGAAACCAATTCAGAATTACTATTCAGATATATGAACGATTGCATCGACAATTTCGAAGATTTGCCTGTTCATGAAATAACATTTAAAGTGAATGCCAATAAGCCATTTGAAAACAATAAGATTATTATAAAAGGAAGTGCAAAAGAACTCGGAGATTGGGATGATTCGGGAGTTGAAATGGAAGAACAATCTGAGAATACATTTCAAAAATCAGTTATGATTAAAGAAGGGAAGTTATTTGGATTTGCTGTTACAACCCAAAATGAACAATACACTCCGGTTGATGACCGGAATCAGAAAACGGGTGAAGGAGTAATTGAAGTAAAATCAGATACAACGATTTTTGTGAATGTATACGATTGGAAGAAGAATGAATGAGTTTATTTTGTCAGGCAGTATAAAAGGTCAATTCTAATATGAGTTGGCCTTTTATTTTATTTTATCCGAGACTTTCTGAATCAGCTTGTTAATAAAAGGGATATTATTCAGCCTCGAAAAAAGGCTTCCTTTTCCCAAATGCAGCAAAATGTTGCGTACATAAATAAAAAGCCCCAAACTGTGTGCTGCAAAAAGTACCGGATCGAGGCGGTAAATGGCGTAGGTGAAAATCATAAGCGAACCAATGGTGCTGATAACCCAAAACCCGAGCGGCAAGAAGGAATTTTTTCGCCTTTCAGAATAAATCCACTGGTAAATAAAACGAAAGGTGAAAATGACTTGTCCGGCAGAACCCCAGATCAAAAGTAAAAGCGGGACATTTTCGTTTTTCAGAATGGAACTGAAGTTATGGGTGCTGCTAAACATCAGCCAGCCAATGTAGCTTAGCGGAATTACAATTGCCAGAATGCGTGTAGCGGGGTGCATCAGTTTCCATGCTTTTTTGAGCTGGAGGTTTCGGATGTAAATCATGTAAACGATAATTTGACCCAGCACAATGGCAAAGTCGTTCCGCAGAATCCCGTAGGTTAACATTAATATGGAAGCTGCCAGGCTGATTTGCCAGTAAACCACCGGTGAAATTACTTCTCCTTCTTTTTCAGATAAAAACCACTGGGCAATATTCCGGGCAAAAAAAAGGATTTGAGATAAAAAGCCGATTGCGTAAATTAGAATGTCGCTCATCTGTTATTTTTCGGGGTGCAAATATAGCAATTATAAGTGCGAAAGCCGTTTCGGGGTTAGGGCTAATTTTTTAGCTTATTCAATGTTTCGTGCGCTGCGTTTTGCTGCGCTTCTTTTTTTGATGTTCCTGTTCCCTTGCCAAAAACTTTGTTGTTAACTTTTGCCACGGCCACAAAAAGCGCGGGTTTTGATTTATCTTTCGCTTCTTCTTCAGTGGTTTCAAATACAACTTCTTTTTTGTTTTTCTGACACCACTCAATCAGCTGGCTTTTAAAATTGGAATCTTTCTGTTCAATTTCATTAAGGTTGACAAATTGCGAAAGAATTTTTTTTGTGACAAAATATTTGGCATCCAGGTACCCTTTGTCGAGGTAAATTGCACCTATTAATGCTTCCAGTGCATCGCCGTAAATGTGGCTTTTGTCAATGTTTTGGGTTGTGTTGGAGTCGATGTAAATGTTCAGCCCCATATCGAAAGTGAGCCGGGTTAAAAAAGAACGGTTTACCAGTTTCGAGCGGGTTTTGGTTAAAAAACCTTCGTCTTGCTGCGGAAACCGGTTGTATAAAAAATCGGCAATAACAGCCCCTAAAATGGCATCTCCCAAAAACTCGAGCCTTTCGTTATTCACCATGTTGCCCTGCGAATCGAAAACCGATGCCGACTTATGAATAAATGCGAGGTCGTAAAGTTTCAGGTTGGCCGGGTAAAATCCAAGTAATTCTTTTAAAAACAAATAAAACTCTTTTCGAGGAGACGAAAAGAGCTTTATTCGTTGTGTTATTCTTCTAACCACAGATTTTTAAAATTTTTTAAAAACCATTGTTGCGTTGTGCCCTCCAAAACCGAAGGTATTACTTATAACCACATTTATTTCCCTCTCTTTGGCAACATTAAATGTAAAATCAAGGTTGTTGTCAATTTCAGGGTCGTCGGTAAAGTGATTAATTGTGGGCGGAACCAGGTTGTCCCTGATGGCCAGGATGCTGGCAATTCCTTCAACTGCTCCGGCTGCTCCCAGTAAGTGGCCTGTCATCGACTTTGTAGAACTGATACTTAATTTGTACGCATGTTCTCCAAAAGTTTTAATAATAGCTTTCGGTTCTGCAATGTCACCCAGCGGAGTTGATGTTCCGTGAACATTGATGTAATCCACATCTTCGGGATTCATTTCCGCATCTTCAAGGGCCCATTTCATAACCAGGTTGGCACCGCGGCCTTCAGGATCGGGAGCTGTCATGTGGTATCCGTCGGCCGACATTCCTCCGCCTGCCACTTCGGCATAAATTTTTGCTCCCCTGCGTTTGGCGCTTTCATATTCTTCAAAAATGAAAGCTCCTGCACCTTCACCCATAACAAAACCGTCCCTGTCCAAATCAAACGGGCGGGAAGCGGTTTTGGGGTCGTCGTTTCGGGTAGAGATTGCCCGCATGGAGTTAAATCCGGCAACACCCGCTTCGTTGATTGCGGCTTCTGAGCCTCCGGTAATCATTACTTTTGCTTTACCGAGCCGAATCATGTTGAAGGCTTCAATCATGGCATGGGTTGCCGATGCACAAGCGGTTACTGTGGTGAAGTTTGGCCCTCTGAATTGGTATTTGATGGAAATTAATCCACCTGCAATGTTGGCAATCATTTTTGGAATAAAAAAAGGCGAAAAACGTGGGTTGTCCACGTTGTAATTCCGGGCTTCTTCAAAAAATGTCTGGAGTCCTCCAATTCCTGCACCCCAAATTACACCGGCACGGTCGTGGTCAACTTTTTCCAAATCGAGCCCCGATGATTCCATTGCCTGTTTAGCCGCAGCAAGTGCATACTGTGTGTACAGGTCGTACTTGCGTGCTTCTTTACGATCCAGGTATAAGTTCGGATCAAAATTTTTTATTTCGCAGGCAAACCGGGTTTTTTGTTTCGAGGCGTCGAAATTGGAAATTTCATCGGCTCCGCTAACACCTTTTTTCAGGTTTTCCCAAAACTCATCGACTGAATTGCCTAATGGGTTTATGGTGCCTACTCCGGTAATTACTACCCTTTTAAATTCCATAAATGAATTTTCTCTCGATTACTTGGTTGCTTCTTCGATGTGCTTAATGGCTTCCCCTACGGTTGAAATTTTTTCAGCCTGGTCGTCCGGTATTGCAAGATCAAATTCCTTTTCAAATTCCATAATCAGCTCAACAGTGTCGAGTGAATCTGCACCAAGGTCGTTAGTGAATGATGCTTCGTTGGTTACTTCACTTTCGTCAACCCCTAATTTATCTACAATAATTGCTTTTACTTTTGCTGCAACGTCAGACATAATTCTAAATTTTGGTTAATACTAAATTTGACTTTTTAAATAATTCGCTGCAAAGTAATACATTTACGGTTTATATTTCAAAGAAAAAATATAAAAAAGATGTTATAATGTTTGAATGATAAAGTTGCAATATCCTAAATTTGAACGGATTATTCAAATGTTCCAGTGTAAAAAATGAATATAAAATGAATGTTAAGAAGATAGCCATATTCGCTTCGGGGTCGGGCACAAATGCCGAAAATATTATTGTTTATTTTTCTGAAAATGAATTGATTGAAGTTGATTCGTTGTGGAGTAACAAGCCTGGTTCTGGCGCACTGAAGCGTGCTGAAAAATATGGTGTTGAAACCTTGGTTTTTAACCGGCAACAGCTTTACGAAAGCGAAGAAACAGTTCAAAATTTAAAAGAAAGAGGCATCGATTTAATTGTTTTGGCCGGTTTTTTATGGTTGATTCCCCGGAATTTAATCGATAATTTTAAAATCGTAAACATCCATCCGGCGTTACTGCCTGAGTATGGGGGCAAAGGAATGTACGGCATGAATGTTCACCGGGCAGTTGTGGAAAACAAAGATCCTGAATCAGGGATTACAATTCATTGGGTTAATACGGTTTACGACGACGGAAAAATTATTTTTCAGGCCAGGTGCCCGGTGTTGCCTGACGATACGCCTGAAGACGTGGCGCAGAAAGTTCATGAACTTGAATACAAATATTACCCTTCAGTTATCGAAGATATTCTGAAAAAAGAGGATTGATTTTTTGTTTGCAGTTTCAAAGCTTAATAAAAATTACAATTCGGGGGCTCCTGTTAAATATTGTTAATGGTGTTTCATCCAGCCTTTTATTAAATTTATCTTTGCGGCATGAGCAAAAAGATGTTAGTTACATTAATTGTCTTAATGGCAATGGTGCTATCAGGGTTAATTGTAATACAAACCAACCTGATTAAGACAGCATCTGAGATTCGGGAGGAGCAATTCGACCGGATGGTAACGAATGCGCTCAAGGGAGTGGTGGATCAGCTTGAACTCGATGAGCAACGCCTGGCACGCGAAAGTGCCCGCACAGGACAGCTTCCGGGTTTCGATAAATCGCCCGGCAATTACAATATTTTTCCACGGAGAGGCTCTGGCCAAATGTCTGGGAGTTTCCGTTTTCGATATTCTGAGCAGGGGATTTTCGGAGGTTTCCAAGAGGAATTGCAGATTGTAATTACTGATTCAACGCAGACTTCTTCCGGTTCAATTTCGCCTGATGATGAGAATGAAACTACTTTCATGGACAGGTTGCATGAATTTAATCTTGACCTCGAGCGAAGACGGGAACGCTTCCTTCAGGACATTAACTGGTATAATTATAAGATTATTTTGGAAGGAAGGTCGCTTGAAGAGCGGATAGATTCAACCGTTTTGAAGCAACTCATCGAGAATTCATTCAATGAAGCCGGAATTGAACTCGATTATAAATTTGCAGTTCGTTCATCCAGTCAGGGGCAGGACCGGTTTCTTTTGGGCAGTGCCGATTATAACCCCAAGCGAAAAGAAGAGTACCACAGCCTGCTTTTTCCTTACGACTACGACGGTAAACAACCCAATTACCTTTATGTATATTTTCCGGAACGCTCGGGTTATTTGTTGAGGGCAACCGGACTAACCATTATTCCAACCATAATTTTAACCGGACTGCTCATTGCGATATTTGCTTATGCCATCATGGTGATTTTCAGGCAGAAAAAGTTGTCGATGATTAAAAACGACTTTATCAATAACATGACACACGAACTGAAAACGCCGATTTCTACCATATCGCTGGCCAGTCAAATGCTTGAAGACGGGAGTGTTGCCAATACACCCAATACCATAGAACATATTTCAAGGGTTATCAGTAAAGAAAGCAAAAGGTTAAGTTTTCAGGTTGAAAAAGTATTGCAAATGGCCGTATTTAACGAGGGCCGGCTAAAGCTGAAGTTCAAAGAGTTTGATATAAATGCCACCATAAAGAATGTGGTTAATAATTTTGAGCTCAGGGTGAAAAATAAAAACGGCACCCTCAAATCAGAACTAAATGCCGAAAATGCAATGATTAAAGGTGATGAAGTCCACCTTACCAACGTGGTATTTAATTTGCTCGACAATGCTGTGAAATACAGCAACGACACCCCTGAAATAATGGTTACAACCGAAAGCAAAAACGAACATGTAACGATTAGTATTCGTGATAATGGAATTGGGATATCGAAAGAGTATCACGCCCAGATATTCGACAGATTTTACCGTGTCCCCACCGGAAATGTTCACGATGTTAAAGGTTTCGGCCTGGGATTAAGCTACGTAAAAAAGATTGTGGATTTGCACAATGGTAAAATTAAAGTAGATAGTGCTGTGAATAAAGGCACGAAATTTAGTATATTGTTACCTAAAATAAATAAATGACCATGGAACAAAAGACAAAATTACTTTTGGCAGAAGACGATGAAAATCTCGGGTTACTCCTGAAAGAATACCTGGTTGCCAAAGGTTTCGAAACTGACCTCTATCCCGATGGCGAAGCCGCTTACAAAGGATTCATGAAAGAACATTATGATATTTGCATTTTAGACATCATGATGCCCAAAAAAGATGGTTTTTCGCTTGCTAAAGATATCCGGATTGTAAATGCTGATATTCCAATTATATTTCTGACAGCCAAAAATCTGAAGGACGATGTAATTGAAGGTTTTAAAATGGGAGCCGACGATTATATTACAAAGCCTTTCAGTATGGAAGAGCTGATTTTCAGGGTTGAAGCCATTTTGAGAAGAACCGCACAGGAATCGCAGTCTTCTTCGCAACCGGTTTTTACGTTGGGGAAATATACTTTCGATACGCGCAAACAAATTTTAACCGACAACGAAAAAACGGTTAAACTCACCACCAAAGAATCAGATTTGCTCAAGCTGCTTTGCCAAAATGCCAATAAAGTTTTGGAGCGTAATTATGCGTTGAAATCAATTTGGATTGACGACAATTATTTTAATGCACGAAGCATGGATGTTTACATTACAAAGTTGCGTAAACATTTAAAAGATGAGCCTTCAGTAGAAATAATTAACGTACACGGGAAAGGCTATAAGTTAATTTTATAACGGGAACCGGACTTTTTAAGCCCGGTACTTCCATTCTCCTGGAGAGGGGGGAGTCCGACTCCGTTAATCCATTTTCAGCACGGCTAAAAATGCATTTTGCGGAACTTCTACATTCCCAACCTGCTTCATGCGTTTTTTGCCTTTTTTCTGCTTTTCAAGCAGTTTGCGTTTTCGGGTAATGTCCCCGCCGTAACATTTTGCCGTAACATCTTTTCGCATCGCCTTCACTGTTTCACGTGCAATAATTTTTGAGCCCACAGCTGCCTGAATCGCAATATCGAATTGCTGGCGTGGGATCAATTCTTTTAGTTTCTCACACATCCGGCGGCCAAACGGGTAAGCATTATCAAAATGAATCAGTGTTGAAAGGGCATCCACCATTTCGCCGTTTAAAAGAATATCGAGCCTCACCAGTTTTGCTTCTTTATATCCGCTAACGTAGTAATCAAGTGAAGCGTAACCTCTTGAAATGCTTTTAAGTTTGTCGTAAAAATCAAAAACGATTTCACCCAGCGGCAGATTGAAAATTAACTCGGCGCGTTCGGATGTCAGGTAGTTTTGATTAACGAGTTCGCCTCTTTTGTCGAGGCAAAGGTTCATAATAGGGCCAATATAATCGGCAGCGGTAATAATACTTGCCCTGATAAAAGGTTCTTCAATATTGTCGAGTGAAGTGGAGGGTGCCATTCCTGACGGGTTGTAAACTTTTAGCGTTGACCCGTCGATCAGGTGCGCCATGTATGAAACGTTAGGAACTGTGGTAATCACGTTCATGTCAAATTCCCGTTCCAGCCGTTCCTGTATGATTTCCATGTGTAGCAGTCCCAAAAATCCACAGCGGAAACCAAACCCGAGTGCTGCCGATGCTTCGGGCTCAAAAGTCAGCGACGCATCGTTCAATTGCAGTTTATCCATTGCGGCACGCAAGTCTTCGTAGTCATCGGCATCAACAGGATAAATACCTGCATAAACCATCGGTTTTACTTCCTCGTAACCAGAAACTGCTTTGGGACAAGGATTTTCCACATGGGTTATGGTGTCCCCTACTTTAACTTCTTTGGCGGTTTTTATTCCTGAAATGATATAGCCCACATCGCCGGCTGAAAGCATATCCCGGGGTTTTAAGCCCAGTTTGAGCACGCCAATTTCATCGGCATTGTATTCTTTATCAGTGTTTACAAATTTTACAAGATCTTTTGTCCGCAGCTGTCCGTTAATAATTTTGAAATAGGCAATTACTCCGCGGAACGAATTATATACTGAATCGAAAATGAGTGCCTGCAAAGGAGCGTTGGGGTCACCTTTTGGAGGCGGAACTTTTTCAATAATCCTTTCAAGAATGGTTTCAGCCCCCATTCCGGTTTTCCCGCTGGCGTGGATTATATCTTCGCGTTTGCAGCCAATCAGGTCGATTATCTGGTCTTCCACCACTTCGGGTATTGCATTCGGAAGGTCCATTTTATTTAAAACCGGAATAATTTCAAGGTCGTGTTCAATGGCCAGGTAAAGGTTTGAGATGGTTTGTGCCTGGATGCCTTGTGTGGCATCGATAATCAGGAGTGCGCCTTCGCAGGCTTTAATCGATCGGGATACTTCGTATGAAAAGTCAACATGCCCGGGTGTGTCAATGAGGTTCAGTTTATATTCTTCTCCGTTGTAAACATGGTCCATTTGTATGGCATGACTTTTAATAGTAATGCCTCTTTCCTGCTCCAGCTCCATGTTGTCGAGCACCTGGTCGCGCATTTCCCTGTCGCCAATTGTTTTGGTGCGAACCAGCATCCTGTCGGCAAGGGTACTCTTCCCATGGTCGATGTGAGCAATAATGCAAAAATTCCGTATCCTGTTCATGTAATCTGTTTTCATATAATCTGTGCCCATTTTTATGCTTGCGCAAAGATATTCAATTTTTGAAATATTAAATTGAAATCTAATCTTTTGGGACAGGGTTTTTATTGAATTAACCTTAGGATTCCAGATACTATTTCGTGGGTAATTTTGTAGCCTTCGGGCCATTCGCTCTCCCTTGGCCCGGCTATATTTAAAATTTCAATTTTATTTGTGCGAAGCCAGTCCTTTACTTCAGAGAATAATGACGAATTGATTTGATTTGTGGGGTGAATCACCAAAACAGGTTTTTGTCTTTCAATAGCAGTTTGGTAGGTGAATTGGGTGCCACCTGAAAGATTTTCAGGTGAAATGATAATTGTGCCGTCGGAATCTATCACATTTTTTATTGTTCTGAAACTGTATTCTGCCTCGTTGGTTTCTGTAAGCGGGTACTCCCTGTTTATAACGCCATCTTCCGCCAGTCGTCCTTTAGGGCACCAACCGCCGCACGGAAAGTTTCGTTCCATGCATACATCCAACGCAGCGCGATCGACTCCTGTCTGTCCACCTGAGATTATTTTTTTTGGCATATTATTTGTAAGTAATTTAGTAGCTATGAAAACAGTTAAAATGAAATTTTTAATCCACATATAAAACACCATTACAGTCAGAACGCAATTTGCTGTTTTTTCATAAGTTTGGTTTAGTTAGGTTTAGTTTTAATCCCGGGGCAGAGGCCCCGGGATTTTCTTTTGTACTAACACGCGAAAGGCACATTGTTTGGATTTTTTTGTGATTTATTGCATCATAAAGCTGAAAACACTGCCCGAATTTACTATTTTCGGGAAATTAACAGCTAAAATTATTCAACGATAAAAGCCAGCTAAAATGAAAAAATTATTTATTCCAATCCTATTGTTGTTTTTTTCAATTCAACTAAACGCACAAAAGTATCAGCCCACCTGGGAATCAATTGACAGTCGGCCAGTGCCGCAGTGGTTCGAAGATGTGAAATTTGGTATTTTTATCCACTGGGGAGTTTATGCTGTTCCGGCCTGGGCTCCGGCTGATGCCGACATCGGTATTTATGCCAAATATTCTGAATGGTATTGGTGGCGGAAAAATGAAGACAGTGAAGCTGGTAAATTTTTCCGCGATTACCACAACCAAATGTATGGCGAGGATTTCAAATACCAGGATTTTGCGCCCATGTGGAAAGCGCAACATTTCGATCCCGGCCATTGGGCGGATGTGTTTAAAAAAGCCGGCGCCAAATATGTGGTACTCACCTCGAAACACCACGAAGGATTTACCCTGTGGCCCAGTGAGCAAAGCTGGAACTGGAATAGTGTGGATATTGGTCCACACCGCGATTTGTGTGGCGATCTGACCACAGCCGTGAAAGATGCCGGCCTGCACATGGGATTTTACTATTCGCTTTATGAATGGTACAATCCGTTGTATCACAACAACCTCGAAAAATACGTGGATGACCACATGATTCCGCAAATGAAAGATTTGGTTAACCGCTATGAACCCGATATTTTCTGGACCGACGGTGAATGGGATCATCCCAGTGAAAAATGGAAAAGCACTGAGTTTTTGGCCTGGCTGTATAACGAATCGCCGGTGAAGGAGACAGTTTGTGTAAACGACCGCTGGGGAGAAGAAACCCGTGGTGTGCATGGCGGTTATTTTACTACCGAATATGATTTGGTACACGATCGCGAAGGTGTGGGCGAAGCGGAACGGCCGTGGGAAGAATGCCGGGGAATCGGAACTTCTTTCGGGTACAACCAGGTTGAAGACCTCGACAACTACATGACTTCGGATGCGCTTGTGGACTTGCTTATTGCAAAAGTGGCCGGCGGCGGCAACCTGCTGCTCGATATTGGTCCCACTGCCGACGGACGAATTCCGGTGATCCAGCAGCAACGTTTGCTCGATATGGGCGCCTGGCTCGATGTGAACGGCGAAGCCATTTACAAAACCCGCAAATGGGAAGGTGCTGGTAACAACGATGCAGAAAATGTTTACTTCACCAAAAAAGGAAATGATTTGTATGTTCTCTGCACCAAATTTCCTGAAAAACCGTTTACCGTAAACAGAATTAAAAATGCAGGAAAAGTTTCCATGCTGGGTTTCGATGGGAAAGTAGATTTAAAAAAGTCGGGAAATGCAATCACCATTACTCCACCGGCTTTAACGCCTGTAACAAATCCCAGTCCGTATGCCTGGGTATTTAAAATTGAAAATTCACTGTAAAATAAAACAATATGAACAAAGCACAAGAATTTTTAAAAGATCACAAACTTTATTCATC
>Ga0102929_1001441_pt1 | contig 14160 bp, 9 predicted proteins | sample SalPonR1_B_D2_MG_FD_78510 | JGI IMG/M metagenome (GOLD analysis project Ga0102929, IMG submission 78510) | Salt pond soil microbial communities from South San Francisco under conditions of wetland restoration - Salt Pond MetaG R1_B_D2_MG | ecosystem: Environmental > Aquatic > Marine > Intertidal... | reverse complement strand
AACGACGTCGACAAGGAGGAGGAGTGGGCCGAGAAGAGCCGCCCGGGCCTCTCCTGGTCGAAGGACTCCCGGAAGTTCTCGGTGACGCGATCCGACAACCGGGACGTGGACTTTCTCTTCGTGATCCACAACACCGGACACGACCGGCCCGAGCTGGAGTCCTACAAGTACGTGATGCCGGGTGAGGACGAGGCCGGTGTCAACCACCTTGCGGTGTACGACCTCGACGCGATGGAGATGACCGAGATCACGACGGCCGACCACGCGCAGGGACCGAGCCTCTCGGTGATCAACGACGACATCTATCGCTATCCCCAGGACGAGGGGCCCTTCCAGAGCCAGTGGATCTCGGACGATCCGAACGAGCTCTGGTACATGCGGACCTCTCGCGACCTTCACGAGGTCGACCTGATGAAGGTGAATCTCGAGACGGGTGAGGAGACGCCGATCGTCCAGGAGGAGATGAACGTCTACCTCGACACGCAGAGCCCGACTCCCCTCGACGACGGCGGCTTCATCTGGTGGTCCGAGCGCGACGGCTGGGCGCACCTCTACCGGTACGACGCCGACGGCACCATGGTCGCCCGCCTCACGGAGGGTCCGTGGCACGTGTCCGGCGTGGTGCGCGTGGACGAGGAGCGGGACCAGGTCTTCTTCACCGCCAACGCCCGCGAGGAGGGGATCGACCCCTATTACACGCACCTCTACCGGGTGAACCTCGACGGATCGGGGCTGACGCAGATCTCCGAGGGTGACTTCGACAACCGCGCCTCGATGCCCGAGGACGCGGACTACGTGGTCCACTCCTTCAGCCGGGTGGACACGACGCCGCAGTCGGTCCTCCGGGACCGGAACGGTCAGGTGATCATGGAGCTGGAGCAGGCCGACCTCAGCCGCATGATGGAGGCCGGCTACCAGTTTCCCGAGACCTTCGTGTTCGAGGCCGCGGACAACGTGACGGACATCTACGGCGTGATGTACAAGCCGATGGACTTCGACTCGACGAAGATCTATCCGATCATCCAGTACGTGTATCCGGGCCCGCAGACCGAGTCGGTCTCGAAGTTCTGGAGCACGAACTCCACCGAGCAGGCACTCGCCAACCTCGGCTTCATCGTGGTCACGCTGGGCAACCGCGGTGGACATCCGGATCGCTCGAAGTGGTACCACACCTACAGCTACGGGAACCTCCGAGACTACGGCCTCGCCGACAAGGTCGCGGGAATCCAGCAGCTGGCGGACCGGCACGACTTCATCGATCGGGAGCGCGTCGGAATCTACGGGCACTCCGGTGGTGGCTTCATGTCCACGGCGGCGCTGCTGAACTATCCGGAGGTCTTCGACGTGGCCGTGTCGAGCGCCGGAAACCACGACAACCAGATCTACAACCGCTGGTGGAGCGAGAAGCACCACGGCGTCGAGCAGGAGGTCGACGACGAGGGCAACGTGACGTGGGAGTACGACATCGACTCCAACATCGAGCTCGCGCCGTACCTGAAGGGGAAGCTGCTCCTGACGACGGGTGACGTCGACAACAACGTGCACCCGGCCAACACCATCCGGATGGCGGAGGCGCTGATCGAGGCGAACAAGCGCTTCGACTTCTTCCTCTACCCCGGCCAGCGGCACGGGTACGGGAGCATGAACGACTACTGGTTCTGGCAGCGGGCCGAGTACTTCGCCCAGCACCTGCTCGGAGACTACCGACAGGCACCGAACGTGGACGAGCTCAACGCGCGGAGCGAGCGCCGGTAGGAGCGACGGGCCGGACCGCAGGGTCGGGCCGACCGGCACGACGGGTGAACGCCTCGGTGCCCCTCATGGGTGCCGGGGCGTTCGTGTCTACCCGCGCGTGGTCCAGACCACGATCACGCCGCAGTCGTTCTCCAGCGATCGCCACTGGGGTGGCGAGAGCGCGGATCCGCCGTAGACCTCGATGGCCGCGATGTCGCCCGGACGGGGCATGATCAGGTCGAATTCGTCGAGCGCACTTTCGATCGTCCGACCCGTCCGCACGATGATGTCGTCGAGCACCAGCACCGGGAAACACCGATCGGCGGCTCGGAACGTCGTCCCCTGTGCCCGCCGGAGATACGGCTCTCCCCCGTTCGTCACCCGGAGGCCGGGCACTCGCCGCAGGATGTCGACGGTGCGCGAAAAGCGGGACCCATCCATCTGCTCGACGTTCAGGAACCGCCCCGTGCCCAGCCGGCGTCGGCTGTAGAAGCCGAACCGGTCGAGATACGGCGAGAGCGGCTCGACCTCGACGGCCAGGCCCTCGAGCTCCACCGGCGCGGGGGCCACGCGGATCTCGACGACGATCGGTATACCCGCGTAGGTGATCGGCCTGCTCGTGCCCTCGTACCCGAGTGCCTGCACGCGGAGGGTGTAGACGCCCTCTCCGCCCGGCCACGCGACCGCGAACGCGCCGTCGCCATCGGCGACCGACAGGCTGAGACTGTCGCCGACCGAATCGAACACGGTGACCCGAGCGGCGTCGATGCCCTGGCCGCTCTTCGAGTCCAGGATCCGGCCGGTGATCTGGGCCTCTGCCGGCACCGCGAACGCGAACAGGACGACCAGGCGTCCAAGCACGCTCGCCGCGCGAGCAGGCGATATCGCTGAAGTATCCTGGATCATGTCGTGACACGGCGTTGAACCGACGGTACCCGTCTCATGAATACCGTGGCCCGACCCGGGCCGCCAGCGCCGATCCACGGCCCGGCGTCCGGGCCGCCTGCGCCGATGTACGGCCCCGGGGTCAGTCCTCGAACTGGTGGACGTGCATCCCTTCGTGTGCGTCGAGCCGCGCGTCCACGCCACCGACGTGGCTTCCGAGGGCCCCCGTGATGAGCCGCGACCCTCTCGCGTGCACGATCCACTGCCACATCCAGTTGACCATGACCAGGAGTCGATTCCGGAATCCGATCAGGAAGGCCACGTGGACGAGGCTCCAGAGGATCCACGCGAACAGGCCGGAGAAGGTCGCGCCCGCGACGTCCGCGACCGCGCGTGCGCGCCCGATCGTGGCCATCGCTCCCTTGTCGAAGTAGCTGAACGCGGGGCGGCCACCGTGGCGGGTCGGGCCGTCGGCCCGCAGCTCTTTCGCCATGATCTTCCCGACGAACGAACCCATCTGGATGGCCCCCTGGGCGACCCCGGGGACCTCCGATCCGTCTTTCGCGGACACCTGCGCCGCCAGATCCCCCACCACGAAGACGTCCGGGCGGCCCGGGATCGCGCAATCCGGCCCGACGACGATCCTCCCCTGACGATCCTGCTCGATTCCGAGCGTGTCCGCGACATCGACGGCTCGCACGCCCGCCGCCCAGATCACGTTCTCCGCGGGGATCCGCTCCTCTCCGGCGTACACCGCATGCGCGTCCATCCGCGTGATGAACGTCTCCAGCCGCACCTCGACCCCCATTCGCTCGAGCGCCGCCTTCGCCTCGAGCGAGGCCTTTTCCGACATCGCGGGAAGCACGCGGTCCGCACCCTCGACGAGGATGATCCGGGCGGAACTCGTGTCGACGCGGCGGAAGTCCTGCGGAATCGTTCGTGCCGCGATCTCCCGGAGTGCGCCGGCCATCTCCACCCCGGTCGGCCCTCCCCCCACGACCACGAACGTCAGAAGTCGGGATCGCCGCGCCGGATCCTCTTCGAACTCGGCGCGCTCGAACGCGAGCAGTACGCGACGCCGGATCTCGAGCGCCTCGTCGATCGTCTTCAGGCCGGGCGCACGCGAGGCCCACGCGTCGTTGCCGAAGTAGGTATGCGTGACGCCCGCCGCCAGAACCAGGTAGTCGTACTCGACCACGTCGCTGCCGATCGTGATCGTCCGGTCGTCGAGATCCACGGCGGTGACCTCACCGAGTACCGTCTGGACGTTTTCCTGGTCACTGAACACCGCTCGGATGGGCGACGCGATGTCCGACGGCGACAGGGCAGCCGTGGCGACCTGGTAGAGAAGTGGCTGGAAGACGTGGTGATTCTTGCGGTCCACCACCATGACGTCGCAGTCGACCTTCGCCAGCTTCGACGTGGCGTGGATGCCTCCGAAGCCACCCCCGACGACGACGACGCGAGGCCGGTCCCTCCCGGCGGCGAGCGCTCGGGCCCTTGCAGGGGCGAGCGCCACCTCTGAATCTGAGGAACCGGGGTCGTCGCCGCCTGTATCGGTAAGGGCCCGGGTTTCCGGGTAATCGTGTCGCATTTCAGCCGGGTCAGCCATGAACAGCGCCACTCTGGACGGAGTCGCCTCGGAGTACTTCACGGAACAGGACTGGGACGCCTACACCTCGGAGGCTCACGAGGTCTGGTCGATCCTGTACCGCCGTCGGATGAAGACGCTGACCGAGAACGGGTCGCGCCTCTTCCTCGACGGTGCCGAACTGATAGGCCTGAAGGCGGAAGAGGTGCCGAACCTCACCGAGGTCAACAAGGTCCTGGAGGCGAGGACGGGCTGGAATGCGGTGCCGGTCACCGGGTTCCTCCCCGCACGCGAGTTCTTTCTCTGTCTCGCCAATCGTCGGTTCCCGACGACCGTGACGGTACGGCCCATGGAGAAGATCGACTATCTCCAGGAGCCGGACATCTTCCACGACGTCTTCGGGCACGTGCCGCTCCACGCGGACACCGTGTTCGCCGACTTCCTCCAGAAGTTCGGGGCGGTCGCGGCGCGTGCGCGATCCGAGGAGGAGACCACCTGGATGGCACGGCTCTTCTGGTTCACCGTGGAGTTCGGGCTGATCCGTGAGGACGGTGACACGAAGGTGTACGGGAGCGGACTGATCTCGTCCACGGCCGACGCGAAGAACGCCATCGGCCCCGATTGTGACCGCCGCGAGTTCGACCTCGACGAGGTGGTCGCGCAGGACTTCGAGATCGACCGCCTCCAGGACATCCTGTTCGTCGTCGACGACTTCGAGCAGCTCTTCGAGGCGGTCCGCGTCATGGAGAGGCGACTCGACGCGTGACCGACCCCATAGCGGCCCTGCCGGCGCCCACCGCGCCGGTCAGCGAGCGACGGTACCAGCCGGACGACCTGACCGTCTCGCTCGACGACTTCGGCGAGGCGGACCGACGGCGCGTTCGCGCCGTCTACGACTTCGCGCAGGGGATCTACCTGGACTGGCTCGAGAGCGACGATCGCGACCCCGGGGCCGCGATGGCGCGGCTCCGCGCCACCGATCTCCGGGCCCTGCGGGCGGAAACCGATCGTCTCGGTGACGACACCTCCGACGATTCCCGCGTGCGCGCGATCATCCACGACATCCGTGGCGGCACGACCTCCGCCTTCATGTCCCTCGCCGAGCTGCTGCTGGACCAGGAGGTCCCGGAAGAGCGTCAGCTGGCGTATCTCCAGCAGCTCATCTGGCTGGTGCGGGACGAGGCGAAGGTCATGCGGGGTCTGATCGCCGACCTCGACCCCGAGATGCGGGAGCCGGACACGGAGCACGAGCCGCACTCCGTCCGGGATCTCGTCGTGAAGTGGAACGGGATGCGCTACGACGGGGGGGACGCCACGGTGTCCCTCTCGGTGCGGAACGATCTGGGGGACACCGCGCTGGCGAACCGGTGCCTCGAGGCGTCCGCGATCGACCGGGTCAGCTACAACTTCCTCAACAACGCCGCCCGCTTCTCGGCGTCGGGCGGCGTCGAGATCGACCTGCGGCCCGTGCAGGATCGCGAAATGGGGCGGATCACCGTCGTGAACGACCTTCCCGAGGACGAGACCGCCTGGCTGGAGGAGCGACTCTCCTCCGATCCGATGGCACTCTTCCGGCCGGACGTGACCCGCGGGGGAACCGGGATCGGCCTGGGGGCCTGCGCCGAGGTGGTCGGTGCCGCCTTCGAGCTGACGCCCGATCAGGCCATCCGCGAGCGCGTGATCGGCTACGAGGTGGTGGATGGGCGGTTCTTCGCCTGGTTCTGCTGGCCCACGGCGGATGTCGGCACCGCGGCCTGACGGTCACCGAATCGCGATCGCGCCGCCCCTGAGTTCCGCGACGAGCTCGTCCATGTCGTAGACGACGAGCAGCGCATGCAGGATGGCGCGGGAATCGACCGCGATGGTCCGGTGCTGCGCCGGGTCGAAGAGATAGCTGCTGGGAAGGCTCTCGTACGGACTGTCGAACACGACGCCCACGAGTTCGAGCCCCCCGGTCAGGACCGGAGAGCCGGAGTTGCCCCCGGCGATGTCGGCCGACGCCACGAAGTTCAGCGGCACCGTGGGGTCGAGCTCGGCGCGGGCGTCCCACCACCGGTCGGGCAGGGCCCACGGCGAGCCTTCCTCCCCACCCAGCTCCTCGGCCCGCAGGAACAGCCCGCCCAGCTCCGTCGATACCGGGGGAGTCGAGCCGTCCGCTGCCTCGAAGGAGGCCACGACGCCATCCGACAGCCGGGGTGATCCGGTCGCGTCGGGCGATGCCGTCTCCTCGGGGAGGTACGGAAGTACCACGTCGAGAATCTCCCGCAGGGCAGCTTCCTCCTGCGACAGGAGTGCGCCCCAGGCACCCTGGAAGTTCCGGAACGTCGGCGCGTAGAGGCTCACGACCCTGAGCGCCGGGTCGTTCCCGTCGATACGACCCAGCTGCACCGCCTCCGACGTGCCGACACTGTCCGACAGCAGGGTCTCCTCGAGGATCCGGGTGGCGGCCCCCTCGGGCGAGCGACCCCGGAGGATCGAGACAATCCACCGCTCGTCGGCACCGAAGATGTCGACGAAGCTCTCCAGGCGCGTGGCCAGGAGCTCCTCGTCGAGCTCGCGCGGGGCCGATCCCACGGAATCCAGCCGAGCCATCAGGCCGGCCGTGAAGGAGACGGGTGCGCCCTGGCCGCGGAGGTTCAGGATCTGCCACACGAGGAAGGCACGGTGGAGCGTCGGCGACGCCAGCCCCTCGGCGGTCAATCCGAGGAACGCCCTGTACTCGCGTTCGAGGGTCCGCTTTCGGTCCTGCACGTCGCCGATGCGGGCCAGCGCGACGTCGAGTCGGGCGGTGCCGATCGAATCGGACGCGACCAGGTCCAGGAGCGCCTCCTCACGTCGCTCGAGGCGACCCCGGAATTCCGGATCCTCGAGGGCGACCAGACTTCCCTCGAGCGACTTCGCCGTGTTGCGGGCCGAAAACAGGTCGTTCGAGGCGTCGGAGGCACGAGCGCGCTCCGGCCACGCCTCCGTGAAGCTCTCGATCGCAGCCGCGCGTTCCTCGGCGAAGTCGAGCACGCTCCGGTCGGTGACGTCCCGGCGCGTACCGAGCTGGGGGAGCGTCTCCCATCGGGAGGTCGAGCCGGGATTCCCGACCACGAACACGTCGTCGCCCTCCTCGACCCCGAACTCGGAGAACTCGAACCAGGCCGGAGACGCCCACGGCTCCTCACCCTCCCATGCGCGCAGGAAGGCGACGTCGAGGTTCCAGCGCGGGTACTCGAAGTTGTCCACGTCCCCGCCGAAGAACCCGATGTCGGTCTCGGGGGCCATCACGAGCCGGACATCCTCCAGGCGGCGCCACACGTAGACGGACGTCCGGGCGCCGCCCCACAGCTCGACGAACTCCACGTCGACGGCGTCGTCGCCGCCGAACCGGCCGCCGAACCGCTCCAGAACCTCCTCCTCGATCTCCTCGCGCTCCTCCGCCAGCCGCTCGGCCCGCTCCTCCCCCTGCCGGTCGTCGACCGCATCCTCGATCCGTTCGCTGACGTCCTCCGACCAGATGAACTGCTGGACCGTGAAGCCCGGCAGGCGCCGCTCCTCCTCCCGGGTGGACGCCGTGAAGCCGTCGCTCAGGAGATCCTCTCCCTCGGTCGCGGCCGTGGGCAGGACGCCCCGAATGCAGTGGTGGTTCGTGAGGATCAGGCCCTCGGGCGAAACGAACGACCCCGAGCATCCCGGAAGGCGAAGCGATCCCAGCCGGATCTGCTCGAGCCACTCTCCTTCGGCCCGTACGCCGTACTCCTCCGCGAGCCACTCGGTCGGGAGGTCCTCGAAGGTCCACATCCGCCCCCGGTCGAACCGCTCCACCTGGGCGGACAGACCGCCGGGCACGGCCGCGAACACGCCCAGCGCCGCGACGAACGCCGCCGGCATCGTCCATCGGTGGGACAGGGCGGCGACGACCGCCGGACCGGGACTCCGGAGGGAGAGGCGCATCACACGGGTTGTGGGAGGGTCGGTTGCTGCGACAGGGTCAGTTGCTGCGACGCCGCCGGCTGACTTCGTCGAGGAGTTCGCGCTCGGCGGAGGTGAGCGAGGCGATGCCCTGCTCGGAGATCTTGTCGAGGACGCGGTCCACTTCGTCGAGCATGCGCCGCTCGTCGTCGTCCGTCCGGAACGTCGTCGTTCGCTCGCGCGTGGTCGACTCCTTCTTCGCGCTCACGGAGACCTTGCCCTTGCGACCGCGCGCCGCCGGGCGAGGAACGCGTGTCCCGGGACGGCGCCCGACGAGCGCGGCAGGCCGCCAGTCCATCTTCAGATAGAGCAGCGCGGCGACGATGCCACCCAGGTGGGCGAAGTGCGCGATGCCCCCGCTGGACCCCGACACGCCCTCGAGCAGCGACACGACGAACAGGAACGCCACGAGCCACTTCGCCTTCACCGGGAAGATCCCGTAGATGTGGATCGGCGCGTTGGGCCAGTTCATGGCGAACGCCAGCATGAGACCGTACGTCGCACCCGACGCGCCCACGACGCTGGCCGGCATGAACACGATCGACAGGACCGCGCCTCCGAGTCCGGCGACCAGATAGAAGCGCAGGAACTCGCGGCTGCCCCAGCGCTGCTCCAGCGGCGTGCCGAAGAAGTAGAGCACCAGCATGTTGATCGCGAGGTGCCAGAACCCCGCGTGGACGAACATGTAGGTGACCACGCCCCACGGGCGCGTGAGGAGGCGGGGCGGGTGCAGCGCGAGAAGATCGAGCGCCGGCGCCCACACGAGAGTCACCAGGAACACGCCGACGTTGGCGAGCAGAAGACGCTTCACCATGGGCGTGATACCCATGGAGAGGCCTCCGAAGCTTCCGCCTCCGGATCCGCTGCTGTACGTACGTTGTGCGAACATCGATCTCCTGCGTGTCAGGGGATCGTCAAACCCCGATCGGCGAAGGCGGGTTCCGCCGCTTCGCCGCGAGCCGGACGATCCGGTCGCACAGGGTCGGGAAGTCGATGCCTGCGGCCCGCGCCGCCCGCGGCAGCAGGCTGTTGCCCGTCATCCCCGGCAGATTGTTGGCCTCCAGACACCAGATGCCGCCCTGGTCGTCCAGCATGAAGTCTACACGCGAATAGTCACGCAGGCGAAGAATATCGTGTACGCGGCGGGCCAGCACCTTCATCCGGTCCGCGATGGGCTCGTCGAGGTCGGCGGGAAAGATCTCCTCCGCCATGCCCGGCTGGTACTTGCAGGCGTAGTCGAAGAGATCGTGTTCGGGGATGATCTCGCCGACCGGCAGGGTCGTGTCCCCCACCACACCGACGGTGAATTCCCGTCCCGAGACGTAGGCCTCCGCGATCACGCGGTCGTCGAAGTCGCGGGCGCGCTCGAGCGCCTGGTCCAGCTCGGTGCGGGTCGTCGCGAGTTCGAGTCGCAGCGAGGAGCCGCCGTTCGCGGCCTTCACGACCATGGGCAGACCCACCTCGGTCTCGAGCAGGTCGGCGTCGAGGACGTCGGTCCGCCAGGCCGGTGTGGCGATTCCGGCGTCGCGCATGAGCCTCTTGCTCACGTCCTTGTCCATCGCGAGCAGGCAGCCGGTCCGGTCCGAGCCGGTGTAGGCCAGCCCCGCCGCATCGAGCAGCCCCTGGATGGTGCCGTCCTCCCCCGCCCCACCGTGGAAGGCCAGCACGTAGACGTCCGCCCCGCCGGCGACCGGATGGTCGGTCAGCACGGAGAGGCCGTCCGTCAGCAGGAGGTCGCGCCACGGCCCCTTGGGAGGGTCGGGCTCGACGCCCCGCTCCCGCAGTGCCTCCTCCTCGTCGGGGTAGAGAACGTCGCCCCGGACCGTGTCGAAGGCGGTGACCGCGTGTCCCGCCTCGCGGAGGGCGGCGGACATCTGGGCACCGGTCGCCAGCGACACGGCCCGTTCGTCCGACGCGCCGCCGAGCAGGACGGTGACCTTCATCCGCGCGTCTGCGTCAGGTCGCGCACGACGTCGAAGCGGGTGACGATCCCGGAGATGCGCCCGTCACGGCGGATCAGGACGGCGGGCGCCCGGTGCGTGAGCAGGCGTGTGACCTCGCCGGCGTCGACGTGGGCGTCCACGACCGGATAGGGGGCGCCCATCACCGAATCGGCGGAACGGTCGAGGAGAGACGGATCCTCCAGGACGCCGGCCATCAGGTCGCTCTCCGCCACGGAGCCGACACACTCCCCCTCGAGGAGGACCGGCAGCTGTGAGACCCCGTGCGTGCCCATGGTCGAGAGCGCCATCTGCACCGAGGTCGTGGGCTCCACCGAGTGGAGTCCCCGGGTGGCCTCGTCCTTGGCGCTCAGGAGCTCCGCCGCCGAGCGGCGTCGGGGACGCTCGAGGAAGCCGTTCTCCCGCATCCACTCGTCGTCGTACAGCTTGGAGAGGTACCGCTCGCCCCAGTCGCACAGGATCGCGACGATGCAGGCGTCCGGATCGTCGATCTCGCGTGCCTTCCGCACGGCGGCCTCGACGATGAGCCCCGCCGAGCCACCGACGAACAGACCCTCCTCCCGCGTGAGACGCCGCGCCATCCGGAAGGAGGCGCCGTCCGAGATCTCGACGTACTCGTCGACCAGGTCCAGGTCGAGATTGTCGACGATCTTGTCGCTGCCGAGTCCCTCGACCTTGTAGGGGTGTCCCTCGACCATCTCACCGGTATTGAAGAAGGGGGCGATGAGCGAGCCCTCGGGATCGACCCCGCAGATCTGCACGTCCGGATTCTTCTCCTTCAGGAACCGTGCCGTCCCGGTGATGGTGCCGCCGGTCCCGGCCCCCGCGAAGAAGTGAGTGATCCGCCCCTCGGTCTGCTCCCAGAGCTCGGGGCCGGTCGTCTCGTAGTGCGCCTCGGGGTTCGCCGGGTTGTAGAACTGATCCGCCAGCACCGCATTGGGCGTGGAGGCCGCGATGGACTTCGCCTTGACGGTGTAGTGCTCGGGGTGATCCGGGGGGACCGCGGTCGGTACGATCACGACCTCCGCCCCGAAGGCCCGCAGCAGCTTCACCTTCTCGCTCGACATCTTGTCGGGCATCGTGAAGATGCAGTGGTATCCCTTGATGGACGCCGCCATCGCGAGCGCGAGGCCCGTGTTACCGCTGGTGGCTTCGACGATCGTCCCGCCGGGCCGGAGCTTCCCGGACGACTCCGCCGCCTCGATCATCGCGAGGCCGATCCGGTCCTTCACCGAACCGCCGGGATTCATGAATTCGCACTTCCCCCAGACGGGTGTGCGGCACCCGTCCGTGACGCGATCCAGGCGGATCAGCGGGGTCCACCCGACCATCTCCAGGACGTTGTCGTACGGCGCGCGGTGCCGGTCGCTCATGGAGTCCTCCCTCCCGTCGGCGGACGCTTGCTGAACCGGATCGGAAGTCGCGCCCAGACCTCGATCCGCCGCCCGTTTCGTCGAGCCGGCTGGAACCGCATCTCCATCGCGCCCGCCACCGCCGCCGAATCGAACGCCTCGATTCCACTGGTCTCGAGCACCTCTGCCTCGGTCACGGCACCGGTGTCACTCACCCGGACGCGGACCAGGGTCTCGCCCTCCACATCCCGATCCCAGAGCTCGAGCGGATACTCCACCGGCACCTCCTGGAAGAGGGGCGTGGGCGGCTCGATCTGCTGATCGCCGGCGCAGGCTCCGAACAGGAGCACCGCGACGAGGGGCAGCGGCAGAAGACATCCGGTCCGGTCCATCGAGGTCGTGTCGGTCATTCGGACTCTCCCCGAGCCTCGCGGCGCAGATCCGCCAGGAGGTTCAGGGCTTCCAGAGGTGTGAGTTCTTCGATCGGGAGACCGCGGAGACGGGCGACGACGGGCGGCTCCACCGCGAAGATGGAGAGCTGGTCGGGCGGGGGCTCCGAGGCGGGACGGTGGGCGCCGTGGCGACCCAGTCCCTCGCCTCCCCCTGAATGGGTTCCTTCCAGCTCGACCAGAAGTTCCCGCGCCCGTGCCAGGACCTCGGCCGGGGCGCCGGCCAGACGGGCGACCTGAATGCCGTAGGAGCGGTCCGCGCCCCCCTCCTCGAGACGACGGAGGAAGACGATGTCCTCGCCCGATTCCTTCACCGAAACGTTGAGGTTGCGGACGCCCGGGAGCAGATCGCCGAGCTGCGTCAGCTCGTGATAGTGCGTCGCGAAGATCGTCTTGCACCCGATGCGTTCGTGCAGGTGCTCGGTGACCGCCCAGGCGATCGAGACCCCGTCGTAGGTCGAGGTGCCCCGCCCGATCTCGTCGAGCAGCACCAGGCTCCGGTCGGTCGCGCCGTGCAGGATCGCCGCGGTCTCGTGCATCTCGACCATGAAGGTGGACTGGCCGCGGGCCAGATTGTCGGAGGCACCGACGCGGGTGAAGACCCGGTCCGCCATCGGGACGCGTGCGGCGTCGGCCGGTACGAAGGAGCCCATCTGCGCCATGAGCTGGATCAGCCCGATCTGGCGGAGGATGGTGCTCTTACCCGCCATGTTCGGGCCGGTAAGGATGACCACGAATCCGGCGCTGTCCCCGTTCCCGGCGTCCTCGGCGAGACGGACGTCGTTCGGGATGAACTCCTCGCGGGGCATCATGGTCTCCACGACGGGATGCCGACCCGCCGTGATCTCCAGGTCGAACCCGGTATGGACCTCGGGGCGCACGTACCGCCGCCGCTCGGCCACATCGGCCAGGTTGGCGAGGACGTCGAGGATGGCGACGTGGTGCGCCGCCGTCTGGATCCGGCCCACCTCGCCGCCGACCCGATCCCGAACGCGCCCGAACAGCTCCGCCTCGAGCTGGGCGATGCGGTCCTCCGCTCCGAACACCTTCTCCTCCCACTCCTTGAGCTCGGGCGTGAAGTAGCGCTCGGAGTTGGCCAGCGTCTGCTTCCGGGTCCACGCCTCAGGCACCCTGTCCAGGTTCGCCCTGGTCACCTCGAGGTAGTAGCCGAAGACCTTGTTGAAGCCGACCTTGAGCGAGCCGATGCCCGTCGCGTCCCGCTCCCGCTGCTGGAGCTGCGCGATGAAGTCGACGGCCCCGTCGCGCGTTTCCCGCAGTTCGTCGAGCTCGGCGTCGAATCCCGGCGCGATCACGCCTCCGTCCTGCAGCGCCGCCGGGGGATCCTCGGCGATCGCCGTGTCGAGCCACTCGCGGAGATCGGCCAGGGTGTCGAGGTCCGCGCCGTGGGTCCGCAGGATTTCCGATTCCGCATCGGACGCCGCCGCGCGGACGTCGGGAAGCTGGGCGAGCGACCGCGACAGCGAGCGCAGATCGCGGGGACCGACCCGGCCCGTCCCGACCTTCCCGGCGAGCCGTTCGAGGTCGGCGATGGAGGCGAGTGCCTCCCGCATGCGACGGCGTAGTGGGGGCCGGTCGAACAGCTCCTCGACGCCCCGCTGCCGGGCCCAGATCCGTTCCGTGTCCGTGAGCGGGTGGAGGATCCAGCGTCGGAGCAGGCGAGCCCCCATGGACGTGACCGCGTCGTCGATCACCTGGATCAGGGTACCGCCGTCCTGCCCGGCCCGGAGGGGCTCTACGAGTTCCAGATTCCGGCGCGTCATGTCGTCCAGCACCATGGACTCGCCCACCCGCTCGATACGGGGCGGGCGCAGGTGGTCCACACCCGTCGGCCGGATCTCCTCCACGTACGAGACGAGCGCGCCCGCAGCGCACACGAGGGCCTCGTCGCCCGCCTCGAACCCGAACCCGTCGAGGCCCTTCACGCCGTACCGCCGTTCCAGTTCCTCCGTCGCCACGTCGAGGTCGAAGATCCAGGGATCGCGCAGCGTGCGGGCCGGACCGCCGGCGGACGGGGCGGGCAACGGGAGGACGTCCGGCGCATCGGCGTCCGCCCGGGCAAGCAGGATCTCGCTCGGCTCGATCCGGCCGATCTCGTCGACCAGTCGATCCGACGGCACCGCACGCACGACGACCTCTCCGGTCGACAGGTCCAGCGCCGCGACGCCGCGGTGGCCGTCCCGGGGCGGCGTCACCGCGACGACCCACGTGTT
>Ga0102929_1001439_pt1 | contig 14189 bp, 11 predicted proteins | sample SalPonR1_B_D2_MG_FD_78510 | JGI IMG/M metagenome (GOLD analysis project Ga0102929, IMG submission 78510) | Salt pond soil microbial communities from South San Francisco under conditions of wetland restoration - Salt Pond MetaG R1_B_D2_MG | ecosystem: Environmental > Aquatic > Marine > Intertidal... | reverse complement strand
AGGAATAAATAGCAACATTATGTTTAACAAACTTCTCATAGAAAGATTATGAGAAGAAAAGTGCATCACAGAAAGGAGTTGATACTTCTACCTATGAGAAGTTTCAAAATGTCAGCTATCTATGATCATCACTTTTCCTCCGAAAGTCAATGATATAAAATGAATTGAGGCAGGTCTTCTGGCTCCACTCTATTCCTTTCACCTTCCCATTGAAGCTATAAAGCTCCAACAGTGGCCTATTGAAAGGACTTTTTCAAGTGTTACAGCAGCGGGGACTGCTCCGGATTCTCACCGGATTCCCTTTTAAACATATGCCATGCACATGTACCACTATCTACTACAAAAATAGTCTAAAAGCTCTATTGTTTATGCACCAAGTGTATTAAGTCTGATTTGATTAATTTAACTGAAGTTATTTCTTTCGAGTTGGCTAAAGTTCCTTTTGCCTGAAATGAAGAAGTCAGCAGACATCTTAATGGGGTCAAAATAGGTCTATTTTCAAGTAATTGAGGGTATTCAAACCTATTTCAACAAGGAATTTAGCGGTTGCCTCTTATGCTACCTTCATTCGCCTAGTTAGAAGAGTTTTTTTGCAGTATATGAGTCTTTTTATCCATTTTACATTAAATCTATAGAAAACCTAATAATGGACTTTTTATTTAAGCGTGGGTGGCCCTAGTACGCTTATTAGAATGATCATAGCCTGCTAATAAGCTAAATACATCCCACTGAGTGCCAAATACAGGTGCTTTTTTCTACAATAGCCAGAAATTATATTAGAATATTTCCATGAATTGATTCTTAATTTACCCAATCTTTCTTTGGTTCATCTTTTTCTAAATTCCTAAAAACCAAATTTGTTTCTTTAATCATAAATATTTATATTCCTGTAACTCAAAAATATAAGCCATTTATTTAATTAAATATGGAGGGAACGCCATGCGCGATGAATCCCTAAGTCAAAAAGTACTACAAAATATTGCCAGTTTATTTAAAGATACAGGTAAGGTAGTATTGGTGCATGGCGGAGGACCATTTATAGAAGAAGCACTTGGCTCAGCCGGAATTAAAAGTTCTTTTGTTCAGGGACAACGGGTTACCTCACCTGAAGCAATGGAACAGGTAGAAATGGCCCTAAAAGGTAAGGTCAATGGTAAAATAGTGGGTTATCTCAACCATTTGGGTGTGCCTGCGGTAGGATTATCAGGAAAAGATGGGGCCCTGGTCACAGCGGTGAAGAAAGTGTTGTCTTCTAATCCTGAGGACGATCTTGGACGTGTTGGAAATGTTGCTCAGGTAAATACTGAACTTCTTCAATTATTACTCGTCAATGATTATTTGCCTGTCATCACTTGTATAGCTGCAGATATAAATGGTGAAGATTACAATATCAATGGCGACAATTTTGCGGGCGCAATAGCAGGAGCGTTGAAAGTGGACGCCTACATTTGCTTGACGGATGTTGACGGACTCTATACAGACAGGAATGATCCCTCCACCAGGCTGGAAAAATTGCGTGTATCCGACATTCAACTCATGATAAAAAATGGTACCATAGACGGGGGTATGATTCCCAAAGCACAGTCCTGCATGGAGGCATTAAAGAAAGGAGCTAACAAAGCCATGATTATGAATGGAACAAAACCTGAGTTGATCATCGATTTATTCAAAGGAAAGAATCCAGGCACTATCATAGAATAGAAAAATTTATGAAGAACAATCAATATTACCACCTAAAAGACAAGACGCAATACCTCCAAACCTTTAAGAGATATCCAATTACCTTTTCTCATGGTACAGGAAGTCACCTTTTCGATGTTGAAGGCAATGAGTATGTGGATTTTCTTGGAGGAATAGCTGTGAACGCCCTGGGCTATGGACATCCTAAATTGACACAGGCCATTTGTGCACAGGCTGAAAAAATGATCCATATATCTAATTTTTTTACAAGTCCCTCCCAGGTTCGTTGTTCTGAAAAACTTTTGGAAATTTCCAAAATGGATCGTGTTTTCTTCACCAACAGTGGAGCTGAATCGGTAGAAGGCACGATTAAGGTAGCCAGAAAATATGCACACAGCCAGGGCCGTGGAGGCCAAATTATTTCCTTTACCGGTTCCTTTCATGGACGTACCATGGCCACGATCGCCACAGGAAAAGCCAAGATGCAACGTGGATTTGAACCCATTCCCAAAGGGTTTTTGATGGCAGAATTTAACAATATTGACAGTGTCAGACGCTTGATTAGCGATGAAACAGCTGCCATCATCATCGAGCCCATACAGGGAGAAGGTGGAATCAATGTAGCCAAACCCTGCTTCATTCGTGCTTTGAGAAGTTTGTGTGATGAAGAAAATATCTTGTTAATTTTTGATGAGGTTCAAAGTGGTATTGGACGAACCGGAGAATGGTTTGCAAAAGATCACTTTAAAGTACAACCTGACCTTATAAGTGTAGCTAAAGGACTCGGAGGTGGGATGCCAGTGGGTGCTTTTCTCTGCACAGAGAAAGTTGGTATGGCCATGGACTTTGGTGATCACGGAACAACATTTGGAGGCAATCCACTTGCCTGTGCCGCGGCCCTCGCCTGCATGGAAGCGATTGAAGAAGAGGGATTGATGCAAATCGCCATAGATAGAGAAGAATATCTGAGAAACCGCATTGAACAGGAATTGGGAAATGAAATTAAAGAAGTAAGAGGTGTGGGTTTGATGCTAGGCATTGAGTTTCCCTTTGAAACAAAAGAACTGGCAAAAGACCTGTTAGATGAGGGAATAATTGCTAACGCCACAGCAGTCAATGTCCTCAGGTTAGTTCCTCCACTTATTATCACCAAAGAAGATATCGAAGCTCTCATTGGAGCTCTAAAGAATGTCCTGACTAAAAATTATGCTCATGCCTAAAGCAAAGGTCGCCATTGTAGGAGCAACCGGATTTACTGGATCTGAATTGTTGAGATTTCTTCCCAGTCATCCCAATATTGAAATTATAGCCGTAACCAGCGAAAGTTACAAAGGACAATTAACCTCTGATGTGCATCCATTCCTATCAGCGCATATAGATTTCCCTCTAGTCAGTGCTAACAAAATTCCAGGTTTAAAACCAGATATTGTTTTCCTGGCTTTGCCTCATGGCGTGTCTATGGATTATGTTGAAAAGTGGCATAAAGAACCCTTTAAAATCATTGATTTATCCGGTGATTTCAGATTGGATAAAGCTTCCACTTATGAAGAATGGTACAAAAAATCTCATCATTTCGTAGAAGGTTTTAAGGATTCAGCTTACGGCTTACCTGAATTACATCGAGAACGAATCAGTAGATCAAATCTTATAGCCAACCCTGGGTGCTACCCTACTGTTTCCATTCTAAGCTTATTGCCTCTGCTGGCCCACAATAATTTTGATCAAGCGAGTGATATCATCATCGACGCAAAATCGGGTGTAACCGGAGCAGGAGCGAAAGCGAAAGAGCTCAACCATTATTCCAACGTCAATGAAAACTTCAGGGCTTATGGCATAAAAACTCATCGGCACAGCATAGAAATTCAGCAACAACTTTCCGAGGTGGCTGACCGGACATTAAGTATTCAGTTCACACCTCACTTACTTCCCGTTGATCGTGGAATATTGGCCACCTGTTACATAAAAAATCCCAAGAAGATCACTGATGTTAAATTAAAATCTATGTACAGTGAATTTTATAATAATGAACCTTTTGTTCGTCTAAGAGAGCAAATACCGGCCATAAAGGATGTGAGAGGCACCAATTTTTGCGATATTCATGTAACGAGCGACGATCGCACCGGAAATATCATTGCTGTTGGAGTAATAGACAACCTGATAAAAGGTGCTGCGGGGCAGGCCATTCAAAATATGAACCTCGTACTAGGCCTGGAAGAGACTGCAGGATTGCAACATGTAGCGTTAAGACCATAAAGGAATATGATAAAGAACATTACGAATGTGCGCGGAATCAAATGCTGGGGGGCACATACTGGAGTGAAATCAATGAGAAGAGACCTGGCCATTATTTACAGCGAGCATGAAGCAAGTGCAGCAGCAGTGTTTACACAGAATGAAGTGGTTGCTGAATGCGTCAAACTTTCTAAAAAACATATCAAAAATGGAAAAGCACACGCCATTGTGGTCAATGCAGGTAACGCCAATGCCTGTACTGGCCCTCAAGGATACGAGGGAGCCGAGGCTATGGCCAATGTTCTGGCAGAGGAATTGAATATTGATGCCGAATCAGTGATTGTGGCCTCCACAGGTTTAATCGGGAAGAAATTTCCAACGGAAGACATCGTAAATGGTATTAAGGAAAATGTACGCAAGCTTAGTTCCAAATCAAATGCAGGATCCTTTACTGCCAACGCTATACTGACTACAGATACGTTTGCTAAAGAAGGATTTCTTGAATTTGGCTGTGATGGTTATGAAGTCAACATGGGCGGAATAGCAAAGGGATCTGGAATGATTCATCCCAATATGGCCACCATGCTGGCATTTATTGTCACAGATGTAGCCGTGTCGCCAAAATTACTTCAGCAAACGCTCAGCGAACTGACAGAAGAGAGTTTCAATATGATCACAGTAGACGGGGATACCTCTACCAATGACATGGTTGCAGTTATGGCGAACGGCCTCGCTGGAAATGAACTCCTCGAAAATAAAAGTGATCCGGGATACAAAATATTTCGTGAGAAATTATTGGAGATGATGGTCCACCTGGCTAAACAAATTGTATCCGACGGTGAAGGCGCTTCCAAATTCGTGGAATATCGTGTACAAGGGGCTAAAACCCATAAACAAGCAAGAATTGTTGCAAGAGCTATTTCAGATTCAACATTAGTTAAAACGGCTATGTTCGGCAGAGACCCTAATTGGGGGCGCATTGTGGCAGCTGCTGGCAATGCGGGGGCAGGATTTGACTACTCAAAAGCAGATGTTTCTCTCGGAGATGAAGAACGACAAGTTAAGGTGCTAAAAGAAGGCGTACCAGAAGAATATGATAGAAATTTCATGAAAAAATTGCTCAGGGAAACTCACTTAGTAATTATTTTAGACATGCGCCAGGGAGATGCCTCGGCGACTGCATTTGGATCAGATATGACGACCGATTATGTTTTATTTAATTCGGTTTATACTACATAAAAAAGCAGTACCTTATTAAGACACTGCTTTCAATTCATTTCCATTTGACACCTATTAAATATCCAAAATGATGGAATGCGGTATTATTTAAAACTAATTTTTCCGCTTTTTACTGCGCTTTCGACTACTTGCATTCCCTTTTTAGTCACCTTGTAAGTTTTAGTTGACCTTTTCGACTTACTAGATTTACTCGCCTTTTTAACCTCAAGTGCACCTTTCTTAACCAATGAGGCTAGTGAAGTGGTAATATTACTACAAGGTTTTCCAGCATACTTTAACTCTTTATTGATCGCCCTTGGGCTTAATGCTTTTCTCGGCGATCCCGCTTGAAGATAGGCCGCTCCAACCAACGCCTTTTCCGGCTCAGTTTTTATCTTAACCTTCTTCATAAGTTGAGCCAAATTGTTGAAAGATGTCAGATCATCTGTTACATCCACTGCATCTTCAACATGTTCTGCATAGAATGGCTTGCTTTCTTTCTCCTCTGCTGGTTCAGATGCCTCAGTAGAAGGAGATCCTCCTAATTCAAGCCGCTCTACGCGATTAAAATCATCAAATAAGCCATACTTTTTAATTAGCCATTCAATGACTCTTCTTTTTTCCTCTTCCCTCAATTCTTTCATGGCATCGTGAGACTTTACCATGGCTTCTAATTCTGAATCTAGTATCATTAAATCATATTTTATTTAAAGAATATAAACTGTAATCACAGCAAAATAGTTTTACCATTATATTTTATTACAAAATTTCTGCCAAAGGTGCGCAAGCTAATATTTTTAGGTAAGGTTAGGCCCACGAATCTAAGTGTTATAATAACGGAATCTATACTAAATCAGAAAATAAATGCATAACTATATTAGATGGAGTAATAAAAAAGCCTTATGCTTTCACAAAGCATAAGGCTTTTTTATTACTTTTTAAGAATATTATATCACTCCAGAGTTTTCTTAACCCTCACAAGTTTCATCACCCATTCCAAGCGGAAGCCATCTGCAATCTTCATAAACCATGGTAAATCTCATGGCTATATCCAATTGAACATGGCATAATTTGCCTTGAGGTAAGGTAGTTCCTAAAGCGAGTACATCAAAACTTCCAAAATTCAATAAACCAGCATAATCTCTAACCAGCTCTTTCATTTTCGTCACGCCTACTGTATTCAAAAGAGCATTTGCCGCAAAGGATTCGCCCAAACCATCAGGAATATCAAATTCTCCAGTTTCATTCATCAAAAGAAGTTCCAAATCATTCTCTGCTACAAATGCTTGAAAGGATATCTTTTCAGCCTCATTATCGGAATAACTGGAATAGGCAAAAGAGGCACCAACAAGTTCTATTTTTTTTATTTCGGCCTCATCACTTACTGACTCTCCAAAGGCATCGAATACATCGTCTGAATCAATTCTGTGTGCCTCAAGGAAATTGCCATTGGTATTGATTTCGTATGTGAATATCAAATCATCTGTTACTGTGTATTCCACTGTCTGCCATTCACATAAATCAGGATCTGAATAAATGAAGTGACACTCACAGGAAGATAAAATTAGACTTATGAAAACGATATAAAGTATATTAAGATTCTTCATTTTATCGGCTATATTTTTCATGATACTTTTTATTGTTCTAACTAATTATTTTCATCAAAAACAAAGTTAATTCCACCATTGATTCCAAACGGGGGAGTGGCCCTGACTCCGGCCCTCAAGCGGAAAAAGGATAATTTTAATTCTCCTCCTAATTCTACATGTATCGGGTAATCAGCTGTTAAATCTACTGAAACGGGATCATTGATTTCGTCATCATCCTCATCATAGGTGAAATTGATATTGAATGGCTGATAGGCTGCCATTAAATAATATCTTCCACGATCTGCTGATTTTTCTGCCCTCACAGATATTTGATGAAATTGACCTGAGACCTCATCACCAATATCAAGTGACTGATAATAATATCCCGCATAGACATCTGACCAAAAATCAAAATATTGTGTCAGTTTATGCTGCACCCCAATCCCAAGTTGTCGAAATTTTCCAAAATCATCCCCTAATTCAAAACCTAAGAATCTGAAGTGTATATCCGTCCCATAAAAACTACCTATTGAAATCTCGGGTACAACTATTGGAAGATAAGACAAGTGGAAACCTCCCGGGAATACATACCCTGTCCCATTGACCCCCTCCACAGTCACATTTTCGGTCGCTCCAACAATTGTAGGAGCTTCCGCAGATTGTTCGGGCGTAAATGGAAACTGAGTCATACCGGTAAATGTCCTCTGATTTTCTACGACGTATGCTGCAGAGACGCTTAATCCAATACCAATGTGAAAACCGGAATCTCCTGGTGTTGTATTCCAAACTCCAGTAAACAGAGCAGATGACAAGAGATCGCCTACTGGCTGAAGATAGCCCTGAGCATTATCATTGTCATAAGCGCCAATGAAATTCTGCAATTCCTGAGCCCTCAGGCATATAGGTAGCAAAATGGTCAAAATAATAAGTGTTATTCTATTCATATGCTTATTTGTTTGTAAGTGCAAACAGAAAAAAAACTCCAAAACACTGATTGAATATCAAAAGGTAAAACTATACACCATTTCTGTTTTCCATTATCAGGAGCCTAGTAGCCACCTGGGAAACATTCCTTATAATAAAGTACAAACTGGCTATAATAGCGACCTTGTGTTACTTGAAATCAGTAAGAAAATACCAAAATTCCGATGGAAATTTTCACCGAAATCCAAGATAATTAGGAGCACTAATCAAATTATTAGCAACCGCCTTGTGCATCCACAGGCGTCATATGAAATAGTCTAGATGAGCATAAAAGAAACACAAACCAAATAGTTCATGTGCGCAATGCAATATAAATAGTTTCCTGGATACAAGAGACGAACTGTTATACCTAAATATGGTTATTTTGCAATTAATCAAGGGTGATAGCTGTATTTTGGAGTTTTTATGCGGTTATAGGCTTGACTAAGTGAGCAAAAATCATACATTCAGTGCCCCCCTTTGCGCAAGGGTTTATACTTCTTTTTTTGCAACATAAAACCCATAACTGAAATAATCAGAATACGTCTCATAAAGCTTCTGTTCTGCTTTACAATCTTTTACAATTTTATCTGCAAGTTCTTTTTGTGGGTGTCGCTTTAAAAATCCTTCAATAGAGGCTTCAAGAGGATAGTAATATTTTTCCAGCCAACTATTTTTGTTGAGATAGAAGTATCCTGCCAAAGAATATCCATTCTCTTCTAGGATTTGGATTTTTCCAGATGCCCGGTCTATTTCAGGGTATTCCGTTTTCCAAAAATCTTCAATTTTAACAGGTCTCTCCGCGGTAATCCAGGTTATCTCACTTACGGCAATATACCCACCAGGTCTTAGAAACTTTTTCCAGTATTTCACACCTTTCTCAAAGCCCAAATTATAAATGGCTCCTTCAGACCATATGATGTCCAGAGATTCTGGTTCGAAAGACAAATCATTGATGTCTTCGCATTTTGTCACTATCCGGTCATCCAGGCCTGCATCAGATATGTGCTCATTCAAGCGATTCAGAAATTCGGGGAATATATCTACAGCAGTAATTTTCGCATTACTATTATTTGCAAGATCCAAAGTTTGTGCTCCAGTGCCACATCCCAAATCTGCAATTTCAAGAATCTTATCTGAGCTATTCGGGATAAAACTCAGAGCCTTGCATGTATCCTGCACACTTCCAGGCCCTTGTCTTTCATTGTCTTTATGCAGGTCTACGATCAATTCCAGTTCATTCATAATTCTACAGGCTAATTTTTAATTAATACGATTGACTTTGCGCTCTCCAGTTTCAGAAAATAGGAACCAGAAGGTAGATTGCTCAAATCCAATTCCTTGCCATATCCTTTCATCAGGGTTCTTCCCTGATTATCAAATAAAATATAATCCAGGTTTCTTATTAAAAAGACTTTGTGGTCAGTCGGATTGGGAAATATTACAAGCTCTTTATCCACTCGCATTTCGTCATTGCTTACAGCATTGTTATTCCATACAGCAAAGTCCCTGGCAGAAATAAGACCAGCAGTATTAAAGTTACCTCCTGCATATATTTTATTTGAGCCATCACTGTCCCGCGCAAATTGTATGGCATTGATTTGATTATCTACACCCACTGAGGTGTTTGTGCCTAACGGAGTCCAACCAGAAGAGTCATTGTATTGTACCATACTATTCACAATGATAGCATCTGTGGCATCCTGATAGGCGACCCTGAAACCACCAGCTGCATATAAATTATCTCCATCGTGAATAAGTGCAGTAACTATATTACTCAAGCCATTACCTAGGGCTGACCATGTGCCAAGATCTTTATCCCATTTAGCCACCCGATTTACAGCCAAATTTCCTGCCTCAGCAAAGTTGCCTCCTACATAGACGGCATTTTCAGTAGTTGCAATAGCCTCAACAAATCCGCTTGTCCCATCGCCAAGGCTTGACCAATTACCGCCATCCCAGGTAGCGATTCTATTTGCCATGTTCCCTCCTGCCTCGTCAAAATTACCTCCTGCATATAAAATTCCTTCTGAATCAAAAGCTAGAGATCGAATTTCGTTATTGGTTCCAGCAAGACCATTGTTGCTATCTACCAGAGCATTCCAATTGGAGCCATCCCATTGGACAATATTTCGAACGGAATTGCCTTCAAGAGTATCAAATATACCACCGACGTAAACATTGTTTTCCGTATCAATTGCTATGGCTGCTACTGAGCCATTTATACCATTACCAAGATTAGACCAGGATGTTCCATTCCACATGGCTACATTGTTCGCTGGTATGCCATCAATTTCGGAGAATGCACCTGCAACAAAAAGACTACCATTTGGCGCCTGTTTTATGCTGTTTATTGTACCATTTGTCTCTCCAAAGCCTTCCAGTCCCTTGTCCTCTGACCATGTTGCTAAATTGTTAATCGAAGCGTCTTCCGAAACGGAAAAACTACCTCCGATATAAATGACACCCTCAGCAGTGGTTTCAATCGCACGAATTTCTCCATTGATGGACTCATTGCTGGTTGCATACCATTCCCCAATACCATCGACAGATGTACCAATCGGTGCTGAAGTACCATCAACTACCTTATAAATCTGGGCCGCTGGACCATATGCACTAAAGTACATTTCTCCACTTTCATCACTACCAAAGCTGGATATGGGGTTTGGGGAATCAAATAATAGAACGCTGCTGGCTTCCTGTGTGGTGGAATTATACTCCAGCACCCATACCCTACCGCTTACGTAGTCTGCAAAAATGTATTTGGAATTGATAGACGGGTTTAAACTTTGTACTTGCGATCCTCTGTAAACAAGCCCTCCGGTGATGGACCGATCTGAGGTCGTGTGTTGATAATAGTACACCGGAAAAGTCAGAGGTCCGGGTCCCTCAATAGACGAATTATTGGCTACATCCTCAGCTTCAAATCGTTTCCAGCCGTAGTTTCCACCATTTTTAATCAAATTGATTTCCTCAAATTCATTTTGTCCGACATCCGCACCCCAGATGTTGCCGGTGACTTCATCCACTGAAAATTTCCAGGTATTTCGTATACCATATGCATAAATTTCATCGAGACCATCTCGTCCGTAAAAGGTATTGTCTTCAGGAATTTCGTAACGACCATTTTCCGACAAAGGATTGCTGCTATCGAGATCTACATCAATTCTCAAGATAGTACCGAAGGCGTTATTTATATTTTGAGCATTATTTCGTGGATCATTGGCTCCACCGCCATCTCCAATTGAGATGTAAAGATATCCGTCAATTCCAAAGGCAATTTTACCTCCATTGTGATTGCTGTTCGACTGATTCTTTTCGTACTCTAATAAAATGAGTTCACTATCAGGGTCAGCGATATTGGGATCAAGGCTATCAACGGAAAATCTTGAAATTATTATCCTTAGGTTGTTAGATCTTCCAGTGGTGTAATACACATAAAAAAATCCATTCTGAGTGTAATTAGGGTGAAATGCCAGACCAAGAAGTCCCATTTCCTGTCCTGAAGAAAATGTAACTGTTTGCTCAAGATCCAGAAAAGTGGTCATACTGGAAGAGTTCACACCGGGATCATTGGGGAACACCTTTATGCTGCCAGGCTGTTCAACAACAAATAGGCGGTCGCTGCCATCATTGGCATTTTGCACCTCAACCGGTCTGGAAAAGCTGAGATTTGGGAAAGCAGGCTCAAAGGTAATTTGACCAAAAACAGGCAGGAGTATTAAAGAATAGCAAAGGGTAAGTAGGAATCTCATGGGGTTCATCAGTTAAATGACAAAATGCAACTTTATAAGAATTTCATTCTTCAACTAAACTTATAAAACCTATTGAGAATATTGGTTCAACTACTGCCGATTTTTTAGGTTCTTTTGTTTTGGAGTTGGGCTCCGGCCATGAGTTAAAACCAGTCGAATCAGCGCCAACAACCAGGAAGAATGGGCGATCTCCCGCTCAATATAACGTCATTTTTTATTATTGGAATGTCCTATTGAAAAGCATTCAAATCAGATGGAGGCATGGATAATTAAGCGAATGATTATTACATTCAGTAATCGCTCTAGAAGACAATTCATTTTACAGCATTTCAGAAAGTCTGTGTTGTTATTATCCAATATGAGCAACCATCAGAAATAATACTAACGACAAACAAATGTCTTGAGAAACCCAAGTGACGAAATAGTATAATATCGTTCACTGTAACCTGAATTTAATGGGTATATTCCATCTGGTGGCAACGGATACACCATTTTTCTTTGCCGGGGTCATTCTAGGAATCAAGTGCGCAATTCGATACAATTCTTCTTCCGTATCCCAAGAAGGAGCTTTGGGTATTTCAATGTTCGTAATGCGGCCATCTACATCTACGACATATGAAATTACCCCAATACCTTCCACTTTATTTTTTCTAGCCTGTACAGGATATTCCAATTCACCATAGAGGAACATGAGTAGTTCCTTGGCCGAGCACTGATCACGCTCTTTCATAGTGTCTAAATCATTACAGCCGGGAAATACAGGACTTGTATCAAAGTCTTTTACAACGGAATCTTGAGAAAATCCATGTGGCTCTATTATAGTAAAACTCACGATTGAATTGGCAGGCTCAGTGATCTCCGTTTGTAAAGTTGAAAATGCGAACAAACAACAAAACGATACAATATCGAGAAAGAAGGACAAGATATTCATAGTAGGAGTGGTATGTATTATGTAAAACAAATATATGCATTATTTCTCTTGATGAATTCCAAGGGATGGTCCTTTTCATAGAAATGGGTACCCGGTTCTAGAATGAAAATTCTCAATCTCAATGATTCTTCCGTACTTTACGGTTTGAAAAAGACAAAAGATTATGAGCACGTACAAATTCCAGGAGGTCAAGCGAGTGACTACCCATGTTCTCGCCAATATGAAAGCCACAGGGGAGAAAATCTCCATGCTTACGGCCTATGATTATTCCATGGCTCGCATCCTGGACGGTGCCGGAGTCGATGTTCTTCTTGTAGGGGATTCGGCCTCCAATGTCATGGCCGGACACGAAACGACCCTCCCGATTACCCTCGACCAGATGATCTACCATGCGCAGTCTGTGGTTAGGGGTGTACAACGGGCATTTGTGGTGGTAGATTTACCATTTGGATCCTACCAAAGCAACGCCAATAAAGCCCTGGATTCTGCCATACGTATCATGAAAGAGTCAGGAGCACATGGGGTTAAGTTAGAAGGGGGCTATGAAATAAAAAAATCCATTAAAAAAATTCTCACAGCTGGCATACCCGTCATGGGACACTTGGGCTTAACGCCTCAATCTATATATAAGTTTGGAACCTACACCGTACGTGCACGTGAAGAAGAAGAAGCCAGGCGTCTGCTCACAGACGCCAAACACCTGGAAAATCTGGGTTGTTTTGCCATCGTCCTGGAAAAAATACCAGCTGATTTAGGCAGACAAGTAGCGGAAAGTGTGAATTGCCCGGTCATTGGTATTGGAGCCGGGCCGGATGTAGACGGACAAGTATTGGTGACTCAGGATATGATGGGCATCACCATGGATTTTAATCCCAGATTCCTTAGGCGCTATCTGGAGCTTTATACCACTATGCAGGAAGCTACCAAACAATACATCCAGGATGTAAAAGAAGGTGATTTTCCAAACGACAACGAACAGTACTGATTTTGTCATGAAAAGATTCTTGTGGATCGGAATTCCGGTATTTTTGCTTCTCCTGGGTATACTAACGGCCTATCTCTTTTTCAGTCATAAGGGTATTTCAGCGTGTGATGAAGAGAATTATTTCTACATCCCCACAAAAACTGATAAGAAAGCTCTTTTTAATAAAATTAAAGAAGATCAAGACAGTTGGTCTCAATGGAGCTTGCCATACATCGCACAATTGATGCGTTTCGAGGACAGACAGGTCAAACCTGGTCGATACTACTGGGAAGAATCCCTCAGCAATTTGGACTTTCTGCGCATGATCCGCTCTGGACGCCAACAGCCTCTCCGGTTGGTCATATTTCGAGCCAACGACATTGCCAAATTGGCTGGACTGGCAGGTAGTAAACTTGAGCCGGACAGCTTAGAATTCCTGGACCACCTCTCTGAACCATCTATTTACCGGCCTTTGGGCTTCAATAAGGATAATTTTCTCACCTTATTTATACCCAACACCTATGAATTCTACTGGAATACAAGCCCGAAGGCATTCCTGGAGCGCATGCGTAAAGAACACGATGAGTTTTGGACAGATCAACGCAGAAAGGCGCTCGACGAGCAACAACTCAATGTCAAGGAAGCTTATATATTGGCATCCATTATTGAAAAGGAAACTCGCCTCAAAAGTGAACGCAAGACCATTGCCGGCGTTTACCTCAATCGATTAAGGCGCGGAATGTTGCTCCAGGCAGACCCTACTGTCGTTTTTGCTATGAAAGGAGAAGGCATACGACGAGTGCTCAATAAGCACCTAAAGGTAGACTCTCCTTACAATACCTATTTATACCCAGGGT
>Ga0102929_1001438_pt1 | contig 14206 bp, 9 predicted proteins | sample SalPonR1_B_D2_MG_FD_78510 | JGI IMG/M metagenome (GOLD analysis project Ga0102929, IMG submission 78510) | Salt pond soil microbial communities from South San Francisco under conditions of wetland restoration - Salt Pond MetaG R1_B_D2_MG | ecosystem: Environmental > Aquatic > Marine > Intertidal... | reverse complement strand
TTTCCTTCTATGGGAATTGATTTATCTGTGTGAGTGATTTTTTCACTCATAACCAACTCTGCCATAATGGCCAGGGGCAACCCAACCAATCGGGACATCGCTGTATTTTCCTTATCCATACCCTTGAGCGACAAAACAGAATCCAACTGATGCAATTTTTTATTTTTCCTATAGATAATTTCATGATACATAACGATAAGATCTTTGTCGTTTTCTTGGAGATTCCACTTTCGCATGAGTAAATCTTCAAGGATATCTGCCATGCTGCCTTCAGTAAGGGGGATGTATTCTGTAGACAATAAGCCACAATCGATTAATTTCTCAATGACAGCATCATTTGGTGCGATATCAAGGAATTTGGAGAGCTTAAGCAATAGGTCCTCTTCTCGAGATGCTTTAACAATGCCCCTCAGGAGATCCTCGTAAGCCAATTCTTGAATGTCAGTCAGGTCACTTTTGTCATCTGTTAAGCCCAATGCAATAAGTGCGTGCCATGCTCTGCAGAAACCAGGCCTGCGTAATGTGCCCCGAATGACAGTAGGGCAATCTTGCAAATCGTAGAGGTCGATGTAGCGAGAGGAATCCCTGTTTGGATACCAATCGAAATGTCCCACATGTGGAACCTCTACCTGATAGGCTTTCTTGAATAATTCGAAATAAGGGGTGAAGTAGCTTCGTCCATTGGCCTTAAATTGAGCTGTACCTTTTCCGGCCAATACTACATTTCTGGGATTCCAACTGAATTTGTAGCCCCACTTGTTGTTGTCGCTTTCATCAGCGACTAATCCTCCGGCAAAAGAACGAAAAGAAATGACTTCTCCCTTTTTTTTCCGAATGCCATCAAACATATGCATAGCGGAAATGTGATCAAGGCCGGGATCCAGCCCCAGCTCCCCCATGAAAACCAATTCCTTTGCGCGCCCTTTTGTGTAAATGTCTTCGAGCGACTTACTGACATAGGAAGCATTGAGAAAATGCTTTTCGAGCTCGAGGCAATCTTTTGCAGGTAATTCGTGCATGCTTGCAGGCAGCATAGAAATCACGAGATCCTGTTGGGCGATTAGAGATCTTCTTTGGTTAGCGTCAAAAATATCAAAAGTGGCGGTTTGGATATTTTCGTAAGCCGACTTCCTTCGTTCTAACAATTCATCGTTGAAGTCAGCAACAGTGACTGTCCAACCGTTTTTCTGGGCGGAGCTAGCGAGATAAGAAATTAAGGTAGTAGCTGAGCGTCCTGCTCCGATAATCAGTAGTTTTTGCATATTTCCTTGTGCTTCTGGATAAACGAAGATATAAATTCTGTATTTTGTTAGGCTCCAATGAAGAAAATGAAAGAAGAGAAAAAATTTGAATTCAGTTACAGTTATTATTCGCATCAAGATGAATTGACCGGAGCTGAACAAGAGCTCATCAAACGATCCATTTCAGAAGCTGAAAATGCCTATGCTCCTTACTCTGGTTTCCACGTTGGGGCGGCAGGAATTGTTTCGGGTAATGAAATAGTGGGTGCGTCCAATATGGAAAATGCTGCTTATCCTCAATGCCTTTGTGCTGAGCAGGTGCTTTGCGCAGCAGTAAAGTCACAATTCAATGATCAGCCCATTACCGGAATGGCAGTTTACAGTCCCAATTGGAAGAACCACCTTCCTTTAAGTCCCTGTGGTTCTTGTCGACAGATTTTAGTGGAAAAGGAAAGAAGGCAGAATGTTAACCTAGTATTATTTCTACTTAGTGCCAGCGGTGAAATATGGAAAATTCCTTCGGCTCTTTCTTTACTGCCTTTTGGATTTCAATAATTTTTCCAGTCAACCTGCTAACCAAATGACTGGCATTTCTGATTGACGTTTCAGACTAGGCATCTGTTGTATTTTCAATTAATTTGAGATTAGGACTACAGCAAGGTGGCAAAATGAAAGTTGTGCAGCTTTTATAGTTTTATTATCTTTTTGATCAAATCCAATTTGCTCATTTTAAATTCATACTCATGTTATTGGCTCGCTTTTCGTCTACACTTTTCTTAATCTTATCATTTGCTTACCTCCCCGCACAAATGTTGCTTACCGGAGTTTTTGATGCTCAACCCGGTGCATCAGGAGCCAAGGGTGTTGAGCTTTTTGTTGCAGGAGATATTCAAGATGCGAGCAACTATGAAATAGGTTCAGCCAATAATGGCAGTGGGAATGTTGATGGAGAGTTTACCTTTCCCCAAATAGCATTGTCAGAAGGCACTTTTGTTTATCTCGCAGCTGATAGCGCTAAATTCACAGAATTCTTCGGTTTTAATGCGGATTTTATAACCGGAGCTATGAATATAAATGGTAATGACGCCATAGTTCTTTTAGAGGGTGGCACCCTGGTAGATGTTTATGGAGATCCAGATGTGGATGGCGAGGGTACTATTTGGGAGCACACGGATGGATGGGGCTACAGGAACAGTGGAACATTCAGCAGTACACGTTTCGAACCATCTAATTGGACATTTAGTGGGGTGGACGGCCTAGAAGGTGGTGCAAGCAATGCCGTGGCGCCAATACCATTTCCTTTAGGAACCTATGTGCCAGACAGCCGGCCGAGGCTTACGGATGACAATTATTTCATGATTTTGAATGACTCTTTGTTCTTTAATCCACTTGAGAATGATGCCGTTTCATTTGATCCCATGACTACACTAGAAATCGTTTCCGGTCCATTTAATAGTTCTTTCTTTCTCATTGGGGAGCCTGATTGGCTTTACGTGCCAGCGAACGACTTCTGTGGTGTTGACTCTCTCGATTACGAAATTTGCAATGCTGAGGGATGTGACACGGCTCGGGTGATGATAGAAATTGATTGTAATGATGGACTGCCCCTGTATAGAATTTCACAAATCAATGGCCTCAATGCCGAAAATGAAGCAGACTCAGTTGATGTTGCCTGCCGACTCCGGGGTGTGGTTCACAGTATAGATTACAGGGTAGATGGGTATACCTTCTTCATTCAAGACGATCCTGATGCCGGTATTATGGCTTTTAACTTTAATGATGTTGATACGGTTATTGAAGTAGAATTGGGGCAGGAACTTGAAATCACTGGAACTATTGATCAATTCAATGGACAACTTCAGATTTTTGTAGACAGTCTTGACTTGATTTCAGAGGACAACGCTTTGTTCGGGCCAAGAACAGTGACCGAGCTGGATGAGGAGACTGAGAGTATTTTCGTACAAATGGAATTGGTAGAATTGGACAATCCTGCAGAATGGAGAGGTGATGGCTCTTCTTTCAATGTGAGTGCTTCATTGCCATCAGGATACTCTTTCACAATCCGCGTGGATGATCAGACGGTGTTCTCCAATTTGCCAGCACCGCAGGGTAGCTTCACCTTACGAGGTATTGGCAGCCAATTTGATCCGGAGGCACCATTAGACGAAGGCTATCAGATTTTACCGCGAATTATCGAGGATATTTCTCCATATGATACGGCATTTAACTATAACGAATACACGATTGCTGAACTCCGTGAAGGTGATTTTGGAGGTGTTTTGGTGCGTCTGGGGGAGAAAGTCGTAACGACCGGGGTGCCAGTGGGAGTCAATTACAATCCTGGTGGATCTTCATGGGCGCTTATGGATGAGCAAGGGGAAAATGGAATAAATATTTTTAGTTTTTCAGACAACTATGGTTTTTCAGATGATTTCAATCAGTCTACTTATCGCATTAGTGGCACACTCGACCAGTTCAATGGCCTGGCACAAATTGTGCCGGATGACATTCAGTTTGAGACCTCCATCTCTTCGCCACTCTCGCCGGTAGTAGTGACTGAATTAAGTGAAAGCACGGAATCGCAATGGATCCAAATGGAGAATATGCGCATAGTCAATGTTGCTGACTGGACAGCCAGTTCTGGGGGCAGCGGCTTTAATGTTGACTTTCAGGATGAGCTGGGGCAGCAATTCGCAATCCGTGTAGATGCAGACGTCGAATTATTCAATTTAGCCTATCCTTTTGATGAGAATACTCCTGTCCGTATAACTGGAATCGGTGGCCAGTTTGACCGCGATCTTCCATATGATTCAGGCTATCAATTGTTGGCCTATGATCTGGAGTCAATGAATCAAACCAATGATTTAAACCATAAAAATTTTAAGCTCTATCCGACCATTTGCGAGCATCAGGTATTTGTAAAGGCCCCTGTGGCGGCAGATTTTGAAATAATCAATGCCCAGGGAATAGTGTTGAGCAGAGGTCATTTGCTCCAGGGACATTCTACGATAAATTTAAAAGGACTAAACAAGGGGTGGCATTTTATTAAAATGCAATTTGATCAAGGCTTTGAAGTCAAAAAAATATACGTAGAGAAGTAGTTGAAGTTTTAATCCAGGGATGCTGACATTTGCAAGTCCTCAAAATTGACTGTGATGTGATTGCTGATGGTAGTTGCAAGGGAAAGGCCGACGTAATCTACCTGAATCGGAAAGTTCTTGTGCTTGCGGTCAACCAGTACGCCTGTTTCCAACTTTTTGGGAATGGCATCAAACAAGGGCCTGCAGGCATAGAATAGCGTTCTACCTGTATTGCCAACATCGTCAAATATAATGACATGCTCATTGGCGAATGTTTGGGAATCAATTGTGCACTTGATGGGGTTGTTGACCGGGTCTGCCGGGGACAATTGGATGTTCCCCAATATCAATTCCTTATCAGATAGTTTTTCCAATTCTTCGTGGATCAGCTCAGCGAACTTCATTCCTTTGCTATTGACACCAAGTAGAAATATTCGTTGGGCCTCATAGTTCTGTTCCAAAACCTGGTAAGCCAGGCGTTTGATCTTTCGTTTGATGGTCGAATGGTCTAGAATAATCATATTTTTGATTTCACTGAGGTAAATATAATCAAGCTTCGTCACTTCCATTCCCATTCATGAGCTTAGAACAAAACCAATGTGTTTTGTATCTTGTTAAATTGAGGTCAAAAGAAATATCCATGATGGAACAAATCTTTTTCGTAGTCGTGGCCGGAGCAGGTATCTTTTTCGCTTTACGTGCTTTCATGGCCATTAGAGAAAAAATAATGATGGGCGGAGCCGTTGGCGTTCCCTTCGAGGACAAAGGGCAAAGATGGAGGAACGTATTGCTTGTGTCTTTCGGACAAAAGAAAATGTTCAAAAGATGGATTCCTGCTGTTTTTCATCTTTTCATCTATGTGGCATTTCTGTTTACCCAGATAGAATTGGTCGAAATTATCATCGACGGAATTACAGGATCTCATCGTTTCTTTGCGGAGTACCTTGGAGTTGTGTATACTCTTTTGATCAATACCATTGAAGTGCTCTCTTTGCTGGCGTTTATAGGGACCTTAATATTTCTGGCCAGGAGAAATTTACTCAAAATTCCTCGTTTCCAAATGGATGAAATGACGGGGTGGCCCAAATTAGATGGAAATATCATTTTGTACCTGGAGATACTGCTAATTATAGGCATTTTTACCATGAACGGAACGGATTTCCTTTTGCAAAAACTCGATCCGGAGCACTACCCAGATACAGGGCCCCTGGCGGTGAGTTCCTGGTTAGGACCACTACTTTTTGGTGGGTTGGACATTGGTACGCTGCAGTTGCTCGAACGGGCAGGGTGGTGGTTACATTTTTTAGTGGTGATAGGCTTCCTCAATTACCTGCCCAAGTCCAAGCATTTACATATTTTATTGGCTTTTCCCAATACCTGGTACAATGGCATTAAACCAAGAGGTCAGATGGAAAATATGCCTGAGATTATGAATGAGGTAAAGTCTCTGATGGGCCTTACGGATGATGAACCGGCTGATATGTCAGAAGAACTGCCTGAGTTTGGGGCTAAGGATGTCGAAGACTTACCGTGGACAAGTATACTCGGCGCATATACATGCACAGAATGCGGAAGATGTACCTCAGTCTGTCCAGCCAATATTACAGGAAAGAAACTTTCACCGAGGAAGATTATGATGGATATTCGCGATCGTACAGAAGAAGTATACCACTTCAAGCAGCAAAACAGGGGCGAAGAAAAAGATGATGGAAAGAGTCTATTCGATTTTATTTCCAGGGAAGAATTACACGCATGTACAACCTGTAATGCCTGTGTAGAAGCTTGTCCCGTGCTAATTAATCCACTGGAACCTATACTTGCTATGAGAAGGTATGAGATTCTTACAGAGTCCCAGGGGCCCAAAGATTGGTTGCCGCTGTTCAATAGTATTGAAAATAGTGGAAGTGCCTGGCAGGTAGGCAAGTCCAGAATGAATTGGACAAAGGATGCCTGAGTTTGTTAATTAAAATAATCGAGATACATGAATGTTAGAACATACGCTGAATTCAAAGCCAATAATGAAACCCCTGAAATTCTTTTTTGGGTCGGCTGTGCCGGGTCTTTTGATGCTCGGGCTCAAAAGGTGACAAAAGCATTTGCTGAAATCCTCGAAAAAGCTGGTGTCTCTTTTGCCGTTTTGGGTGACGAGGAGGGCTGTACCGGAGATCCTGCTCGAAGAGCGGGCAATGAATTCATCTTTCAAATGAGTGCTTTGCAAAATATTGAAACGCTAAACATGTACGGTGTTGAGAAAATAGTAGCCACTTGTCCTCACTGTTTCAATACCCTCAAAAATGAATATCCTGCCCTCGGTGGCAACTATGAGGTGATACATCATACTCAATTTCTGAACCAGCTCATTGATGAGGGAAAGATCAAACTGGATAAAACCGCTCAAAAAGTGACATATCACGATTCTTGTTATCTCGGTCGGGTAAATGGTGAGTACGATGCGCCAAGGGGTATTATTGGACAATTGAGCAATGACATTCGCGAGATGAAGCGAAGTAGAACCAATGGCTTATGTTGCGGAGCAGGAGGAGCTCAGATGTGGAAAGAAGATGAACCTGGCAATAAAAGAATCAATACGGAAAGGGTAGAGGAGGCTCTTGATACCGGGGCAGAAGTTTTGTTGGCCAATTGTCCCTTTTGCATAACTATGATGGAAGATGGTATCAAAGAGAAAGAAAAGCAAGAGGAAGTAATGGTCTATGACCTCGCTGAAATGATTGTAAATAACATGAAATGACAGATTTAGCTACAAGTCGAAAAATACAGACAGAATTGGAGGCACTGAGTTGGCCCGCGCATTGGAGATTATGGATTTATGTATCCGGGAGACCGTTGAGTGATGAACAGGTACACCAAACTCAATCTTCATTTACACAGTTTCAAACCAGCTGGAGTGCACATGGTAAAGCGCTGAAAAGCGATATGGCGTTTTTGCAGAATCAGGTACTTTTGATTGCTGTAGATGAGGATCACGCAAAGACAACAGGTTGCAGCTTGGACAAACTCACGCAATTCGTGGCTCATCTAGAGGCAAATATGAAAACAGACTTTCTGGATAGGTCTAAGTTTTATGTATATGACGAAGAAAACACAAGCTGGCGTTCTTTAGGGAGAAATTCATTCAAAAAGGCGTATCAAACCGGTGAGATCAATGCAGACAGTGTCGTGTTGGATACCCTTGTAGATCGTGCTGAGAATATGGAGAAAACACTCATAAAGGCACTGTCTTCTTCCTGGCATGCCAAAATAATCTGATATGCTCAATCTGAAGCACTATTTGGGCTATGACCGTCTATTGGTGGGAATGACAGACTTGCAAAGAGAGCAAGGGCAATTACGTGGCATTCTATTGCTCGAATCTAAAACAGGCGCAAGACTTGAATACCTTTTTCTCAGACTTATAGAAACCTACAGTTACGGATGGTGGAAAGGAAAAAAAGAAAAAGAATTGATTCTTGGGAAGAAGATTTATGAAAAAAGAATGTCCCTGGAAAAGGATACCAAATACAGGCTTAGGTTTTCCATTCCTTTCACCGAACAAAAAAGTAAAATAGAACAACACGAACACGAAGGTCCGGCTCCTTCTAGATGGCTTGCCAGGGCTGCAAGAAAAATGGGAAATGCTCAATCAAGCTATATAATAGCTGCGGAAATCAAATTGCTAGGCAGCCCTGTGAAATCTTATTTTAAGAAAGAAATTGAATTCTAGTCCAATTTTTTATTGTTGTTCTTTTTGCCGCTCTTCAAACTCACGAAGTATTTCTTCTTCAGATTTACCGATATTTTTTAACAAAAATTCGGCATCGTCTGCAAAGTCATTCTCAGGGTATTTTTCAATGAACTTTTCGTAGAGTGCTCTGGCTCCTTCTTCATCTTTCAGGTTATTTTCATAATAAAAAGCCTTGAGGAAAAGAGCTTCTTGACCTTGTTTTGAATCAGGATATTCATCTATGAGCACATTAAGGATATTCAGCAATTCTTCGTTGTCAGCGATAGATCGTGCAAATTCTGCAGCATTGTGGAGATGCTCCTTTGCATTTTCGCCTTCTGGACGAAAATTGGCGTACATCTGGGATAGGAATATGAGATTTTTCGCATTTTTTCTATCTACCCTAACGTTTCCATCCTCCTGTTGGACCAGTGAGGCTTCTCGCAAATTTAAAAGCACATCGTCTGCTCCCTTGTAATCATCCGGGATGTTGCCGTCCAATTCCTCCTTTTTTTCATGTTCCGGATTGATAGATATCAAATAATCACTTAATACGGCCGAGACCTTTGGGCTTCTCAACTTTACCTTGTATATGTTGATCAAGCTGTAAAGGGCATCTTCAACGTAAGCGGACTTAGGATATTCAATCACGAGATTTTTCATGGCAATAGCCGCATCATTGAACTTCCTGTTTCGGTCCAACATTAAGCCAAAGTGATACAGGGCCTTGGATTTATCCTCTTCTGTGATCTCCTCTTCTTCCAGATAAGACATTGTAGCTTTTTTCAAAGACTGGATAGAATCTCGATCAAGATTGCTTCCCGAACGCTCAAGCTGACTAATGAGTTGCTTCTTTCCATTCTGACCTCCACCACTACAAGCAGTCAAAAGACCTATAAGAACGAAATAAATTAAAGCTGTATGTTTCATGATTAATTGATTTTGAACAAATACCTGTTTGATAACATTGGTAAAATTAATGATTCTTATCGACTATGAAAATTATGGAAAAAGCGGTCTTGTTTTGGTTCAGAAGAGATTTGAGAATGGAAGACAACCACGGTCTCTATTGCGCTTTGAAAAGCGGTTTGCCAGTGGTTCCACTATTTATTTTTGACAGAGAAATACTGGATCGACTTAATTCAGATGACCAACGAGTTCCCTTTATCCATCAGGAGATTCAGCGCCTTCAAGAGGAATGTAAGTTGCAAAATTCTTCGATGCTTGTTGAATATGGGTACCCGGAACAGATTTTTGAGAAATTATTAAAGGAAGGTAACTTTACAGAGGTGCATACCAATGAAGATTATGAACCTTATGCACTGGAGCGGGACGAAATTATTAAAAACAGGTGTGAGGAAAAGGACGTTGATTTTTTCACATACAAAGACCATGTCATTTTTCACAAAGACGATATTCTGAAAGATGATGGTGACCCATATTCTGTTTTTACACCCTATTCAAAAAAGTGGAAAGCACATGTAGAAGAGGATACTTTCGAGCATTATTCCTCAGAAGAGCATTTAGATGCACTGTGGAAGCCGGAAGATGCTGAAGATTTGTCAATACCTGAGTTGAGTGATATGGGATTTTCGGGTGCAGAAGTGGAATATCCTCCCAGGACGGTCAAACAATCTCTTATCAAACAATACGCGGATAAAAGAAACTTGCCAGCGGAGCAGGGAACATCTCGTCTGGGTTTACATTTTAGATTTGGTACAATCAGCATTAGGGAAAAAGCCAGGAGGGCAAAGGAATTGAGTGAAAGCTTTTTAAATGAATTGATTTGGAGGGACTTTTACAGCATGGTACTGTATCAATACCCCCATGTGGTAGATGGCCCGTTCCGGAAAAAATACGAAGATATTCCCTGGAGGAACAATGAGGATGAATTTGAGAAATGGAAAAAGGGTATGACCGGAATACCTATGGTAGACGCTGGTATGAGGCAACTCAATGAGACAGGTTACATGCACAATAGGGTAAGGATGATTGTCGCCTCTTTTCTCACGAAGAATCTATTAATCAATTGGCAGTGGGGAGAAGCCTATTTTGCGGAGAAACTATTGGATTACGAATTGGCTTCAAACAATGGTGGCTGGCAATGGGCAGCGGGAACAGGTACAGATGCAGCCCCATATTTTCGGATATTTAATCCTCTAACGCAGCAAAAGAAGTTTGATAAGAATAACGCGTATGTATGCAAATGGATACCTGAACTCAATACCGATGATTACCCGGGGCAAATGGTAGATCTTAAGGAGTCCCGAAAACGATGTTTAGAGGCTTATAAATCAATCAGTGACTAGTTTATGACCAGGTATATGTTTCTTATTCTGGTCTTTTTTGATATTACCTTCCACTAAAGTCATCTGTAAGAGTTAAAATAATCACATCTTTTAAAGAATACCTGTAAAAAAAAGGGCCGGCAAAATTGCCAGCCCTCTATTTGGTTTCAGTCCGTTGGTTTAATTCTTAAGGATTAAATTTCAGGAACTTAATAATTGTCGGTCTTTCTCCCGGAGAGGTAATTCGCACAAAATATGCACCTTCAGCCCATCCGTTTGTTGAGAAATACTCTTTGTAGCTTCTTGTATCAAGCTCTTCTTGAATCAATACTTTTCCTTCGACATTCAGAATTTCGATAGTCGTTCCTGCTCGGAAATAATCCAGTGATCCGACAGTCAATCGGTCCTGAACCAAAGGATTCGGGTAGAGGAATACATCCTGTCCTTCTTCCTGGATCAATACCTGTGCAATATTACTTGCAATCTCAGTACCATACTCATTGACCATACGAACGCGATAGTAATTGTATCCATACACGGGGTTGTAATCCATACTACTGAATGATTCGGTGATACCAGAGGTCATGAATTCAGAAATGGTATTCATTTGGTCAAAGAGCCCATTTTCTTTATCGGTTCTTTCAATAATGAATTCTACATGAGGCATTTCTGATTCTGCTTCGTATTCCAATTCAACCTGGTCGTCGTTGTTCAAACTTGCGGTCAATGTAATTTGCATGCTTAAATTCGGACAATCATTAGGATCGTTGGATACCTCAACCGTGATCTCGCTCGAATTAGAGCATCCAAAGAAGTCTGTAGTTGTCAATTCTACTGTATGTATTCCCGGAGTGATCCAGGTAACCGTTGCAACCGAACCTGAAACTACCGTCACATCCGCACCTTCGAATGTCCATTCGTATTTGTGAATGTTTTCGAATTCTGTGGCTGTAAAAGTGGTCTCTTCGTCTATACAATAAGTCGCTGGGCTATTTTCAATGATCGCTTCAGGATCTCCAAGTACACGTTTCACTACCATATTGGTCTCCACGTAATTGGTGCAATCCTCTCTTCTGGCACAGCGCATGAAATGCGTGGTCTCTGATACGAAACCTGGATCGTAATTCGGCGTATTGCTGTTTTGAATTGGGATCCATACTGTATTTGGTGACGGAGGATCATCAGTCGTCATCATCCACAAGTACTCTATGTCCCCGGCACTTCCGCCAGATGGCAATTGTACATTTTGAATTTCATCCGGGTCAAATGGATCACATTCAATTTCGCTGAATCCAATCAGACCTGCATGGATGATATTGTCACATTCTATATCACATCCAATAACTTCTTTAAATATGATATTGGCTGGGACGAATGCTGTGCCTTCACAATCCTTCTCGCGTGCAACACGTACAAAATAGGTGGAATAAATGATTCTACCCGGATCGTAACTTGGTCCATTCGCGTTAGGAATCAATCTCCATTCAGGACTATTGATGTCGAATGGTTGATTGATGTAGCTCTCGTACCATCTGTACTCATACTGCCCTTGACCTGGCGCTGAAACATGAGCAATTAAGCCAGGGTTAAAGCTAGGAGAGCATCCTTCTTCATCACCGGTAATCTCTCCTCCATCGGGCAATTGACTACAGTTACTTTTGATTCCTGCATCAAGATCAGAGCGGTTATCGCCAGATAAAAGGGTGAATGTATCCGTTTCGCCATTGACACCAAGAACATCACTGTCCGTATCATCAGCTCCTATATCTGCCAGGGTAAACATACTGTTGGCAGGAATACTATTGATGTCAAAGATCAATTGGTACTCCCCAGGCATGAGGTTGTTGAACATATACATGCCATTGATATCCGAGATAGTCGTTGCAACAATTTGATCATCGGTATTTCCAAAGATACCATCTGGCCCTGCTTGAACAAGTCTGACGGTTACTCCTTCAACACCTGGCTCTCCGGCGTCTTGAATGCCGTCCTGATCCGTGTCAAACCACACAAAATCACCAACTTTGGCGTTTTGAACCAAACCTGCATCTATGTCCGGATTATATTCACCTTCATTCAGTACAAAAGTGTCTGTATCTCCGTTAGCATCGGCATCACTGTCAATATCATCTGCAGCATTATTCTGATTAGTAAATATATATCCGAACGGCGCTGCGAAATGAATGCTGTAAGTACCCGGTTTTACATTAAAATGATAGCTACCGTCTGCATCTGTTGTTGTCGTCAAATTAATGGCGTTACCATTGACATCTGATCCTGTCAACTGAACCTCAATATTTCTAATCCCAGGCTCTCCAATATCCTGTTGTCCATTGCCATTCAGGTCGCTCCATACGAAGTCACCTACTTTTGCAGGATTTAACAGTGTAACATCTGAAATACAGCTGCAGTCATTTTCATCGGTTACCTCTACTGTGTAGGTGCCGGCGGGAAGACCACTCACTTGTTTACTTGTGCTGGAACTTCCGTTTAAATCCCAGTTGTAACTGTAATTGCCGTTACCTCCGGAGACATCTACATCAACAATACCATCTTGTCCATTTCGTATACTTACCATCTGGACAACAAAAGCATTGCAATCAATATTATCTGAACCTTCCAGTTCTTTAGACAACACCAATTCGCAGCCATTGTCATCGGTAACGGTAACAGAAATCAACCCTTCTGGAAGTCCTGATACGCTATTTGTGCCATTATCGTTGCGGCTCCATTCATAGCTGTAGCTTCCGGTTCCTCCATTCACCTGTGCGGTGGCAGTTCCATTATCCTCACCACATTTAGGTTGAGTGAAAATCAGCTTACCATCAAGTTTTGGCGGATTATTAACCGTGAAGCAATCCTCTGCTTGACATCCCTGGTTGTCAGTTACGGTCACACAATAAGTCCCTGCTTCTATATTGTTTTGATCTTCTTGTGCCGGTAAATTATTGTTCCAATTGTATAGGTAAGGTTCTTCACCACCATCCACACTTAGGTTTATGGCTCCAGTTGCTTCATTGTAGCAAGTTGGTGAAGTGAGATCTGCACTTAAGCTAATGGCCTCACCCTCCTCAATGATGAAACATTCGGTTTCCTCACAGTCGTTACTGTCAGTTACAGTAACACAGTAAGTTCCTGCCTCAAGATTGTTTTGGTCTTTGGTTGAAGGCAAACCATTGCTCCATGAATAGTTGTATGGTGCAGTACCGCCCGTTACGGTTGTGGAAATACTTCCAGAATTATCTCCTAAACAGAGTGCATTCTGAATGTCTCCAGTAATTTCAATCGCATCGGGCTCCTCAATAGTGAAGCAGGCTTCTCCTTCACATCCATTCTCATCAGTCACAATAACGCAAAATGTACCAGCTGTTAGATTCGTTTGATTGGCTTGATCCGGCAAGTTGTTATTCCAGTCATAGCTATAAGGAAGATTTCCACCAGAAACCTGCAGTATAATGCTTCCGTCAGACCCATTGTAGCAACTCACATCAGTCACTTTACCGGTAATTATGATTTCTTCTGGAGCTTCTAAGGTGTAACAGTCCTCAACAACACAACCATTGTCGTCAACAACAGTAACACAGTATGTTCCTGCGCCTAGACCGGTTTGATCTTCAGTTGGAGGCAATCCATTGTCCCACTGGAAAGTGTACCAATCCACTGTTCCACCTGTTACTGTAAGATCGATGCTGCCATCTTCGGCATCAGGACAAGTAGGATCTTTCAAGTCTGCCATGACTTCAAGTGGATCGTTCTCATTAATGTCAAAACATTCTTGAATCTCACATCCCTCAGTATCCGTTACGGTTACGCAATAGGTGCCTGCTCCGAGACCACTTTGGTCTTGAGTCGCTGGAAGTCCATTGTCCCAATTGT
>Ga0102929_1001434_pt1 | contig 14222 bp, 16 predicted proteins | sample SalPonR1_B_D2_MG_FD_78510 | JGI IMG/M metagenome (GOLD analysis project Ga0102929, IMG submission 78510) | Salt pond soil microbial communities from South San Francisco under conditions of wetland restoration - Salt Pond MetaG R1_B_D2_MG | ecosystem: Environmental > Aquatic > Marine > Intertidal... | reverse complement strand
TCCCAAGTGTCGGCCATGTGTGACCCGTCGGAATTAGGGTATCAGTACGGTGAAAAGGATGGGCAGGATATTCTCCTCCTGCGCGCCGCGCTGTTGGAGCAACCCTGGAATCCTGCTGATCTTGACCGGCTAAGCCAAGGCGCCAAGGCGACGTTTCCGATCAAGGCCGCCGATCTGATGCCAGAATATGAAGGTCCACAGCTTGGAAAGAAGCTCAATGCTTTGGAGCAACGCTGGATCGACTCGGGTTTCACGCTCACACGCAAAGACCTATTGGCGGAGTAAGGCGATGGATGAATACCGCATCACGCGCTTGGGTCATCTGGGAGACGGTATTGCCGAAGGACCGTATTTCGCCCCGTTGACCCTTCCGGGCGAGGTCATCACGGCACAACGCGACGGTGAAAAACTGAAAGACGTGAAAATCGTCACTCCCTCCTCTGACCGCGTCGCGCCGCCCTGTCGGCATTTCAAATCCTGCGGGGGCTGCCAGTTGCAGCATGCCTCGGATGTCTTCATGGCTGAATGGAAGATCGACGTTGTTCGCACGGCGCTTTCGGCACAGGGAATCGAGGCGGACTTTCGACCGATTTCCACCTCGCCTCCGCTTTCGCGTCGCAGAGCTACTTTTGCTGCGCGTCGGACGAAAAAGGGGGCCATGGCGGGTTTTCACGCCAAGGCGTCAGACGTGATTGTAGAGATTCCCGGCTGTCAGTTGCTTGACCCTGAATTGCTTTCTGCGCGGCCCGTTGCCGAAGCATTGGCCATGGCTGGTGCAAGCCGGAAACACAGCCTTGATGTCGCGGTGACCTTGTCTTTGAACGGGTTGGATATTCTTGTGCGTAGCGGCAAGCCCTTGGATGGGCCGTTGCGGATGGAATTGGCACAGTTGGCCGAGGCGCACGATCTTGCCCGCCTGACATGGGAGGATGAGGTGATCGCAACCCGGCTGCCCCCCGAGCAGCAGTTCGGCGGTGTTATTGTCGTTCCCCCGCCCGGCGCTTTCCTCCAAGCGACCCAAGCGGGTGAAGCGAGGTTGCGCGATGACGTGCTCCGCATCACTCAAGGCGCAAAGCGTGTCGTCGATCTTTTTGCCGGATGCGGTACTTTTGCCCTGCCGCTTGCCAAGAACGCCGAGGTTCATGCCGTCGAAGGCGAAACCGCCATGACAAAAGCCCTCGATGCTGGGTGGCGGCACGGGCAAGGCCATGGCCTCAAGGCGGTGACGCATGAAGCGCGGGATTTGTTTCGCAGGCCGCTGATGCCGGATGAGCTTTCTACATTCGACGCGGCTGTCATTGATCCGCCACGCGCCGGTGCAGAGGCACAGATCCAGCAACTTGCCGAATCGGACATTCAGGTGATCGCGCATGTCTCGTGCAACCCGGCAAGTTTTGCGCGTGACGCCCGCACCCTTTTATCAGCCGGGTATGTCATGGGGCCGATACAGGTTGTCGATCAATTCCGCTGGTCAACGCATGTGGAACTGGTGGCGGCTTTTACGAGGCCCTAGCACCCAAAGGGGATTCATTCCCATTGTTTTTGTGATAAACTCTCTAGAAAAGAGGCGGATCGAGACAGTGAGTTTAGGGACATGCGCATACTGAGATTGGCTTTGGTTGGGCTTTTGTGCCTTGGATTGGCAGCCTGCAGTTCAAAGTTCAAAACGTACAACGGGCCCGAAGTAACACATGTGGTCGTCAATAAGGGCGATCGCCAGATGTATTTGCTTCATCACGACCAAGTGCTCAAGAACTACCGTATGGATCTTGGGTTCGCGCCCTCCGGCCACAAACAGTATGAAGGTGACGGCAAGACGCCCGAGGGCACCTATGTGATCGACCGGCGCAACCCGAACAGCGATTTTCACCTCTCGATAGGTATTTCTTACCCAAATCGTGAGGACATCGCCTTTGCGACCTCACAAGGCAAAAGCCCGGGCGGCGATATCTTCATTCATGGCCAACCGAATGCAAAAAGCATTTTCCAACGCAATAGCCCTGATTGGACAGCAGGGTGTATATCGGTCAAGAACCGCGAGATCGAAGATATCTACGCCATGGTCAAGAACGGTACGCCGATCACGATCAATCCATAGGTACTGGGCCTAACCGCCCAGAACCATCGTCCACCAAATTTTGCCGTTGTCTTCCTGAAGCCAGGAAAAGCCCATTTCGCGGGCCTCGGGTGACAGGATAACCTTGCGTGTGGTCGTCTCTTCCATCCAAGCCGCCAGCGTTTCGGTTTCCGTTTCGTAGGTTTCCGAGATCGTCTCGCCCACAAGTTGCCCGTCATAGCCAACGCGGCGCACCCGGTCGATCGGCGAGGATCCGTCCGAGCCAAAATGCCAAGGGCGATTCTGAATCGACATATCACGCGAATGCGTGGCTGCGGCGGCTGTCAGTTGCGAATTCAGTTGTACCGCTGGCACGCCCGCGGCCTCGCGCAATGCATTGACCGAGTCCAGCATGCGATATTGAATCGTCGCAGTTTCGCCTGCACGGATGCGATACACTTTCGGTAACGGCTTGCCATCCGGGCCAATTGTCGGCTCGGGTGGTGTGGTCGCGCAGGCCGAAAGAACCATCAAAGCCGATAATAGAAGTCCGAATATGCGTGTCATGCTTACCTGCCGCCCGTGCTGTTACTTCGGAATAGCAGTAACGAAAGCGTGGTTGCGATTCAAACTCACATATGCGCGAGTTTGCCGATTGACGTTTCTTTGAATTGCGACTGCGACATTCGCGCCATATATTAACACTCAAGTCAGATAGCCGAGATTGGAGTTCGAGCATGGCCATCAAGTACTCAAGTGGCATGAGCCGACGCGCTTTCATGGCGGCAACCGCGGCTGCCGTTGGGTCGCCCTCATTTGCGCAAAGCGTTACGGGTGATGAAACGGTCGAGATGGAACGCGATGTCACAACTTCGGTGCGCCGCAATATTTCAAGTTTCCGCACGCTGGATTGGAAACCATACTTCTCCAATCTGAAGAGCGGCGCGATTCTCGTCGATATCGATTCACGTGCCCTGCACTATTGGTCGGAAAATGGGCAAACCTATAAGCTTTACCCGTCCAGTGTGCCGTTGACCGAGGATCTGACGCGCCGCGGCCGTACCCGCGTTATTCGCAAGGTTGAAGGGCCCGATTGGCGCCCGACCCCGTCCATGCTGAAGCGGAATCCCGATTGGCCGCCTTATGTGCCGCCCGGGCCAGATAACCCGCTTGGAACGCATGCGCTTTATCTGAGCTGGACCTACTACCGCATTCACGGCACGCACGACACGCGCAAGATTGGGCGCCGTTCATCGAATGGTTGCATCGGGCTGTATAACGAACACATCTCCGAACTTTTTGCGATGGCGAAAGTTGGCACACAAGTGTTGCTAATTTGACGAAACTTCGATGCATCTTGTAGCCAAGGCCACAAGATGCATTTGCAATCCCCACAGATTGCTGATTAGAAAATTTCACGAGGTAAGTCTTGGGTGCCTGCCATATTTCTATATGGTGGGCCAATATCTGGAGGATACTATGAAAAAACTCGTTCTCGCCGCTGCTCTGACTGGCGCCGCAACTTTTGCTTCTGCTGGCACCATGGAAGAGCCGATGATGGAAGCTCCCGTCGTTGTTGAAGAAACCACCGCAAGCTCGTCGGCAGCTGGCGTTTGGGTTCCGCTGGTTCTGCTCGCCATCGTGGCAGCAGTTGTTGCTGCTGACTAATCAGTCGCACAAAGACCAATAGAAAAAGGCAGTGGTTCTCCACTGCCTTTTTTTATTTTCGATCTGTTGCTCTATTTGTCCAGCCAGCCCTTTAGGTTGTCTTCGACAATACCGGCAAGCGCTTTCATGTGCGCGTCGTCGTCGTTGAGACAGGGGATATAGGTAAATTCCTCACCACCCGCTTCTTCGAAACTTTCGCGGATTTCCTCGTTGATCTCTTCCAGGGTTTCGATGCAATCCGCCGAAAAGGCAGGTGCCATGACGGCGATCTTCTTCTTTCCCTCACGCGCCAGATCGGCCACGTGATCGACCGTATAGGGTTTGAGCCATTCTTCCGGGCCAAAAACCGACTGGAATGTTGTGGTAATTTGGGTGTCGTCCCAACCCAACCGCTCTTTCAGAAGGCGCGTGGTTTTCTGACATTGGCAGTGGTACGGGTCGCCCTGCATCAAGTACCGCTTGGGCATTCCATGATAGCTGACCACAAGGATATCGGGGCGCTCCTTTGCCTCGGCGTAGGCTTTCTCAACTGACTGCGCGAGCGCTTCGATATAATCGGGGTTTTCGAAATATGGCTCAACAACACGCGCAATCGGCTGCCAGGTTTCTTCCATCAAGGCGCGGAAAAACTGATCGTTCGCCGTGGCCGAAGTCGCGCCCGCGTAATGCGGATAAAGTGGGAAGAACAGGATACGTGTACACCCTGCCTTGACCATCTCACGCACTTTCGACTTGGTCGAAGGATTGCCATAGCGCATGCAGAAATCCACCATGACCTGATCGCCGAACCGCTCTTGCATCAGGTCGGCCATCTTGGCGGTCTGATCCCGCGTGATGGTCATCAAGGGGCTTTCGTTCTTCTCTTCGTTCCAGATTGATTTGTAGGCCTCGCCACTGGAAAAGGGCCGCTTGGTCAGAATGATCAACTGCAAAAGCGGCTGCCATTTCCACGGGCTGTAATCAATCACCCGGCGGTCTGACAGAAATTCGTTCAGGTACCGGCGCATCGGCCAATAGCTATAGTGATCGGGTGTGCCGAGATTGGCCAGAAGAACGCCTGTTTTCGCTTTGGGAATGGCGGGGTGATCCGAATTCGCGTGCTCGGGAACCTTGGCAGTCGTGCTAGCGTCCAGCATGGGCAATCTCATTTTTATATTCGTGTTTCATTGTGTGAGATAACGGCTCAGTCCCTGCCGTCAATCTTTCAAACTGCTTTCTTGCGTCCCAAGCGCATCTGCAAGACGCGCCGTGGCCGATCCGGGGCGCAGAGGTTGGGGCTGGCTTTCATCCGGGGCCCAGCCTGTGAGAACCATCAAATCAAAGCTTGCGGGGACACGTCCGTCTTCGGTGGCGAATCTCTGAACATAAAGTTCACAGGCCCGCAGCAAGACCGAGCGCCGCATCACATGCCTTGGTCGTGCTGCAAGCGCCGATGATTCTGCCATAGCACGCAGGTCCCGCATCAGGTGCAGCGGCGATTCGTAGCTGGCCTTTAATGGTATGTAATCTGCCACAGGCAGGGCAAAACCGGCCCGCTGAAGTAAAGCGCCCAAGTCGCGAATTTCACCCATTGGGGCGACACGTGGCGACAATCCCCCGGTCAAATCGGCTTCGGCCTGCGCCAAAGAGGCGCGCAATTCATGCAGCGTCTCACCGCCAAAGAAAACGCCCAGAAACAGGCCATCAGGCTGTAAAGCGTGCCGCGCCTGAATGAGTTGACCAACCGGATCATTCGCCCAATGCAGGCTCATCGCGTGAATCAACAGATCATGCGCGCCTTCCTCAAGCGGCAAGGTTTCTTCATCGGCCACGCACAGGGCCTCTGGAAACCAGTTTTGCCACACCTTTGGAAAACCACTCACCACGGCCATCTGGCTAAAGGATTTTTTAACCATCTCCAGCCGATCCTTGATTTCGTCCGCTGCGGCCTCGTGCAGGAACAGCGCCGGTGCCGTCATGGCGCGGGCGCGGTTGCGAAGCAGGGCAGGGCGGTCAGTCAGGGAATGCTGCATGTAGAGGAGAATAGGGTGAGCACGCAGGCTTTTCAAACGGCGTTGCGGCTGGTCTATCCGCCGCGCTGCACCCTTTGTGGTGATCAGGTCGATAGTGATTTTGGCCTGTGCGGCCCGTGCTGGCGGGAAACGCCCTTTATCTCGGGCCTGTGTTGTGACGCATGTGGTGTGCCGCTGCCCGGTGATGATCGGGGTGAAGCTGAATACTGCGACGATTGTCTACGGATGGCCCGGCCTTGGGATAACGGGCGTGCGGCCCTGTTGTACAAGGATCAAGGGCGCAGGCTTGTCCTATCGCTCAAGCACGGGGACCGACACGACATCGTGCGCCCGGCCGCGCTTTGGATGGCGCGCGCCGCTGCGCCCTTGATTGATCGGCGCATGGTGGTTGCCCCGGTGCCGCTGCACTGGACACGCATGCTCAAGCGCCGGTTCAATCAAGCGGCCCTCTTGGCCGAGGCCGTGGCCCGGGAGTTGAGCCTGGATTATTGCCCAGATCTCCTGATACGCCCGAGTCGTACCCGAAGCCTTGATGGTTTGGGCTTCGATGCACGTCATGCGACCGTGGGCCAAGCGATCACTCCACATCCCCGTCGGAAGCACCGGATGGCGGCACGTCGTGTCCTGATCGTCGATGACGTCATGACCTCCGGCGCCACCTTATCCGCCGCGACACAGGCTTGTTTTTCGGGCGGTGCCGCGTCTGTGAGCGTTCTGACACTGGCACGCGTGGCCAAGGACGCTTAAATTCCCTTGAAACAGTTAAGGGAATACCGAATGCAACCTGTCGAGATCTACACCTCGCCGCTCTGCGGCTTTTGTCATGCTGCCAAACGTTTGTTGAAGCAAAAGGGCGTCAATTTCTCGGAAATCGATGTCCTGGCCGATCCAAATCGCAAGCCCGAGATGATCCAGCGGGCCAATGGTGGCCGCACCGTGCCACAGATTTTTGTTGGCGAAACCCACGTTGGCGGCTGTGATGAACTCTACGCGCTTGATCGTGCGCGAAAGCTTGACCCGCTTTTGCAAGGGTAAGGCAAATGAAAGCGGCCCTGATCCAACTCAACAGTAGCGATGACCCAGCGGCGAACCTGCCGGTGACCTGCGCCTATGTGGATCAGGCCGCCGCGGCGGGGGCGCAATTTATCCTCACGCCAGAGGTCACGAACTGCGTTTCGGCCAGCCATACCCGCCAAAAAGACGTCCTGTGCCACGAACCGGACGACCCCACGCTGGCTGGCTTGCGTGCGCGCGCCAAGCAGCATGGCGTTTGGATTCTCATCGGGTCTCTCGCGTTGAAAACGGATGATGCCGATGGGCGTTTTGCCAATCGGTCTTTCCTGATTGATCCCAAGGGAACGATCGCGGCGCGCTATGACAAGATTCACATGTTCGATGTGCAAGTCTCGAAAGCGGAAACCTATCGCGAATCTGCTGGATACCGGCCGGGCACGACGGCGGTGCTGGCACAAACGGATCTTGGCGTCATCGGCATGACCGTCTGTTTCGACATCCGCTTCCCCTACCTTTACCGCGCCTTGGCTCAAGCCGGGGCCGAAATCCTGACTGTGCCCTCAGCGTTTTCCCCGGTTACCGGTGCCGCCCATTGGGAGGTATTGCTGCGCGCCCGGGCGATTGAAACAGGGTCTTTTGTTCTGGCTCCGGCGCAAACCGGCACGCATGACGCCACTCGGGGCAAGACCCGCCAAACCTATGGTCATTCACTTGCCGTTGCGCCTTGGGGCGAGGTGATCGCCGATGGGGGTACCGATCCGGGTGTCATTTACGTTGATCTTGACTTGGGTAAGGTGGCACAAGCACGTCAACGCGTCCCCTCGTTACAACAATCGCCCCAATTTGATGGTCCTTGAATGAATGAGTCGTCGATCAATTCTCTTGCTGTGGCACTGTTCAGTGAAATTCTGGCGGATGAGCAATTGATCAGAAACCGGCTCAGCCGTGTTTTGCCCAAGGGCATGGAAATCTCGCATTTCTCGGTTCTCAACCACCTTGCCCGCGCCGGGGGAGAGCGAAGCCCGGCACAGCTTGCTAAAAGTTTCCACGTCACGCGCGGCGCGATGACCAATACCCTTAACAAACTGGAGTGGGCGGGCTATGTGCATATCCGCCCCGATTGGGATGATGCCCGCCGCAAGATGGTGGCGATCAGCCCCGCAGGGCGGCAGGCGCGCGATGCGGCGATTGCCGCGATCACACCAATGATCACCGAACTTGTTCGCGACGTGGGCGAGGACAAAGTTCGCACCACGCTACCCGTTTTGCGCGAATTGCGCGCCAAGCTTGAATCCGACTAGGACGGTTTCACGCTGGCGGTGACATAGTTCACGCTCAGGTCCTTGGCCGACAGCGACCATTGCCATGTGATCGGGTTAAAGACAAAGCCTTTCCGATCCACCGGCGACAAGCCCGCGTTTTCGATCAAAGCATAAAGCTCATCCGGGGTGATGAACTTGTTCCATTCATGGGTGCCCTTGGGCAGCCAACGCATGACATATTCGGCCCCGACAATCGCCATGGCAAAGCTTTTGGCGTTGCGGTTGATGGTTGAACAGATGTGCAACCCACCGGGCTTTAGCAGGGTTTGACACGCGGTGAGATAGGCCAAGGGGTCGGCCACATGCTCGACCACTTCCATGTTCAACACCGCGTCGAACCGCTCACCCGCCTCGGCCATGGCTTCGGCCGTGGTGTGACGATAGTCGATGCTTAGACCGGATTGTTCGGCATGGACCTGAGCTACTGGAATGTTGCGTTCGGCCGCATCAGCCCCCACCACATCCGCGCCAAGCCGCGCCATGGGTTCCGACAAAAGCCCACCGCCACAGCCGATGTCCAGAATGCGTAAACCGGCAAAGGGTGTCTCACCGTTCAAATCGCGGTCGAACTCGGCCGCAATCTGTGCTGTGATATAGTCAAGTCGGCAGGGATTGAGCATGTGCAGGGGCTTGAACTTGCCATTGGGGTCCCACCATTCGGCGGCCATGGCCTCGAATTTGGCAACCTCGGCTGGATCGATCGTGCTTTGAGCGGCTTGCATTCTGCTCTCCATATGCTCATTTGGTTCCGCCTTTCTATATAGGACGGTCATGGATAAATTCTCAGGCCAAAAGAGCGCAGTCCAGTATCTTTACCCGCCGATCGAGCCTTTTGATCGGTGCATGATGGATGTGGGCGATGGTCACAAGATCTATGTCGAGCAATCCGGGCGCGCCGATGGCGTGCCGGTCGTGGTTCTTCACGGCGGGCCGGGCGGCGGATGCAGCCCGGCAATGCGCCGCTATTTTGATCCAAACGTCTATCGAATCATTCTGTTTGATCAGCGCGGCTGCGGCCGATCCAAGCCGCATGCCAGTGTCGACGCAAACACCACATGGCATCTGGTCGCGGATATCGAGCGTATTCGCAGAACCCTAATGATTGATGAATGGATCGTTTTCGGCGGCAGCTGGGGCGCGACGCTGGCCTTGATCTATGCGCAGGCGCATCCCGGCCCGGTTCGGCATCTGGTGCTTCGCGGGGTCTTCACCATGACGCGCGCCGAACTGGATTGGTTTTATGGCGGTGGCGCTGGGCGCTTCTGGCCCGAGACATGGGAGCGGTTCTGCGAGTTGATCCCCGTGGACGAACGTAGCGATATGATCGCGGCCTATCACCGGCGGCTGTTCTCCGGCGATCGCCATGAGGAAGTGCGCCATGCAAAGGCTTGGTCTGCTTGGGAAAATGCGCTGGCCACGGTGCATTCCAACGGGGCCAGCGGCGATAGCCCCGCCGAATACGCCCATGCATTTGCGCGGCTGGAAAATCACTATTTCATCAACGGCGGCTTTCTTGAGCGCGATGGTCAAATCCATCAGGACATGCGCAAGATCGCCCATATCCCCGGCACCATCGTGCAGGGCCGTTACGATATGATCTGCCCGCCGCAAGCTGCATGGCGCTTGGCGCAGGATTGGTCAAAGGCCAGCCTGCGGATGATCCCGGTGGCCGGGCATGCCCTGTCCGAGCCGGGAATCAGCGCTGAATTGGTGAAGATCATGGACCGTTTGGGGCGTGGCATCTAAGCCTTTGAAAACAAGCAAAAAACCCTGTCTGTAAAACGTCGGTATTCTGTCGGTATCGCGTCGGTGCCGTTTTCGGTCTTTCAAGCCCCTTGCAGACTCACCCGCATCGGCGTATATCCCCTTTCAACAGCGGCGCGTTGGGGTCCACACCCGGCGCTCCACCGGGAAATAGCAACGGGCCGCGCGCCCGTTTTTTTGTGTTTGAAAGACTGATGAGCAACGACCTGATCGCCAAGACAGCCATTGATCGCCGCATGGCCGAGATCATCACCCCCGTTATCGAGGACATGGGGTATGAACTGGTGCGTGTGCGTCTGATGGGTGGCAAGACCAATACGCTTCAGATCATGGCCGAAAAGCCCCAAGGCGGGATCGAAGTGGATGACTGCGCCGACATCTCCAACGCCGTGAGTGCGGTTCTGGATGTCGAGGACCCGCTGACCGATGCCTATACGCTGGAGGTTTCCAGCCCTGGGATCGACCGGCCCCTAACCCGTCTCAAGGATTTCGAGGAATTCGAGGGCTACGAGGCGAAGCTGGAAACATCCGAGATGATCGACGGGCGCAAACGCTTCAAGGGCGTTCTGGCAGGGGTCGAAGACAACGATGTGCTTATCAATATCGAAGAAGGCACCGTTGGCCTGCAATTCGACTGGTTGGCCGATGCCAAGCTGGTGCTGACCGATGAGCTGATCAAGGACATGCTGAAGGCCCGCAAGGAAGCGGGCACTTTGAACGAAGACCAATTTGACGAGATCGAGACCTCAGGGTCCGAGTCTGAGGAGGACTGAAAATGGCAATTACCTCTGCGAACCAGCTTGAGCTTTTGCAAACCGCCGAGGCCGTGGCCCGCGAGAAAATGATCGACCCGTCGCTGGTCATCGAAGCGATGGAAGAAAGCCTCGCCCGTGCTGCGAAATCCCGCTACGGCGCCGAGATGGATATCCGCGTCAGCATTGACCGCAAGACAGGCCGCGCCACTTTTACCCGTGTGCGCACCGTGGTCGAGGACGACGAGGTTGAGAATTATCAGGCCGAGATGACCGTCGAACAGGCCAAGCAGTATCTTGACGACCCCAAGGTCGGTGATCAGTTCACCGAAGAGGTGCCGCCCGTCGATATGGGCCGGATCGCCGCGCAATCGGCCAAGCAGGTGATCCTGCAAAAGGTCCGCGAAGCCGAGCGTGACCGTCAGTTTGAAGAATTCCAGGATCGTGTCGGCACCATCATCAATGGTCAGGTCAAGCGCGAGGAATATGGCAACGTCATCGTCGACGTGGGCCGTGGCGAGGCGATTCTGCGCCGGAACGAGAAGATCGGCCGCGAAAGCTATCGCCCCAATGACCGCATCCGCTGCTACATCAAGGATGTGCGCCGCGAGGCCCGTGGCCCGCAGATTTTCCTGAGCCGCACCGCGCCGGAATTCATGGCGGAACTGTTCAAGATGGAAGTGCCGGAGATTTATGACGGCATCATCGACATCAAGGCCGTGGCCCGTGATCCGGGCAGCCGCGCCAAGATCGCCGTGATCTCGCATGACGGTTCGATTGATCCGGTCGGCGCCTGTGTTGGTATGCGCGGCAGCCGTGTGCAGGCCGTCGTGAACGAGCTTCAGGGCGAAAAGATCGACATCATCCCGTGGAATGAAGATCAGCCGACCTTCCTTGTGAACGCCCTGCAACCTGCCGAGGTTTCCAAGGTGGTTCTGGACGAAGAGGCCGAACGGATCGAAGTTGTCGTGCCCGAGGATCAGCTTTCGTTGGCCATTGGCCGCCGGGGTCAGAACGTGCGTCTGGCCAGCCAGTTGACCGGTCTGGACATCGACATCATGACCGAGGCCGAAGATTCCGAGCGTCGCCAGAAAGAGTTCGAGACCCGTACCAAGCTCTTCATGGATACGCTGGATCTTGATGAATTCTTTGCCCAGCTTCTGGTGTCCGAAGGCTTCACCAACCTCGAAGAGGTGGCCTATGTCGAGATTGATGAATTGCTTGTGATCGACGGCGTGGATGAAGACACCGCCAACGAATTGCAGGCCCGCGCCCGTGACGTGCTTGAAGCACAGGCCACCGCCGCGCTTGAAAAAGCCCGCGAACTGGGGGCCGAGGACAGCCTTATTGAATTCGAAGGCCTGACACCCCAGATGGTACAGGTGCTGGCCGAGGATGGCGTGAAAACGCTGGAAGATTTCGCAACCTGCGCCGACTGGGAGCTTGCCGGTGGCTGGACCACCGTTGACGGTGAACGCATCAAGGACGATGGCCTTCTGGAACCCTTTGACGTCGCTCTGGACGAAGCGCAGAATATGGTAATGACAGCACGGGTCATGCTGGGCTGGGTTGATCCGTCAGATCTTGAGGGCGACGATGAGGCCATAGGTGACGAGGGTGATGACGCCGTCGCAACCGAGGAGGCCGGGGCCTGATCCGTCAGGTCCCGAGAGGTGCCTGATGGGTCGCGGTGGTCAACCCAAGGATCGCACGGATGGTCCCGAACGCAAGTGCATTGCCACGGGTGAGGTGCAACCGGCGTCGGGATTGATCCGATTTGTCGTCGGCCCTGATGGCCAGATTGCCCCGGATATCGCGGGCAAATTGCCGGGCCGGGGCATCTGGGTGTCTTCCGATGCTGCGGCGCTGACCAAGGCGGCGGACAAGGGGCTTTTCGCCCGCGCTGCACGACAGGCGGTGAAGGTACCCGAGGATCTGCCGGTACTGGTGGAACGGCAATTGGCCGAGCGTGTGGTGAACCTGATCAGTCTCGCCCGAAAAGGCGGACATGCGGTATCGGGGTATGAAAGGGTCAAGGACTGGCTTGCCAAGGACGAGGCCGAAATTCTGATTCAGGCAAGTGATGGATCAGAGCGTGGAAAATCGAAACTGAGCACGCCTTATGGCGGTTCTTTCATTGGCTGGCTGACAGCCGAAGAACTGGGGCGGGCTTTTGGGCGACAAACCGCAGTGCATGCCGCACTGCACGCTGGAGGTTTGGCCCAACGTGTTGTAGAGGAGGCGGCAAGGTTGAAGGGCCTGCGCGCCCCGAACGGCGAAAAGACCCGCCGGAAAGGAAGTAAAAGCTGATGAGCGACAACGACGGTAAGAAAACATTGGGTGTGCGTGGCGGTCCCCGGTCGGGGAATGTGAAGCAGAGCTTCAGCCATGGGCGGACCAAGAATGTCGTCGTGGAGACGAAACGCAAGCGCGTTGTGAAGCCGGGCGCCAAGCCGGGAGCGGCCGGGGCGTCGGGGAACAAGCCGAATACGCCTGTGGGCGATCCCTCGAAGCGGCCTGCTGGCATCTCTGATTCCGAAATGGAGCGCCGCATGAAGGCGCTTCAGGCCGCCAAGGAACGCGAGGCGGAAGAAACCGCCAAGCGCGAGGCGGAGGAAAAGGCCCGCGAGGAAGATCGCCAGCGCCGCCGCGAAGAGGCCGAGGCCAAGGAACGCGAACAACGCGAAGCCGAGGAACGCGCCAAGGCCAAGGCCGAGGAAGAAGAACGCAAGCGCCGCGAGGCCGAAGAGGCCGCCCAGAAAGCGGCCGCCGCGCCCGCACAGGAACCTGCACGCGCTGCGCCCAAACCTGCGCCTCGCAAGGAAAAAGAGCGCGAGCAACAGCAATCGCGCGGTGGCAAGGGCCGTGGCCGGGGTGGTGACGATGGTCGTCGCTCGGGCAAGCTGACCCTCAATCAGGCGCTATCGGGCGGTGAAGGCGGTCGGCAGAAATCCATGGCCGCCATGAAGCGCAAGCAAGAGCGCGCCCGCCAAAAGGCCATGGGTGGCGTGGAGCAACGCGAAAAGGTCGTGCGCGACGTGCAACTGCCCGAAGCGATTGTCGTGTCGGAACTGGCCAACCGCATGGCCGAACGTGTCGGCGATGTTGTCAAGGCACTGATGAACAACGGCATGATGGTCACCCAGAACCAGACGATCGACGCCGATACCGCCGAACTCATCATCGAAGAGTTTGGCCACAAGGTCGTGCGTGTCTCGGATTCAGATGTCGAAGACGTCATCCACCAAGTCGATGACAAGGAAGAAGACCTGAAACCGCGTCCGCCCGTGATAACCATCATGGGCCACGTTGATCACGGTAAAACCTCGCTTCTGGATGCGATCCGCGACGCCAAGGTTGTCGCCGGTGAGGCCGGGGGAATCACCCAGCATATCGGCGCCTATCAGGTGACCACCGATAGTGGCGCGGTTCTGTCGTTCCTTGATACACCCGGCCACGCCGCCTTTACCTCGATGCGGTCGCGTGGTGCCCACGTCACGGATATCGTGGTTCTCGTGGTGGCCGCCGATGACGCGGTGATGCCGCAGACCATCGAGGCCATCAACCACGCCAAGGCCGCCGAAGTGCCGATGATCGTGGCCATCAACAAGTGCGATCTGCCGGCGGCCGATCC
>Ga0102929_1001433_pt1 | contig 14232 bp, 16 predicted proteins | sample SalPonR1_B_D2_MG_FD_78510 | JGI IMG/M metagenome (GOLD analysis project Ga0102929, IMG submission 78510) | Salt pond soil microbial communities from South San Francisco under conditions of wetland restoration - Salt Pond MetaG R1_B_D2_MG | ecosystem: Environmental > Aquatic > Marine > Intertidal... | reverse complement strand
TCCAGATCGCCCGCCACGGCGGCGGACGGCGGCAGGGCGCGCATGGCCTCCAGGGCAGCCACACCGATCACCGGGGCGTCATGGGCGGGCATCGCGACCGCGTCGCCGCCAAGCACCGCTCCGGGCGCGATCTCCCCGGCGATGGCGGTGATCTCGCGCCGGGTAAGTTGCGTCGATGTGGGCACCGGCACGATCCCCGCGGCGATGGCGCCGAGGAAGGCGATCGGGAACTCGACCGTGTTGCCCAGGCGGAGAAGCACCCTGTCGCCGTCCGCGAGCCCCGCCTCGCGCAGCCCTGTCGCCGTGCCGAGCACCGCGGCGGCGAGGCGCGCGTAGCTCCACCGTTCCGCCCCGGAGAGACCGAGCACCGCCAGCGCGATCTTGTCGGGCTGCACTTCGGCCCGCGCCAGCACGTAGCCCGCGAGGTTGAACGGGGCGGGGCAGGGCGGCGGCGGCCCGGTGTCGGCGACGGAACGCATGTCGCCTCGCTACGCGCGGGCCTGCGCCATTGCAAGACCGGGCCGCGCCGCCCTATATCCCGCGCCATGGACCGGATAACCGAACCGAGCCTCATTCGCCTCGCGCGGGCGAGCGGCATGCACGACGAGGTCGTGCCTCTCGACCTCGGCGCGCGCGTGCGGGGGCTGCGCAAGGCGCGGGGCTGGACGCTCGAACAGGCGGCGCAGCACGCCGGGCTTGCGCGCTCCACGCTGTCGAAGATCGAGAACGGCCAGATGTCGCCGACCTACGACGCGCTGCGCAAGCTCGCCGACGGGCTCCGTATTCCGGTGCCGCAGCTGTTCACCGCGCCGCGCCGCGACAAGGTGAACGGACGGATGGCGGTGACGCGGTCGGGCGAGGGCAGGGCGCATCCCACCGCGACCTACGAGCACGAGTTGCTGGCGGGCGCGCTGTCGAAAAAGGCGATGCTGCCGTACCGCGCGCAGGTCCGCGCCCGCGACATGGCCGAGTTCGACGGCTGGGTGCGCCACGACGGCGAGGAATTCCTCTATGTCCTGACCGGCGTGATCCGGCTCTACACCGAGTTCTACGAGCCGGTTGAGATGCGCCGGGGCGACAGCGCATACTACGACGCGACCATGGGCCACAACGTGATCTCGGTGAGCGAGGAAGACGCCTCGATCCTCTGGGTCACCTCGATGCCCGACTAGGCGCGGAACCGCGCCGCCCGGAGCGCGAGCCAGTCGTCGATGGCGTCCCGCGCCTCTGCGACTGTCAACTCGTGCGACCGGGCGAGATGTTCGGCCACCCGCCGCCTGTCTCCCCCGGTCTCACGCAGCACATCGGGACTGGTGGCGGGCCAGCGTGCGGCCATGTCTGCGACCATCTCGTGCCAGCGGGCCTCGACCTGCGGCCCGGCGATCCTCTCTTTCGTACCGGTATCCTCGGTCACTGGTTTCCCTCCGTTTCGCCGCAGACCTCCGGGTCGTGGCGCGGCGGCTACTTCGTCCTGCCGATGGGCGGCTCCGTCTTGGCCTCGTCACCGGTGCCTTCCTCCCGCGGGGCGGACGTGTCGACCTCGTCGCCGAACGCCTGATCGTCGGCGTAGACGTCCTCTCCCGGCGGAATGTGCGCCCGGCTCCGGCGGATGTTGAGGTTGTCGAGATGGTCGTCCATCACCACGTCGGCCGGCATCGGCCCGGCGAGCCACTCGTCGATCGCCTCCTCCGCCTCGCGCGGCGTCACGCCCTCGAGCTGGCCGAGATAGGCGTTGAAACGCGCCCTGTCTCCGTCGATTGCCGCCACCTCGTCGGGATCTGCCTCGGGCCACCGCGTCAGGATCGCTTCCTGAAACGCCGGCCAGTCGGCGGCCACCTCCTGCCACTTCATGTCGGTCTCCTTGGGGTCGTTTCGGGACCAATGACCAAGGGCGCCCGATGTTCCGTGCGACGGGTTCAGAAGGTGTTCTTCACCGTGTTCGCCGCGCCCGAGATGTCGCGCCCGATCCCGTCGACCGTGTTGCAGGCCGAAAGCGCGCCAAGGAGCGCGGCGATGATTGCGATGCGTTTCATTCGCTCACTCCTCGGACCACCAGACGTCCGGCTGAAAGCCGATCCAGTCGCCGTAGATTGGCAGGGTGTCGGGATAGCTCAGCTCCTTCGCATGGGCAAGATAGCTGACCGGGTTGTGCCAGACGGGGATCACGTAGCGCCCCGAGGTCAGCACCCGGTCGAGCGCGCGCGTCGCGGCGAGGAAGTCCTCTCCGCTGGTCGAGGTGATCATCGTGTCGATCAGCCCGTCGATCGCGGGCGACGCGACGCCCATCATGTTGCGCGACCCTTCTGCGTCGGCCGCCTCGGAGCCCCAGTAGCTGAACTGCTCGTTGCCGGGGCTCAGCGACAGCCCCCACTGATACCAGACCATGTCGAAGTCGAAGGTGTTGGTGCGTTCCTTGAACTGGGCGCTGTCGACCGTCGTGATGGTCGGTTCGACCCCCAGACGCGACAGCGCCCCCGCGTAGATGTCGACGATCTGCTGGGGTTCGTTGGCGCCCTGGGTGAGCAGGATCTCGAAGGCAAAGGGCGCGCCCTGCGCGTTCTTCATCCGGCCGTCCCGGATCGTCCAGCCGGCCTCCTCCATCAGCTCCATCGCGCGGGCGATGTTGGTGCGGTTGCGTTCGGTTCCGTCGCCTTCCGGGAGCGCATAGCCCTCGAGAGCGCCGGGCAGGAGCGCCTCGGCATAAGGCTCCAGCATCTCGCGCACGCGTCCCTCGGCGGGTCCGGGCTCCATCCCGAGCACCGAGTTCGAGAAGTAGGAGGTGATCCGGGTGCCGTCGGCCGCGTTGAGCGTCTGGTTGACGAATTCGTAGTTGAAGGCATTGAGCATCGCCTCGCGCACGCGCCAGTCGGCAAAGACGCCGCTGCGCGTGTTCATGACGAGGCCGGTCATCCCCGAGGGCCGCTGGTGCGGGATCTCGGACTTCACCACGTCGCCGCGCTGAACCGCCGGAAAATCGTATTGCCCAGCCCACTTCTGCGCGTTGGTCTCGCGCATCGTGGTGAGCAGCCCGCTGGTGAACGCCTCGAACATCACCGTGCCGTCGCCGAAGAACTCCATGCGGATCTCGTCGAGGTTGGCCTGGCCGCGCATGAACGGAACGTCCTTGCCCCAGTAGTCCGGGTTGCGCCGGAGCGACACGAAGCGGCCCGGCTCGAAGTCGTCGATGACGTAGGGCGCGGTGGAGATCGGAATGACGTCGGTGCCCGATTCCGCGAAATCGACGCCGTCCCACTGCGCCTTCTTCAGGATCGGCCGCATTCCCATGATCAGGGCGAGCTCGCGGTCGGGTTCGGTGAAGGTGAAGCGGACGCTGCGCGGTCCCGTCCGCTCGACGGAGGCCACCTTCTCCCAGCTGCCGCGGTAGCGCGGATGGCCCTCGGTGCCGAGCGTCTCGTAGGACCAGATCACGTCCTCCACCGTCACCGGTGCGCCGTCCGAGAATCGGGCCTCCTCCCGAATCGTGAATTCGACCCAGCTGCGGGCCGGGTCTGTCTCCACCGATTCGGCGAGAAGGCCGTAGAGCGCGAAGGGTTCGTCCCAGCTCCGGCCCATCAGGGACTCGTAGGCGAGGAAGCGAAGCTGCCACGGCACTCTCCCCTTCAGGATGTGCGGGTTGAGCGAATCGAAACTGCCGACCTCGCCCTGAACGATGCGCCCACCCTTGGGCGCCCCGGGGTTGGCATAGGGCAGAGACACAAAATCAGGGGGGAGGGCGGGGTCGCCATACATAGCTATGCCATGTTTCGGCTCGGCCAGAGCCGTCGTCGCCAGCACGGCCAGCGCGACTGAGGCCGAGGCCCGGCGGAGGCCCGCGAATATCTGCATCTTCATTTCGGCGACAATCCTCTGCTCTCGTTATCGTTGGAGGCGAGGGTAATCGCGGTCTTAAGCCTTTTCAAACTTTTAGCTTGGCCCTCGGCGATCACTTGCGTATAAAGGGGGCACTGCTCGATAGGTTTCTTGCCTGTATGAAACCTGCCTCAATAACTTAACGCCGGCCTCGTGCCGGCGTTTTTTTTGTTCCGAGCTTCTCGATCCGAGGGCTTTCGAAGCGCCGTCCCCGCGACTTCCGCCGGTCAACCGTCCCCCTGTCTTTTGCAGCCGCGGCATGTAGACTTGCCGCGACCGCAAACGAGGAGGAAGGACATGGCCCTCACCGGCAAGACCGCCGTCATCACCGGATCGAATTCCGGAATCGGGCTCGGAATCGCGAAGGAGCTTGCGAGGGCCGGAGCGGACGTGGTGCTCAACAGCTTCACCGACCGCGACGAGGACCACGCGCTGGCCCGCGAGATCGCGGAGGAGACCGGTGTGACCGCGCGGTACATCCGCGCCGACATGTCGAAGGCCGGGGAGTGCCGGGCGCTGATCGACCAGGCGGGCGCCTGCGACATCCTCGTCAACAACGCCGGCATCCAGCACGTGGGCCCGATCCCCGAGTTCCCGGCCGAGAAATGGGACGCGGTCATCGCGATCAACCTGTCCTCGGCCTTCCACACCACCGCCGCCGCGCTGCCGGTGATGCGCAAGGCGGGCTGGGGCCGGGTGGTCAACGTGGCCTCCGCCCACGGGCTCACGGCCTCGCCCTTCAAGTCGGCCTACGTCGCGGCCAAGCACGGCGTCGTCGGGCTGACCAAGACCACGGCGCTCGAGACGGCCGAGGAGGACATCACCGCGAACGCGATCTGCCCCGGCTACGTGCTGACGCCGATCATCGAGTCGCAGATCCCCGACCAGATGAAGACCCACGACATGACCCGCGAGCAGGTGATCCGCGACGTGATGCTCGTCCGTCAGCCGTCGAAGGATTTCGTGACGGTCGAACAGGTCGCGGGCACGGCGGTCTTCCTCTGCTCGGACGCCGCGGCCCAGATCACCGGCACGACGATCAGCGTCGACGGCGGCTGGACGGCGTTGTGACGGATCGGCGTGTGTCCGTCCGGGGCGGCCTGTGACCCGCCGGATCAATCTCGCGCTCCAGGGCGGCGGCGCGCACGGCGCCTTCACCTGGGGCGTTCTCGACCGCCTGCTCGAGGAGGAGGACATCGAGATCGCCGGGATTTCCGGCACATCGGCGGGCGCGCTCAACGGCGCGGCGCTCAAGGCAGGCCTGGTTGACGGCGGGGCCGAGGGCGCGAAGGCCAATCTCGACTGGCTCTGGGCGCAGGTCGGCGCGATCCACGACCTTCGGATGACGCATTGGATGCAGGCGCTCTTCCCCGGTCCGGCCGCCGTGACCAGCGCGATCGAAGCCTCGCTTCCATTCAATCTCGCCGACACCCTGAGCCGCGTGGTGTCGCCCTACAGCTACGGCCCGTTCTACCGCAATCCGCTCGAACGGATCGTCGAGCGCTTCGACTTCGGCCGGGTCTGCGCCCACACCGGTCCGGCGCTTTTCATCTCGGCCACGAACGTGCGGACCGGCAAGATCCGGGTCTTCGAATACGAGGAGATCTCGACCGACGTCATTCTCGCAAGCGCCTGTCTCCCCACGGTATTCCAGGCGGTCGAGATCCGCGATCCGAAGTCGGGCGAGGTCGAGGCCTTCTGGGACGGCGGCTACACCGGCAACCCCGCGCTCTTTCCGCTGTTCGATCCCGGGCTGCCCGACGACATCGTGATCGTGAACATCAACCCGCTCTACCGACCCGAGGTGCCGGTGTCGGCCAACGACATCCTGAACCGGGTGAACGAGATCAGCTTCAATTCCTCGCTCCTGCGCGAGCTTCGGGCGATCCGGTTCGTCAAGCACCTGATCGCGGACGGAAAGATCGGGCGCGACGCGATGAAGGACGTCCTCGTCCACATGATCTCCGACGACGCCCTCATGCGCGATCTGTCCGTCGCCACCAAGCTGGTGCCGTCGCCCTACATCCTCGACGCGCTGAAGAACGCCGGGCGCGGCGCGGCTGAGCGGTTTCTCCGCGACGACGCCCCGAAGATCGGCCGCGAGGGGACCGTCGATCCCTTGGAGATGTACGGCTGATCCCGCCTCAGGCCGGACCGATGGGGGCCCCGCCGCCGCCGCCCGACGCCACCGCCGCGATGATCGCGAGCAGCAGAAGCGGCACGATGATCCCGCCGGCCGAGGTGGTGGCGACGTCCTCCACGATCACTTCGGGCTCCATGATCGGTTGCGCGAAGCCGTCCGCCGTCGCCTGTCCCGCGACCAGCGTTGCGGCAAGGCTTGCGGCGGCTATCGTCCTGATGTTCGGTTGCATTCTTGTTCCGTCCCTCCTTCGAGTATGGCGCGAAGGCTAGTCGGAGCGAGGGATCCTGTCACGCGCCAAATGAGGCGTCACCGGCTCGGCTCCGGCTCCTCGACGCGGGCGACGGCGCGCGGCTCCTCCGGTGTCCGGGTCGGCAGCGTTCCGGGGTCGACGCCACTCGGATAGACGAGCCCCGCCGAGATCACCAGCTTGGCGGCGTCCTCCACCGACATGTCGAGTTCGACGATGTCGCTTCGCGGCAGGAAGAGCAGGAAGCCCGAGGTCGGGTTGGGCGTCGTGGGCAGGAACACGGCGGCCTTGTCGCCTTCCACGGGGATGCCCCGCGCGATCTCGCCGCGCGCGCCTGTCGAGACGAAGCCGATCGCCCAGACGCCGCGTCGCGGATATTCGATCAGGCAGGCCCGGTCGAACGAGGTCTCGGTCTGGGCGAAGATCGTCTCGGCGATCTGCTTGACCCCGCCATAGACCGAACGGACGACCGGCATCCTCTCGACCAGCCCTTCGCCCCAGTTGATGAGCGACCGGCCGATCAGGCCCTTGGCCAGCCACCCCACGATGATCGTGAAGATCAGGAAAATGATGACGCCGACACCACGCAGGTTGACCCCGACGTACTGCTCGGGCCGGAACTGCGCCGGAACGAAGGGCAGGACCCAGCCGTCGATCCATCCGACCACCGTCCAGATCAGCCAGAGCGTCAGGCCGATCGGTGCGATCACGACGAGACCCGTCAGGAAACTCGCACGCAAGCGACCGAACAGCGATCCCCGGCGCTTGGAGTCGGCGTTGGAGGGCGTATCGAGGAGTTTCGTCATCTGCGCAGGGTTCCCGAGTGTATTCGGAATTTATGCGCGCGCCCGCCCGCTCACAATACACCCGCTGCCCTGTCGCGCGCTTATTTCGGGATCGATGCGATCTCGGAGGCGATCCGGGCGGCGAGACGCGCATTATTCAGCACGAGCGCGACGTTCGCGTCGAGCGACCGCCCCTCCGTCGCCTCGAAGATTCGCGACAGCAGGAACGGCGTGACGGACTTCGCGACGATCCCGCTCTTCCTCGCGTCGGCGAGCGCGCGTGCGATCAGCGGTTCGAGCGCCTCGCGCGGGATCTCGGCCCCGGCGGGGATCGGGTTGGCGACGAGCTGGCCCCCGGGAAGGCCGAGCGCGCTGCGCATCCGGTGCGCCCGGGCGATGTCCCGCGGGTCGTCCATGCGCAGCGGCGAGGCCAGCCCCGACCTGCGCGACCAGAATGCCGGGAACTCGTCCTGTCCGACGGTGATGACCGGGACGCCGAGCGTCTCCAGAACTTCGAGGGTCTTGGGCAGGTCGAGGATCGCCTTGGCTCCGGCGGCGACGACGCTGACCGGGGTCTGGGACAACTCGCGCAGGTCGGCGGAGATGTCGAAGCTGGTTTCCGCGCCGCGGTGCACGCCGCCGATGCCGCCGGTGGCGAAGACGGCGATGCCGGCGAGGTGGGCGGCGATCATCGTCGCGGCCACCGTCGTCGCGCCCGTGCCGCCGGTGGCGAGGCAGGCGGCGAGATCGGCGCGGGAGAGCTTGGCCGCGCCCTCGGCCCCGGCCAGCGCCTCCAGCTCACCGGCGCTCAGACCGATGTGCAGACGCCCCGCGATCACGGCGATGGTCGCCGGGGTGGCGCCCGCGGCCCGCACCTCGTCCTCGACACGTCGCGCCGTCTCGAGGTTCCGCGGCCAGGGCATGCCGTGGGTGATGATGGTGGACTCGAGCGCGACGATCGGATCCCCCGCCGCGCGGGCCGCGTCCACCTCGGGCGAGAGCAGGGGGGTGATCGTCATGCGCCGACCTCTCCGGAGACGTAGTCCGCCGCGGCGCGGAGCGCGTCGTCGAGCGCCTGCTGCCGCCCCGCGCCGCTGCGCTCGGCTGCGATATGCGCGGCCATGAAGGTATCGCCGGCGCCGGTGACGCGCGTCACCAGCACCTCGGGCGGCTCGGCCTCGCGAAGGCCGTTCGCGTCGGCCTCCGCCGCCGTGCGCCCGCCGTCGGTGACGAGCACCCGCGCCGCTCCCCGCGCGACGAGCGCCGCGGCGGCCTCCGGCGCCGACGAAAACCGCGACTGGCAGATCAGCCCGGCTTCTTCGAGGTTGACGTAGAGCGTCGCGCCAGGGCAGGCGAGCAGCGGCGTCAGCCGCTCGGCCTTGCCGGGCGAGGCGGGCGCCACGCGGAGATCGGACTGCGAAAAGAGCGGGCTCGCGGCGATCTCGGCCAGCAGAAGCTCGGTCAGGTTGCCGTCGATCGCGACGAGCCCGGCATAGGGCGCGCCCTCCGATCCCAGCCGACCGTCGGCAAGCGGACGCAGGATCTTGTCGCCGGCGGCCTCCAGCGAATGCGCGTCCGCGATCGCCGCGATCAGGCCGTTCGCGCCCTCCACCGCCATGTAGCGATCGGTCGGAAGGTCATCGGACAGATAGACATGATCGGTCGCCATCCCGAGCTTGCGGCAGGCGTCGAGCAGATCCGCCCCCTCGTCATCGCGCCCGATGGCGGTGAGAAGGGCGGGCGTCAGGCCAAACCGCCGCAGCGTCATGGCGATGTTCATCGCGACGCCGCCGGGCAGGCGGGTGATCCGGCCGGGGACGTCCGAGCCCGCGCGCATCACCGATGGGGCGCGGCCGATCACGTCCCAGAGGACCGATCCGATGCACAGGATGTCGGGCGCGCGCGTCATCGCGGCTTTCTTCACCGGGACACGCGCGCAGGCAAGCGGAAAACCCGGCCGCGGGGGCGGTCTTCCTCCGTGACTGCCCCATGGCCGCGGTCAGGCGGCGCGCATCAGATCCGCGACATCGCCCGGCATCTGGACCTCCAGATGGCGGAATTCGCCCTCGTCCACATGCTTGCGCAGGACGCCGAAGACGGCCTCTGCGGCCTGTCGCGCATCCGTGCCGGTCTCGTTCTGGCTGCGCAGATGCCCCTCGACCGTGCCGAGCCAGGCGTCGAGGGACCGGTCGAGGATCGGCGTGGCGGAGGGACGCCAGCCCTCGAAGTAGATCCCCCGGATCAGGGTCGGCAGCTGCTGCCCGAGATGCACCGCCTCGTCCGCGGTCAGTCGGTCGCGCAGCGCGTGCAGGCCGGCGCGCAGGACGTGATACGCCGACTGCTTGCCCGCCCCGATGCGGTCGTCTATCTCGTTCAGCCAGATGTTCGTCGTCTGGACGGTCTCGTCGATGATGCTCAGTCCGAGGTCAGCCATGGTCGTCCTCCTTCGGCGGTTTCCCCGGTAACACGCCGGCACGGCCGGTGTTCCCCCGGCGCGGAGGTGAGGTGGCTCTTGCATTGGTGCGCGGCATCGTCTATCTGCGCGCTCACTTCACAGGCGGGGCTTGGGCCTTCGGGGGAGACATCCCCGTTCGGTCCGCCGGTTGGGAGAGATCCCTGACGCTCCGCCGAGGCGCAAACCGGAAAGGAACATGGACATGGCGCTCCCGGAATTCTCGATGCGCCAGCTCTTGGAAGCTGGCGTTCACTTCGGTCACCAGACCCAGCGGTGGAATCCCCGCATGGGCGAATTCATCTACGGCGACCGCAACGGCATCCACATCATCGACCTCACGCAGACCGTGCCGATGCTCGACGCGGCGCTCAACGTGATCCGCGAAACCGTGGCCAAGAACGGCCGCGTGCTCTTCGTCGGAACCAAGCGGCAGGCGCAGAAGCCGGTCGCCGACGCGGCCGAGAAGTGCGCGCAGTACTACATGAACCACCGCTGGCTCGGCGGCACGCTGACCAACTGGAAGACCGTCTCGCAGTCGATCAACCGGCTCAAGGAGATCGACGAGATCATGGCGCAGGGCGCCGAGGGTCTCACCAAGAAGGAGCGTCTCGGTCTCGAGCGTGACCAGACGAAGCTCGAGGCGTCGCTCGGCGGCATCCGCGAGATGGGCGGTCTCCCCGACCTCCTCTTCGTCATCGACGTGAACAAGGAAGACCTCGCGATCGCCGAGGCGCGCAAGCTCGGCATCCCGGTCGTGGCCGTCGTCGACACGAACTGCTCGCCCGACGGCATCGACTACATCATTCCCGGCAACGACGACGCAGCGCGCGCGATCGGGCTTTACTGCGATCTCGCCTCCCGCGCCGCGCTCGACGGAATGTCGGCACAGCTCGGCGCCGCGGGCGTCGACGTGGGCGCGCTCGAGGAAGCGGTGGAGGATCGGCTCGAGTCCGACGCCGCCACCGAGACCAAGGCCGAGGAACCGGCCGAAGCGCAGAGCTGAGCCGTCACACGAACGTCATGGGGAGCGCCTAGGCGCTCCTCGCAGGACCCTGTTTAGGAGAGGCTGAAATGGCAGTCACAGCAGCACTCGTGAAAGAACTCCGCGATAAGACAGGCGCGGGCATGATGGACGCCAAGAAGGCGCTGACCGAAACCGACGGCGACATGGAAGCCGCTGTCGACTGGCTGCGCACCAAGGGCCTGGCCAAGGCCGCCAAGAAGGCCGGCCGCACCGCGGCCGAGGGCCTCGTCGCGGTCAGGGTCGAGGGCGGCACCGGCGTGGCCGTCGAACTGAACTCGGAGACCGATTTCGTCGCGAAGAACGCCGAATTCCAGACGATGGTCGCGCGCATCGCGCAGGTTGCGCTCGGCGTCGACGACATCGAGGCGCTGAGGGCGGCGGATCTCGACGGCAAGTCCGTGGACGACACCGTCACCGGCGCTGTCGCCAAGATCGGCGAGAACATGTCGCTCCGGCGGATGACCAGGATCACCGGCGAAGCCGTCACGGCCTACGTGCACAACGCGGCGGCGGAGGGCATGGGCAAGATCGGCGTGCTCGTCGCCTACAGCGGCGGCAACGAGGCCTTCGCGCGTCAGGTCGCGATGCACATCGCGGCGGTGAACCCCGCCTCGCTGTCCGAGGACGATCTCGACCAGTCGATCGTCGATCGCGAGAAGGCCGTGCTCACCGAGCAGGCGCGCGACTCCGGCAAGCCCGAGCAGGTCATCGAGAAGATGATCGAGGGCCGGATGAAGAAGTTCCTCTCCGAGATCACGCTTCTCAATCAGGCCTTCGTGATCGATCCCGACCAGACGGTCGGCGCGGCCGCCGCGGACGCCGGCGTCGAGATCACCGGGTTCGCGCGGCTCGAGGTCGGCGAGGGCATCGAGGTCGAGAAGGAAGACTTCGCGGCCGAAGTCGCCAAGGTCGCCAGCGCCTGACCGCAAGACAAGGAAACGGTGCAGCCGGGAGGCTGCACCGCCCCAGAGGGACGTCCGACTCGGCTGGGGATGCGAGTACAGGCCCCAGGGTGCCGGCCCGCAGCTTGTAAAAGCGCTGCGAACCGGCGCCGGTTTCCCGGAAAACCGATGACCTCGGACGATGAATGAGGTTCGCCCTCGGACACCGGGGTCTGTTCCATGGCAAATGCCACCACTCACGGAACGGTGCGAAGGAACCACAGAACCGCGGGATCTCGTAAGTCAGGATATCCTTACTCTCGCGTGACGGTCCTGGCCGCTTGGCCGGGTCTCGGCGCAATGAAGATCTGGTTCTTGTATGTCGCCGTCAGCACCGCCTGCGCCGTCGTCCCCACGTTCAGCGCCTCGCGCGCCAGCCTGAGATGCTTCTCGATCGTCGCGGTGCTCACGCCGAGGATCGCGGCGATGTCCTGGGTTGTCTTGCCGTCTCCGACCCATTCCAGAACCTCGCGCTGCCGCGCGGTGAGAAGACTGACGCTGGTGTAGGGCAGGGAGGTCGCCTTGAGATGGAAGATCTCGTTCAGCATGCGGATCGCGCTCCCGTCCCGGGCCCAGATGTCCTCGACCTCGTGCTGCGGGGTGCCGATCGGCGCGACGAGGCCGATCGCGCCCTTGTTGCGGCGCGACACTTCGGGAAAGCTGATCGTGTAACCGGCCTTGATCCCGTGGTCGATGTTGAGCGCGATGATCCTGCGCTCTTCGTCGGTAAAGCTCGCCTGGTTCTCCTTCAGCCATCCCCAGGAGCAGACGCCGACGTTTTCGGCGGCCCAACGCACCATCGGGGCGTTCTGGTAGAGACCGCCGTGAATGAACGCCTCCAGATAGGCCGGCGTATGGTTCGACAGGACCATCAGGTCATCGGGCTGCCCGAGGTCGCGGTGCGACCGAAAGCGGGTAAAGCCGTAGAGGAGCCGATCGAACCCGAACTCCGCCATCGCGGCACAATGCAGCGACCAAGTCTCTTCGATCGTGTCGGCAGCCAGCAATTTCCCGATGTGCTCGAGAACGCGATCCGTCATGCAAGATGCGCTTTCAATGCCCTGAGAGCGAGCGCGTATCCCTCGGCGCCGAAGCCACAGATCTGGCCGATCGCCACGGGCGCGATGAACGATGTCTGCCGGAACGGCTCGCGTGCGTGAATGTTCGAGATATGAAGCTCGACGACGGGAACCGCGACGGATGCGATCGCATCCATCAGGGCCACCGAGGTGTGCGTCAAGGCCCCGGCGTTGAGGACGATCCCGTCGTGGGTTCCGGCCGCCGCATGGATGGCGTCGATCAGCTCGCCTTCGTGGTTCGATTGCCGGAAGGCGCAGGACACGCCAAGATCGGCGGCGGTTGTCTTGCAGAGATCCTCGATGTCGGCGAGCGTGGTATGGCCGTAGACCTCGGGCTGACGCGTTCCGAGGAGATTCAGGTTTGGACCATTGAGCACCAGAAACGACGGCATCGCTCGACCTCCGAAAGTGCGACGATCTACCCGGTTGTCTCGCAAGCTGTCGATACCCTTTTTCACAGACCGGCGCGGAGTGTTTCCTGCGGGCAACCGTTCCGTTGATCGGGGCCTCGGCGGACCCGCGACATGCGTCCGGTGCTTGGCCGGGGTCTCTGGCGGCTTGCCAGCCATTACTTACCATAATACTGATTATCCGATCCAGTGACGCCGCACACGGTCCGTCGCGTTTGCGCACCCGGCCTTTCCCCCGGCACGCTCCCGCGTTATCTCTCCTCGGGACAAGGCACCGTGCATTCCGCCTCCGACGCGGAATGACCAACACGTCAAGGAGACAGACATGGCAGATGGTCAGGGTTTCGGCCCCTCGCTCGCCGCGTTCGACTGGGCCGATCCGTTCCGGATCGCCGACCAGCTTACCGAGGACGAGCGCATGGTGGCGGACAGCGCCCGCGCCTATGCGCAGGACAAGCTGCAGCCGCGCGTCCGCGCCGCCTACCGCGAGGAGCGCGTCGAGCCCGAGATCTTCCGCGAGATGGGCGACATGGGCCTGCTGGGCGTCACCATCCCCGAGGAATACGGCGGTCTCGGCGCGGGATACGTGAGCTACGGCCTTGTGGCGCGCGAGATCGAGCGGGTCGATTCCGGCTACCGCTCGATGATGTCGGTGCAGTCCTCGCTGGTGATGTACCCGATCCACGCCTATGGCTCGGAGGAGCAGAAAGCCAAGTACCTTCCGAAGCTTGCCACCGGAGAGTTCATCGGCTGCTTCGGGCTCACCGAACCCGACGCGGGCTCCGATCCGGGCGGGATGAAGACGCGGGCCGAGAAGACGGCGGACGGCTATCGCCTGTCGGGCGCGAAGACATGGATATCCAATGCGCCCATCGCGGATGTCTTCGTCGTCTGGGCGAAATCCGAGGCCCACGACGGCAAGATCCGGGGCTTCGTGCTGGAAAAAGGCATGTCCGGGCTTTCGGCGCCGAAGATCGGCGGCAAGCTCAGCTTGCGGGCCTCGGTCACCGGCGAGATCGTCATGGACGGCGTCGAGGTGCCCGAGGACGCGCTTCTGCCGGGCGTCGAGGGGCTCAAGGGACCGTTCGGCTGCCTCAACCGGGCGCGCTACGGCATCTCCTGGGGCGTGATGGGCGCGGCCGAGGATTGCTGGCACCGCGCGCGGCTCTACGGGCTCGACCGCAGGCAGTTCGATCGCCCCCTCGCCCAGACCCAGCTTTTCCAGAGGAAACTCGCGGACATGCAGACCGAGATTGCGCTGGGACTTCAAGGGTCGCT
>Ga0102929_1001431_pt1 | contig 14240 bp, 16 predicted proteins | sample SalPonR1_B_D2_MG_FD_78510 | JGI IMG/M metagenome (GOLD analysis project Ga0102929, IMG submission 78510) | Salt pond soil microbial communities from South San Francisco under conditions of wetland restoration - Salt Pond MetaG R1_B_D2_MG | ecosystem: Environmental > Aquatic > Marine > Intertidal... | reverse complement strand
TAAAGCGCCAGCGACTGAAGCTCGAGCCCCATGTAGAGCGCCATCAGGTCGCCCGCGCTGACCATCATCATCATTCCGACCGCCGAAAGCGCCACGAGAAGCGGAAACTCGAATCTCAGCAAGTCACGCCGGGCCATGTACTCCTGCCCCATCACGAGCACCGCCGCAGCGGAGACAAGGATCGTGACCTTGGCAAATCGCGCGAAACCGTCGTCATGGAACATCCCGTCGAAGGCCACCCGGGTGCCGTTTCCCGTGGCCCCGATCCCCAGCGCCATCACGCCCAGAAGCCCCGCCGTCAGCCATACCAGCAGCCCGGCCATACGATCCTGCCCCGAATAGGCCGCGAAAAGCAGCGCGGCCATGGCGTAGACCGAGATCACGATCTCGGGCAGGATAATGTTGAGATCAGCCTGCATCGTCAGACCCTCCGGTTCAATGCGACGTCTCTGCCAGCTGCGCGGCGCTGTGCGCCTCCGCCAGGGCAGTATCGTAGTTGGAAATCAGTGCCTCTACGGAAGGCCCGATGATATCGGTCACAAGGCTGGGATACACGCCAAGCAAAAGCGTCATCGCCACCAGCGGTGCAAAGATCGCCCGCTCGCGCCGGCTCATGTCGGTGATGGATTTCAGGCTTTCCCTGATCAGTTCGCCCATCACCACACGGCGATACAGCCAGAGCGCATAGGCCGCCGACAGGATGACGCCAGAGGTGGCCACCAGCGCAACCCAGGTATTGACCTGGAAGATGCCGAGCAGGGTCAGGAATTCTCCGACGAAACCCGAGGTGCCGGGCAACCCGACATTGGCCATGGTGAACAGCATGAAGATCAGCGCGTAGGCCGGCATGCGGTTGACCAGCCCGCCATAGGCGTCGATCTCGCGGGTGTGCATCCGGTCATAGATCACGCCGACGCACAGAAAGAGCGCGCCGGAAATGAAGCCATGGCTGATCATCTGGAAGATCGCGCCGTCGATCCCCTGCTGATTGGCCGCGAAGATTCCCATGGTGACATAGCCCATATGCGCGACGGACGAATAGGCGATCAGCTTCTTCATGTCCTCCTGCGCCAGGGCCACGAGCGAGGTATAGACGATGGCGATCGCCGACATCCACAGGATCAGCGGGGTCAGGACCTCCGCGCCCACCGGAAACATCGGCAACGAGAAGCGCAGGAACCCGTAGCCGCCCATCTTGAGCAGGATCGCGGCCAGCACCACGGACCCTGCGGTCGGCGCCTGCACATGAGCGTCCGGCAGCCAGGTGTGTACCGGCCACATCGGCATCTTGACGGCGAAGCTGGCAAAGAATGCGATGAACATCAGCGTCTGCATACCGCCGATGATCTGAATTCCCATCAGGCTGAAACTTTCCGACGCGAATTCATGGCGCATCAGGGTCGGGATGTCTGTGGTGCCGGCCTCGGCAAACATCGCGACCATGGCCACCAGCATCAGGACGGATCCGAGGAACGTGTAAAGGAAGAACTTGAAAGAGGCGTAGATGCGTTCCTTGCCGCCCCAGATCCCGATGATCAGGAACATCGGGATCAGCCCGGCTTCGAAGAACAGGTAGAACAGCACCAGGTCGAGCGCCATGAAAACGCCCAGCATCAGCGTTTCCAGCACCAGGAACGCGATCATGTATTCCTTCACGCGGGTGGTCACATTCCACGACGCGGCTATGGTCAGCGGCATGATGAACGTGGTCAGCAACACGAAGAGCACGCTGATACCGTCCACGCCCATCTTGTATTTGAGCCCCAGCAGCCATTCGCGTTCTTCCACGAACTGGAACCCGGTATCCTGAGGGTCGAACTGCGCCAGGATGAAAAGCGACACCAGGAAGGTAAGCGTCGTCGCCACAAGCGCGACCCACTTGGCATTCCGCTGTGCGGCCTCGTTTTCCCCGCGCAGGAAAATTGCCAGAATCGCCGCCGCGATCAGGGGGATGAAGGTGACGATGGAAAGCAGGTTGTCCATTACTGGCCTCCCCCGGAAATCGTGAGCCACGTGATCAGGACCGCGATGCCGATAACCATGGCGAAGGCATAGGTGAAGATGTAACCCGATTGCGCCCGCCCCGCGAGACGCGTGAAGAAGGGGATGATCCCCATGGCGACACCGTTGAGGAAGCCGTCTATCACGCCACCGTCACCGCGCCGCCAGAGAGCGCGGCCAAGGGCCTTTGCCGGACGCACGAGAATGGCGTCGTAGATCTCGTCGAAATACCACTTGTTGAGCAGGAACAGATAAAGCGGCCTCTGGTTCTCGGCCAGCTTGCGGGGCATCGAGGGATCCCAGATATAGAACCACAATGCCGTGATCAGACCGATCAGCATGGCGATGAACGGGCTCAGCTTGACCCATGTCGGCACGTAATGCGCCTCGTGCAGGACCGTGTTGTCCGGCGCGATGAAGATTGCCGCCTCGCCCGGACCGCTTTCCATCACGTAATGCAGTTCAGAGGCTTTCGGACTGCGTTCGGCCACCGCCTCGACCAGTTCCTGTGTCGGCTCGCCATACTTGCCGCCGAAGAACTTAACCACCTCGTTGGTCTTGCCGAAGAAGCTGCCATACCAGATCGCCCCGGCAAAGATCGCGCCGACCGCCAGCACGCCGAGGGGCACCAGCATGACCTTCGGGCTTTCATGGGCATGCTCGTGCGTGTGTTTGTCGCCGCGCGCATCGCCCCAAAAGGTCATGAACATCAGCCGCCAGCTGTAGAAACTGGTGAACAGTGCGGCTATGACCAGCATCCAGAAGGCAAAGCCGCCCGCCGTGCCGGCATAGGCGCTTTCGATCACCGCGTCCTTCGAGGCGAAACCGGCAAAGCCGATCCACCCCGTCAGCGGAATGCCCACCCCGGTGATCGCCAGCGTGCCGATCAGCATGGCCAGGAACGTGTAGGGCATCTTGTGACGCAGGCCACCATAATGACGCATGTCCTGTTCGTGATGCATCCCGTGGATGACCGACCCGGCACCAAGAAACAGCATGGCCTTGAAGAAGGCGTGGGTGAGAAGATGGAACATCGCCACCGAGTAGACCCCCACTCCGGCCGCGACGAACATGTATCCCAGCTGGCTGCAGGTCGAATAGGCGATGACCCGCTTGATGTCGTTCTGGACCAACCCCACCGTCGCCGCGAAGAATGCCGTACTGGCGCCGATGAAGGTCACCACGGCCAGCGCCTCCGGCGCGTATTCGAACACCGGCGACATCCGGCAGACCAGGAACACGCCCGCCGTGACCATCGTCGCAGCGTGGATCAGAGCCGACACCGGCGTCGGGCCTTCCATCGCGTCGGGCAGCCACGTATGCAGGAAAAGCTGTGCCGATTTTCCCATAGCCCCCACGAACAGCAGGAACGCGATCAGGTTGGCCGCGTTCCAGTCCGTCCACAGGAATGTCAGTTGCGTTTCTGCCAGTTCAGGCGCTGCGGCAAAGATATCGTCGAAACGGATCGAATCGGTCAGGAAGAAAAGCGCCATGATCCCGAGCGCGAAACCGAAGTCGCCCACGCGATTGACCACGAACGCCTTGATCGCTGCCGCGTTGGCCGAGGATTTCCGGTAATAGAAACCGATCAGCAAGTAGGAGGCCAGACCGACCCCTTCCCAGCCGAAAAACATCTGCGCCAGATTGTCGGCGGTCACCAGCATCAGCATGGCAAAGGTGAAGAACGACAGGTAGGCGAAGAAACGCGGCCTGTAGCTTTCGGTCTTGTCGTCGAAGTTCTCGTCATGGGCCATGTAGCCCATGGAATAGAGATGCACGAGCGCCGACACCGTTGTCACCACGATCAGCATGATCGCCGTCAGCCGGTCAAGCCGGATCGCCCACGCGGTATTGAGGGTGCCCGATTGCACCCAGTCAAGCACATGAATGAAATGGGTCTGTCCGTCATGGCCCAGAAAAACCACCCAGCTGAGCGCACAGGACAGGAACAGAAGACCGGTGGTCAGCCATTGCGCCCCGGCATCACCGATGATCCGCCAGCCGAACCCCGCGATGATGGCCCCTACAAGCGGCGCGAACAGGATGATCGTTTCCATCACTTCAACCTTTCATCACATTGACGTCTTCCACGGCGATGGTGCCGCGGTTGCGGAAGAAGCACACCAGGATCGCCAACCCGATCGCCGCTTCGGCGGCGGCCACGGTGAGTACGAAAAGGGTGAAAACCTGCCCCACAAGATCGCCGGCATGGCTGGAGAAGGCCACGAGGTTGATATTGACCGACAGCAGCATCAACTCGATCGACATCAGCAGAATGATCACGTTCTTCCGGTTCAGGAAGAGGCCGAAAATGCCGATGACGAAAAGCGCCGCCGCGACCGTCAGGTAATGTTCAAGTCCGATCATGTCTGTCCCTCCGGGCCTTTGCCCGATTTTTCGTCCGTTTCAGCCACCCGGAACGCAACGGGCGCATTTTTTATCTTGTCCTCCCGGGATTGCCCCGGGATTTCCCGCCGGTCCAACGGGCCCCGGATCAGGCCCGGGACGAGCCGGCCCTCCTCAGAGGCCCTGACCCGGTTTCACGTCCTTCAGTTCCATCGCTTTCGCTGGATCGCGGTACATCTGTGCCAGCACATCCTGACGCTTGATGTCCTGACGGTGGCGCAGGGTCAGGACGATCGCACCGACCATCGCCACCAGCAGGATGAGCCCGGCGAGCTGGAACAGCAGGAAATACTTGTCGTAAAGCAGCAGGCCAAGCGCCTCGGTGTTGTGGCGGTCATCAGGAATTACAGCAGCGCGCGCGCCCTTGGCGCCCTCGGCCGTTTCCCAGCTTCCGAACGCCAAACCCAGCTGCATCAACAGGATCACGCCTATCAGCAACGCCAGCGGCATGTATTTCGCCATCTCGGCCTTGAGTTCGGCGAAATCCACATCGAGCATCATCACGACGAACAGGAACAGCACCGCGACGGCGCCGACATAGACGATGATCAGGAGCATCGCCACGAATTCGGCCCCGAGAAGCACGAACAGTCCGGCGGAACTGATGAAGGCAAGGATCAGCCATAGAACCGAATGGACGGGATTACGGCTGATCACCGTGAACAGCCCCCCCACCAGAACCGAGACCGCAAAAAGATAGAATGACAGCGCCGCGATAGTCATGTCCCGGGTTCCTCTTTCCTGTCCTCTTCCAGCACCTCCCGCGCGATCTCCATCGCCCGGGTCATGGACGGGATCCCAGCGAACATCGACATCTGCGCGATGGTCTCGGCAATCTCGTCCTTGGTCGCCCCTGCTTCCAGTGCATGGCGCACGGTCATCCGCACATGCGTATCGCTCTGGGCCCCCAGCATCGTCAACCCCGCCAGTGTCAGAAGCAGCCGCGTCTTGGCGTCCAGCCCGTCCTTGTTGAGCCCACGCCCGAAACTCATTTCCATGAATTCCTTGGGCATCGTCGGCCAGATCTTTTCCAACCCCTTGGGCGAGAAAGATTCAAGGGCCGGGTTCATGGCCTTCGCCATCTCCTGCGCCTGCGCCATCATCAGCTCGAAGGGGTTTTTCTGATCGGTCATCTGTAGGGTGCGTCCAGTTCGAGATTGCGGGCGATCTCGGCTTCCCAGCGGTCGCCATTCTCCAGCAGTTTCGCCTTGTCATAGAAAAGCTCTTCACGCGTCTCGGTGGCGAATTCGAAATTCGGGCCTTCCACGATCGCATCTACCGGGCACGCCTCCTGGCAGAAACCGCAATAGATGCACTTCGTCATGTCAATGTCGTAGCGCGTGGTCCGGCGCGAGCCGTCATCACGCGGTTCGGCGTCGATCGTGATGGCCTGTGCGGGGCAAATCGCCTCGCACAGCTTGCACGCAATGCAGCGTTCTTCGCCGTTCGGGTAACGCCTCAGCGCATGCTCCCCCCGGAATCGCGGGGAAAGAGGCCCTTTTTCATGCGGGTAGTTCAAGGTTGCTTTCGGTGCGAAGAAATACCTGAGCCCCAGCCCGAAGCCCTTGAGGAAATCCTTCAGCAGGAAGTACCCTGCCGCTCGGCCATAGTCGATTTGCGTCATGTCTCAGCTCCTGGGATGTTCCAGCCGGGTCTCGCCGGCTGTCGCATGACCTTGCCAGCGCGTCTCATAGTCGCTTTGCAGCGCAATGTCAGGCAAGTGTGAGGTTTCCGTTTTTTCCACTTCGTAATAGAGATAGGTCCGGCCCGGCCCGATCTTGCCCCGCAGGCGCAGCCGCCGCCCGGTGATCGCCGGGTCACTGAGCCGGACGTGGCCGAACCCCTCGATGTCCGGATCAATCGGAATGGCACGGCAGTCGATGACCCGGCAGTTGCAGGCGCGGTGCCAGAATGTCCAGACAAGTTCGGGATTGAACTGGTACATGCCATGCCCGTGCCACCCGTTCAGACCGTTGTTCGAAATCAGCCGTCCACCCGGCCTGAGCATCCGGTACACGCATTCCAGCGCATTGGGCACGTTGAACACATGTTCGATCGTGCCGCCGTCCAGGATCATGTCGAATTGCCCTTCAAGCTCGGGCGGTGGCAGATGATTGAGATCGTGCAGCACCGTTGCGCCTTCGTAGTCCGAGAAATCCATCGTCTCGACGTCGCCGAAGCCCAGCATGCGAAGAAGCGTTTCGGCATAGCCGTCTTCTTGAAGGAAATCGGAATATGCCACCTCGATCCTGTTGCGCCGCAGGGACCGCTTGTAGTGCCATCGCTGCTTTCCCTGGACCTTGAACCCCTGACGGCCCAGCATCAGCGTCCGACCGTCCGGTTGAAACCGGGTCGAAAGCTCCACGAGCCTGTCAAAAAGAACGTAATCCACACCCACCGGGTATCAGCCTCCCATAGCCCACCGGGCCCAGAACCCGCCCAGGACCTCGAATTTTGCCAGGAACGACACGATCACCACCCAACCCAGGCTGAGAGGCAGGAACACCTTCCAGCCGATGCGCATCAGCTGATCGTAGCGGTAGCGCGGGGTGATGGCCTTTATCATCGCAAAGATGAAGAAGAAGAAGAACATCTTTCCGACCATCCAGATCGCCCCGTCGGGCAGGCCCGGGATCGGGCTCAGCCAGCCGCCGAAGAAGAGCAGCGACGTGAGCGCGCACATCAGGAAGATGGCGATGTATTCCCCGGCCATGAACAGCAGAAAGGGCGTTGCGGAATATTCCACCTGATAGCCGGCCACCAGTTCCGATTCCGCTTCCGGCAGGTCGAATGGTGGCCGGTTGGTTTCCGCCAGCGCCGAGATGAAGAACAGGAACACCATCGGCAGGTGCGGCAGCCAGTACCAGCCGAAGAAGCCGTACGCTGTGTCCTGCGCAGCGACGATGGATCCGAAATTCATGCTCCCGGTCGAGATGATGACCCCGATGATGATCAGCCCGATCGAGACTTCATAGGAAATCATCTGCGCGGCCGAGCGCAAAGACCCGAGGAACGGGTACTTGGAGTTCGAGGCCCACCCCCCCATGATAACGCCATAAACTTCAAGAGAGGAAACCGCGAAGACATAGAGAATCGCGACGTTGATATCCGAAAGAACCCAGTTCTCGTTGAAAGGGATCACCGCCCAGGCGATCACCGCCAACACGAAACTTGTAAGCGGTGCCAGCAGAAAAACGGTACGGTCGGCGCCCGCCGGAACGACCACTTCCTTGACCACATATTTCAGCGCATCGGCGATCGTTTGCAGAAGTCCGTAAATACCCACCACGTTGGGGCCGCGGCGCATCTGTACCGCAGCCCAGATCTTGCGATCACCATAGACCAGCACGAGCAGGCTGATCATGACGAAGCCCAGCACGGCCAGGCACTGCGCCACGATGATCACCGCAATCCCGAGCGGGGTTGTAAAGAAGTCTGCCATCAGTCCCTCATACCATCGGTATTCCGTTTTCCGCGCAATCCGCGGCGACCACTTCGGCGTCGATCGTCTTCAGCCCGCGCGGCAGCGCCGACGATATCGTATAAACCGCATCGCCGCGCCAGATTCCACCCTCTTCGGAAATATTCGTTCGAACATGCCGTGCGAATCCGTACCCCCGGATGAGCGCGTATTGCGCCGCCGCGCATTCCGCGTAACGGTCAACGTCCGTTTCGTCGCGGGCCCCGGACATGGTGACGTGGAAATTCACCAGATCCCCGTCCAGAAGCGGCGTCTCTATGCCACGATAATCCGGTTTGAACGCCGTCTCGTTGTCACCGGGCGCCGCCGCCTCGCAGCCCGAAACCGCGCCTGCAAGTACCACCGCAACGGGCGGAGACAGGGCCACGCGCCGCATCACTCCGCCGCCATCCGGCCATCCCGGCGCGCGCGGGCCTCGGCGCTGAGTTGCGCCATCAGCTCGCTGGCCCGCGCGATCGGGTTGCTCAGGTAGTGATCCGAGATCGCCCGCCCCATCTGTCCGCTGCCCAGTTCGATGGACGGAACCAGTGTCCAGTCGTTTTCGGGAACTTCGTCTATGCGAGCAAGGTGTGGAACTTCGTCAACCAGCGCCCGGCGCAGTTGCGGCAGGCTGTCATAGGGCAGGACCGATCCGATCTCACCCGACAATGCACGCAGGATCGCCCAGTTTTCCTTGGCCTCGCCAGGCGGGTGGCCGGCCCTCAGCGCCAGTTGCGGGCGCCCCTCGGTATTGACGAACAGCCCTTGTTCTTCGGTATAGGCCGCCGCCGGCAGGATCACGTCGGCACGGTGTGCACCACGATCGCCGTGGCTGCCCTGATAGATGACGAACGGACCGTCCGGGACCGCGATTTCGTCAGCACCCAGGTTGTAGACAACGTCGGCCCCGTCAAGGGCCGCATCCACACCGCCTTCGGTGGTGCACCCGGCATCCATTGCTCCGACGCGCGCCGCAGCCGTGTGCAGCACCAGAAGCTTGCCGCCAAGTTTCTCGGTCAACTGCATGGCCTGGCTCATGACGGCCGCGCCATTGCCGTCACACACGCCACCCTGACCGAGAATCACCAAAGCGCCCTCAGTCGGCTCGGCCCCGTTGACCAGACGCAGAAGATAGCGGTTTCCGGCCCCCAGTTGAGTGGCGTCATAGGTCAGGTCTGCATGCTGGCCCACATGGGTCACCTCGGCGCCGCGCAACCAGGCCTTGCGGATGCGCGCATTGAGAACCGGTGCCTCGTCCCGCGGGTTCGTGCCGATGAGATAGATCGCCTTCGCGGTGTCGATATCCTCGATCCGTGCGTTCCCGACATACGCTGATCGGTTGTCACGCGGCAGCCGCGCACCATCGGTGCGGCACTCGACCTTGCCACCCTGCCCCTCAATCAGCTGACGCAAGGCAAAGGCCGCCTCGACCGGGGCCAGATCTCCGACCAGTCCGGCGACGCTGCCGGCGCCCCTGACCGCCTGGGCCGCCGTTTCAAGGGCTTCCCCCCAGCCGGCCGGGCGCAGCTTGCCGTTCTCGCGCACATAGGGCCTGTCAAGACGCTGGCGGCGCAGCCCGTCCCAGACGAAACGGGTCTTGTCGGAAATCCACTCTTCGTTCACCCCGTCATGGTTGCGCGGCAGGATACGCATCACTTCGCGCCCCTTCGTGTCGACCCGGATATTGCTGCCGAGCGCATCCATGACATCGATCGTCTCGGTCTTGGAAAGCTCCCACGGCCGTGCGGTGAACGCGTAGGGCTTCGATGTCAGAGCCCCGACCGGGCACAGGTCAATGATGTTGCCCTGCAGTTCCGAATCCAGCGTCTCGCCCAGATAGGACGTGATCTCGGCGTCCTCTCCACGTCCGGTCTGGCCCATCTTGCTGATACCGGCGACCTCGGTCGTGAAGCGCACGCAGCGGGTACAGGAAATGCAGCGCGTCATGTGCGTTTCGACCAGCGGCCCGAGGTCGAGGTCGTCCACCGCGCGCTTGGGTTCGCGGAAGCGGCTGAAATCAACACCGTAGGCCATGGCCTGATCCTGCAGGTCACACTCACCGCCCTGGTCGCAGATCGGGCAATCCAGCGGGTGATTGATGAGCAGGAACTCCATCACCCCCTCGCGGGCCTTTCGCACCATCGGCGTGTTGGTCTTGACATGCGGCAACTCGCCCTCCGGGCCGGGCCGGAGATCCTTGACCTGCATCGCGCAGGAGGCGGCCGGTTTCGGCGGTCCCGGTGTCACCTCGACAAGACACATCCGGCAATTGCCCGCGATGGACAGCCGCTCGTGATAGCAGAAACGCGGGATTTCCACCCCGGCTTGTTCACAGGCCTGGATGAGGGTCATGCGCCCGTCAACCTCGACCTCGGAGCCGTCAATCAGGATTTTGCGTAGGTCAGCCATGGTTGCTCACTTTGCTTTCAGAAATATGCCGATCGAACTGCCATTGGCGATCTCGGCCTGACCGAGGGCGCAGAACGTGTCGGGACGGGACGGATCGACCCCCTTCGCGGCCAGGTAAGCTTCGCCCTTGCGGCGCAATCTGGCCTCTTCTTCGTCACTGTCGACATAGGCGTCGATCTCGGCGTCGGAGTATCCGCGTGCGCGGGCCATCCGTTCAAGGCCCTTCATGTAGATGAGCGCCTTGAATACGCGGCCCTGGATGCTGTCGCAATTCTTCCGTATCTCGTCGGCGATGCCCACGGCCAGAAGCCCCGCATTGATGTCATCCTCCGAGGAAAGGCCCGGCCGCGCATCGGCCGCCGCGGCAGCCCCGAACCCCAGGCAGGACAGCACGGTCAGTATCATAACAAAGCGCATGACGGACCTCCTTTCGCACGATGCGGAGGACATGCTGACACATGCCTCGCCACGGCGCAGGGACCAACACCCCCGCCTGTCATGCAATAACAGGCGGCGTGTATCCTGCATATGGTGATGGTTCCACCTACCATTCCCTGCACCGTCCGGAAAAGATCAGATCACCGCCGCTGCGCAGCAGCGCCGCTTCGGGTGCGTCCGGCCCGCCATTTTTCCAGGCAATATCGGAACTGCCGAAAGTTTCCACGCAGAACCGCACCCCTTCGTGGCGTCCCGCCTCGCGGGCCCCGGCAAGCCCCTGCTCCGTATTGCGCACGCTGACCGTGAAGGTCCGGCGATCATCGCGGTCCTCCTGCAGCTTGACGGGATAATAGTTGCCATCGAACAACGTTCGATCACCCGCCTTGCCGCAGGCTGCCATGGCAAACGCCCCCGCCAGACAAAAAAGGCCGATGCGGATACGCGCCATCGTCATCCCTGAAATGCCTCCCGGATCGCCATCGCGGCCACCGCATGTGCGTATACTGCCATCGCATCGGTCATTTCATCATGCCTTCCTGACGTTCCATCATCCTCTCAGCCGCCGCTCTGGCACAGCACGTCATACCGCGCCAGCCCGTCCTCCACACCAAGGATCAGAGACACCAGAACGGTGCGTTCGCCACAGGCCAGCCGTTCGGCGAAGCCGACCGCCTGCGCCAGTTCCGCATCACCGATCAGGTTGCCGTCCCGCCGCTTCATGCCGATCAGCACCTGTTCCGCCCGAATGGACTTGCCGGCATCGCTGTTCAGGGTCACGGTACGACGCTCGGCTGTCGCCTCGTAGGTCTTCGACCGCACTGTTTCGGCGGCCGCCGGTCCCGTCACACACAACAATCCCGCCAAGATCGCATGTCCCGCCACTCCGATCCTGCGCTTCATGTGATATCTCCTGCCTTCAGCGAAACATTCAGCCCGCCACCCGCGTGGCCTGCGCCATCATTCGGCTGCGACCGCGCTGACGCGGCCGGATTTCTGCGCCTTGATACGATCCTCGATCTCGTCCCGGAAATTCCGGATCAGGCCCTGAATGGGCCACGCCGCGGCATCGCCCAGGGCACAGATCGTATGCCCTTCGACCTGCTTGGACACATCGAACAGCATGTCGATTTCCTCGACCTCGGCTTCGCCCCGGACCAGCCGGTCCATGACCCGCATCATCCATCCGGTCCCTTCCCGGCAGGGTGTGCACTGTCCGCAGCTTTCGTGCTTGTAGAACTTGGAAAGCCGCCAGATCGCCTTGATGATGTCCGTCGACTGATCCATCACAATGACCGCCGCCGTGCCCAGCGACGAGCCGCAGTCCTTCAGACCGTCGAAATCCATCACCGCATCGCGAATGTTCTCGCCACGGACGCACGGCACCGAGGAGCCGCCGGGAATCACTGCCTTCAGGTTGCCCCATCCGCCACGGATACCGCCACAATGGGTTTCGATGAGTTCCTCGAAGGAGAGCGACATCTCGTCCTCGACCACACACGGCGTGTTCACATGCCCCGAGATCGCATAGATCTTGGTGCCGGTGTTGTTGGCGCGACCGAAGGAGGCGAACCATTCGGGTCCACGCCTGAGGATCGTTGGCACCACGGCGATCGATTCGACATTGTTGACCGTGGTCGGGCAGCCGTACACACCCGCCATCGCGGGAAACGGTGGCTTCATCCGCGGCATGCCCTTCTTGCCCTCCAGGCTTTCCAGAAGCGCGGTTTCCTCGCCGCAAATATAGGCGCCGGCACCGTGGGTCAGGTAAAGATCGAAATCCCATCCGGAACCGCAGGCATTCCGGCCGATGAGACCGTCCTCATAGGCTTCGTCAATCGCAGCCTGAAGGGCTTCCCGTTCACGGATGTATTCCCCGCGGATATAAATGAAACAGGCATGGGCGTTCATCGCGAAACTTGCGATCAGGCAGCCTTCGATCAGGGTATGCGGATCGTGGCGCATGATCTCGCGGTCCTTGCAGGTTCCGGGCTCGGATTCGTCTGCATTGACAACCAGATACGCTGGCCGGCCGTCGCTTTCCTTGGGCATGAACGACCATTTCAGGCCGGTCGGAAAGCCGGCACCGCCGCGCCCGCGCAGCCCGCTGGCTTTCATCTGGTCAACGATCCAGTCCCGGCCCTGACGGATCATCCCGGCGGTGCCGTCCCAATGGCCCCGCGCCCTGGCGCCTTTCAGGCTGCGGTCATGCATCCCGTAAAGGTTGGTGAAGATGCGATCTTCGTCTTTCAGCATCCCGTTACCCCTGATTGCTCTGGCGCGCACGCCAGATTTGGTAGATCAAAATGACGGCCCAGACAAAGCCGGCCAGTGCCAGCAGGTCGAACAGTGCCCTGGTCCGGTTGTCCAATCCCATCTGTCCGCCGATGAACGTCGCGAGAGCCCACAACACGGCCGTTCCCGCGATCACCAAGGCGGTGAACCGGCCCTTTCGCGCAATCTGTTCGTCGCCGTCCGCCATCGTCATCCGCTTCAGTAAACGTCGCCGTCCCCGACCCGTTTGGAAAATTCGGTTTCACCGCCAGCGGCAAGCACCTTTGCCTGCTCTACCCAGCCGTCGCGGCTGACCCTGCCCTTGAAACCCTTTATGTTTCCGTCAACCCAGGCCACCTCCTCGTCGTCCCAGGCTGCGATCTGGTCGAAATGATAAAAGCCCATACCGTTCAGCATCTGCTCCAGCTTGGGGCCGACGCCCTTGATCTGCTTGAGGTCGTCGGGCTGACCGCCGCGCGCAGCCTCCAGGGCCGCGGGCCGCCGGCCCTCGCGTTCCCCGCCGCCGGCGTGATCGCCATCGGTCGCCGATGCGCCGCTTCCGGAACCGTCACCGCCTTCGTAACGCCATTCCCCCTTGCGCTCCGCAAGCTCTTCCTCGCCGTCGAGAACAGTTCCCGAGGCCACTTTGGGCGCCTCCTCGTCCTTGTCTTCCGAGTCTCCCGACCCGGTGGCGCCAACGGCCTCCTGCGCCTTGCCCCGCACGGTTTCCACGGTCTCGGAGGCCTTTTCTTCTGCCGCCCTGGCCGCGGACTCGGCCTTTTCCTCGGTGGCTTTCGCGGCTTCGGCCGCCTTGCTCTTGGCCGCCTCGGCCGCACCGGCCGCGCGATCCCTGACGGTTCCCGCACTGGACGCCGCGCTCGCGGCAGCATCATCGGAAGAAAGGATACGTCCGCCAGTGCAGAAGATCCGCGTCGCCGCAAGCCCGAGCAACACCGCCAGGGCGACGCCGATCAGCAAGGCCACCAGGAACCCGGTGGCGGATACGACAGAAACCAGCACCACCAGACCGATGATTGCGGCAAGTGCCCAACAGATCAATCTGCAGGTATCAAAGCTTTCGGAATTCGACATGTCTCATAACCCTCCAAGTGGTATGATGCCGGACAATATCAATAGATATCGTCCCGTTTGGCGCGTTTCGAGAACTCGGTCTCGTCGCCCGCAGCCAGCCTTCCTGCCTGTTTGACCCAGTTGTCGCGGGTCACCCGCCCCTTGAAGCCCGTCAAATTCTCAT
>Ga0102929_1001430_pt1 | contig 14241 bp, 17 predicted proteins | sample SalPonR1_B_D2_MG_FD_78510 | JGI IMG/M metagenome (GOLD analysis project Ga0102929, IMG submission 78510) | Salt pond soil microbial communities from South San Francisco under conditions of wetland restoration - Salt Pond MetaG R1_B_D2_MG | ecosystem: Environmental > Aquatic > Marine > Intertidal... | reverse complement strand
TATCTTTGGGAGCCATCCGAGACGTGAGCAATTACGTTTTCAGGTTTGCCAACTCCACTGAAATCGGTGGGCTGTTCGGGCGACCTGCCGATGAAGCTTCACTCATGTCACACGCGTTCTCGGTCGGCCTTCTGTTTGTGGCGGCTTAACTCGAGGGTGTTGCAAAGAGGGGGGTGCGTCTTTTGGGACTCTGCTTGTAGTTTGCAGACCCTGTTGTGCAGATCACCCGGATCCGTTTTGGCGTGATCTCGAAAAACTACAAATGTCGAAACACCGGTGCAGAGCGCATTGCATTTGAGCGATCTGCGGCAAACGGCCACTGATCGACATTGATCGGATCCGCCAGCCTTGGATTGTTCCAATCGACAATGACCGATATGACTTGATTGTTGACATGATCGTCCCGCGCTGCCGTTTTCGCATCGCGTTTCGCTATGGCGACTTGTCTTTATCCGTCTCACGCCTCCGAAGGAGAGCCTCCGCGACCGCGCTGGCCGCGGCAACGAAGACCCCAAGTCCGATCAGAATGTAGAACATGGCAAAGATCTTGCCCAAGACGGTCTGCGGGACCAGTTCGCCGTATCCGACAGTCGATATCGTCACGACCGAAAAGAACGCCGCGTCAAGAAGCGACCAACCCTCGACAAGCCAGAAGGTCACGGTCGCAAGGGCGATCATGGAAAACGCGAACAGCAACAGGCCGCGCACGCGGACATCCAGCCAGACATCACGCAGGCCGAGATAAATCGTGGAAATCATCCGCATTCGGGTTCTGCCGGGGTCATGGGCACGCGTCCAGTGCAAGCTCGCCATCACGGTAGGACAGTTCGCCCTCGCGCAACATCTGCGCCACAGCGGCCTCGGCGCGGGCCGATAGAGCGGCGCGCGCACCGCCGATGGTTTCGGGGGCAACACCATTGGCCACGGCCGTAGCCGCCAGAACCTCGCCAATCGCCGTGAAAGCCGAAAGACGGCATTGCGCATCAAGTAGCGTGTCACGCACCGCTGCCCGCCAATCCTGCTCTGAGAGCGCGAACAGCAGCACAGCCGCCTCTCCGTCCAGCGGCGGCCGGACGACACAATCATCCAGTGTCACCGTCCCGGCCTTTGGCACAAGGTCGCAGCCGAAAGCCGTTTCACCGTTGCGCACGAGGACGCGTCCATCCTCGAGGACCGAGACCGCCTCGACGCCGAGTGCGGGATCGAAATCCTGCGCCATGAGTGGCGCAGCGGACAGCATGACGAGGCATCCCGACACTCTTGCGATATTACAACACATAGTCCTCGTCTCCCGGTCTCCTTGCCCGACTCGCGCGCGGTCTGGCGGCACCTCAACTTCCGATCATTCAGTCGTGTCGACCATGACGCTCGCGTATCAATCGCCGGGTTGCAAGCGCCATAGGTTCGGCCCGGTCTGTAGCATGTTACGACGCTCGGCGGCCAGCAATCCCTGGTTCAGGAGCTGGTCTATGTCGGCACCGATTTCCTCGTTGTAAATATGGTAGAGATGTCCCGTCGGGCTTCGGACCTGCAAATCGCTCAGGTCGATCACCTCAACCCCCTCGAGGCCGGACACGTCATTGCCGGACTGGCCAAGACGCGGATAGCCGTGCACCTCTTCGGACAAGGCCAGCGGACGATCAGCCTTGGCGACATAGACGGTAATGCTCTTCACGATCGGGCGGATCCGGGGAAGCAGGCGTGCGAAGACGTCGAAATCCATGTCGGGCGCCAGCAGGACGACATCGCCCAGCATGACGTCGGGCCGTTGAGCCGCCACATCGTAGATAGCAAGGACCGTCCCGCGACCGCCCAGACTGTGGCCAGCGATGTTGACCTGACCCGAACCGAACCGGCTCTCCAGGTCGATGATGGCCTCTGCCAGGTCCAGCACGCTCCAATAGAGATCGGCTTCGTCATGCGTGTAATTGAACAGGCTGCCGTCCGATGGCCAACTGAACCAAAGGAACCGCCCTTCGAGGGCCGCATTTTCCTGCAGGACCGTGGCGCGGCGGCATCCCTTATCGAAATCGATAAAGAAACCGTGTGTATAGAGGACCGGAGACACCCCGCCGTCGCCAGTTGACAGCGATGACAGCACCATCTCGTCAGGCATTGGCCGAACGGCGTCAAGCCTCAGAATTTCGTCCGGGATATGGAACGGCGCCGCATCCGCAACCGAGGACAGCATGTCCAGCCGCCGTTCGGCGATATCGCAATATCCTGCTTCGAGAACGCCGCGCTCGTCGCCGTAGAAGCGCCGTGGATCGTCGTCACCGGTCCGCGCCCGGTTCGTCAGGAATGGCACACCGCGCGTCGCGGCTTCCTGAGCCGCAGCCATCTGCGGTGCTGAGACCGGGATAGAAGCCAGCAGTGCCAGTAGTGCCACGAGGCGCGAAGGGACAAGAAAGAATGACATGGGATTCTCAGCTTTCATGGCAGGCAACAGACGCAGGGTGTCCAAAAGACGCCAGCTGGGACAGGGTCGGGCTTGCATACGCCCTGAACACCGGTTCCGGCTCACGCGGTTTCCGGATCACGCCGATCGAGGGCCACAAATATCAATGATACGCCATTCGAAATCAGCTCGATCGCAAGGAATATCCCCAGCACGACGGCCCCGGACCACGGGAAACTTGAGAAGATCATCACCGACAGCACGATGGAGACGATCCCAGCCACCACAAGGATGCCGCGAGCGCCTGCAGCCATCGGCGTGAAGGCAATGATGATCCGGAATATACCAATGACCATCATCAGGGTGGCCGCGATCACGGTCAGCTGCAGAATGCCCTCAAGCGGGTTCGCAATAAGATTGAAGCCGAACACCGTGATCAGCACCCCCAGCAAAAGGGCCCAGATCCACGCACCCCACCCTTGGTCTTGAAAAGCGGAGATGAGAGTCAGAATACCGATGGCGCTGAACAAGTAGCCCGCAAGCAATTCGGCCGAAAGCGTCGCCGCAAACGGGTTCGCCAATGCGACGATACCCGCGATAATAGATAGAATTCCTACGAGCATCCAAAGAAACCAATACTTCATAATTTGCCCCTTTCAATTTCCCTTGCGGACGCGGGCATGAACAACATCGGCTTCGCCCCGATTGTTCTTTTCATATTCATATTTTGATAACCATATCACGGGTTCAATCCAGCGCCAAAGGTTGAACGGGACAGCCAAAGCGCAACAGCCGGCAGCAAGTGTTGCCAATGTACATCAACCGTCGTGCCGTGCTTCACACCCGCTCAGGCCCGGCGGCAACTGCCGAAGCACGGCCCACCCGATCAGCGTGCCTGCGAAGACCGGTATGGCCAGCCCGCCGCCGAGGATGAAGAGCATGATGAGACCCGCCACCAGCGGACGCGTCATACCGACCGCGGCCGCCGCAGACATGCCGGCGGCGACGCCAAGAACGGGATCGACACCCGGCAGGAGAAACAGCGTCGCCGCCCCGAGCGCTCCGCCCGCGAAGCACATCGGAAACACTACACCGCCGGCCCATCCCGCCGCGATGCAAATCGCGCAGGCCAACGCCTTGCCCGCCGATAGCAGGACAAGCGGCAGCGGCCCTTCCTCCTGCCCGATGCGAAGCATCTCGACCAATTCGCTATGGCCGGAAAAAAGCAGCAAGGGCGACAGCAAGCATATCACGCCGAGGGCCGCGCCCCCTGCGACCGGCTGCCAGAACGGCGCCGGCAGGTGCCGACCGAGCAGGTCCGATGCCCGCGCCTTCAGCACCAGGAACAGGGCGCCCGCCATTGCACCGGCGGCCGAGGGTATGAGAGCGATCAGCGCGTCAGTGGTGCTGGCCTCGGTGGTCAAACGCGGCAGATGCATCAGTGCCAGCGCGCCAGGCCGCAACGCTTCGGCAAGGAGCGCGAAAGCCGCGAACCCCGCAAGACCTGCGGCGAAGAGAACGGGTTTCGGCGCTCGGCCCTCCGCTTCGGAATGCATGGTGCCGCCTGCGGGCGATCCATAGACCCCAGACAAGGCCCCGGACACACCGGCCTCCGCAAGCATGCGGCGCTCATCGGCTGTCCTGCCGAGTTTCAGCGCCACCACGGCCGACATCTGCGCCGTGACCGCGATAATCCCCGCCTCCGGGCCGATGGCCCCGCCGAAACCCACGGCAAAGACCGCGCCCAGCCCGATCCAGAACGCCTGGCGCAGTTGCGTCCGCCCGGGTGCCCGCGCCGAGGCGATCTGGGCCTCGATTTCGGGCGCCTTGACCTTCAGGCGGGTCCAGCCGATCAATGCGCCGCCCAGTATCGTCAATGGCAAGATTATCCATCGCACGTCACTCAGATCGGTCCAGATCAGCCCCTGCAAGGCGATCATGGCGAGATAGGTCACAGCCGCCGCAGCCCCGGCTGCAGCACCCAGCGGGATTGCCAATGACAACAGGCGCAAGCCTGCGCGATAGTTTGAAAGCGGGCTGCCGCCAGCGGGTCCGACCGGCGCGTTCATCCCTTGGGTCTCGCTTTCGAAGCGCAGGCTCCGCAGGGCCGAGCCGTCGGAACTGCGCGGTGAAACCTTCCGGCCGAAGGACCGCTCACGAAACTAGCCTCGGGCGTTTTCGCCGGCCTTATCCACCAACTGCGTGAATACGTAGAGCGGCAGAAGGATCGACGCGATCAGGCTGCCGAGCCATACCAGCAACGTAGCAGCAAGCCAGTTCGCGATGCCGCCGATCTGCATGCCATCGATAAATATCTCGGTCACGAAAAGCCCCACGAAGATCGTGACGAGCGCGATACCGCCCATCAGCTGGGGAAAGCTTTTGAAGGAGATCTTCGTGATGAGAGGCCCAAGTATTGTCTGGACCAGTGAAAAGATGGCCACTGCCACGACAAAGGACAGAGGATTGATGACAAAACCGGGCAGCAGCACGGCCGCGATCAGCAGGCCGACCGCATTCGCGATCAGGTAAGCAATTATTGATAGAAGGAAACGAATCAAAGCCCTGGCTCCTATTGATGGCAGGCGAAATAACTTGGAGAGTAGCCGACGGATTGTCGGCTGACAACTCAGTGGCGCCCCTGGCCCGGCGCCCCCTCTGCCCCCTGACACAAGCGGGATGCGCCGCTGCGATGCGGGGCTGTGGCCGCGACCTTTGGGCCAGTTTCGCCCCGATACAGAGGCCCAAGGGGAAGAAACTGAAAGCTATTGAATCGCCATTAGCGTCGTTGAAGCGATCTTGGCCAGCGCATTGGCCGGATTGGTCCTTGCGGTCCGGCGTCTCGCGATACTTCAAGCCCTGATCTTCGAAAGCCTGCTCGAGGTGCTCTCTGGTAACGGGCTTGCCACCCTGTTCCCCGCGCTGGCCCTGAAGCCGGTCCGGGGCCTGCCCTCGCGCCCGGTTGATCCGCAAGTGCTTGTGGCCTGACGTCGACATGTGCGACGCTCGCTGCAGCGAGGTAACGACGGGAGAAACACGAGATGGCGGATCGTGTAGTGGGACGGCTTGTGGGGAACCTCTTACTGGCGCTTTTGAACGCCACCTTGATCCTCGCCGCGCTCTGCCTTTGGTTCGCCTGGAGCGCCCTGTCGACAGCAGAGCGGGTTTCCGGACAGATCAGCGCCGCTGCGGAAACGGTTCTGCCCATGCGTGCCGAGATCGCCGGCCTGACTGAGGAGATCGCCGCTGCGCGGGCTGATCTGGCCGCACGCGACACAACGGGTGGTGCGAACATGTCGGCATTGGAGGCCCGCATCGCGGGCGTCGAGGCGCAACTGGCCGAACTGACCGCCGCCGTCAGCACGCTTGCCGCAGACCCGGAGGCCCTGATCGACCGGGCCGTTACCTCGGCTTTCGACGGGTTGGGCGAAACAGTCGCCAAGGCGATTGCGGGTCTGCGTGGGACGAGCCCCGCGCAATGACGCGAAATCACAGCAAGGGCGCGAAAAGCCGCGCGATCGGCGCGCCGTAGCGCACCCGCGCGGGCTGCGCCGACATCGGCTTTTCCAGCAAGGTCGCGTTGGCGAAATCATTTGCCAAGAACGCCTCGACCGAACGTGCGAACCCGTCGTCGAATCCCACCACCATCGCCTCGAAATTCAGGCGAAAGGATCGATTGTCCAGATTGGTGGTGCCTATGGCCGCCAGCGCATCGTCGACCAAAACGACCTTCTGATGCATGAAGCCGCGCTGATAGCGCCAGATCTGCACACCCGCCGCGCGCAGTTCGTCGAAATAGGCGAAGGCCGCAAGCCACGGGATGTGGTGGTCGATCACCTCGGGCACCAGAAGCCGGACATCGCGCCCGGCAAGCGCCGCATGTTTCATGGCCGTCAGAATATCGGTATCCGGCACACAATAGGGCGACGCGATCCAGACCCGTTCACGCGCTGCGGCGATGGCGGCGAAAAAGAACAGCGCCCCGGTTTCCATCTCGTCTGCCGGGCCGGTCGGCACAAGCAGCGCCGTCATATCGTCCTTGGCGATAGGGGCTTCCCAGTTCAGCTCCTGCGACAGCGTCTCAGCGGTGGCCCAATGCCAATCCTCAGCAAAGATCAGCTGGAGTTGCAGGACGACCGGGCCGTGCATTTCCAGATGCGTATCGCGCCAGTGGCCAAAGGTGGGATCGCGCCCCATGTACTCGTCGCCCACATTCAACCCGCCCGTGAAGCCCGTTCGCCCGTCCACCACCACGGTCTTGCGATGGTTGCGAAAATTGATCTGGAACCGTTGGCGAGGACGACGACCCTGGGAGGGGTCCGCCACCTTGACGCCGGCCGCGCGCAGGGCGTCCAGATACTCTTTCGGAAGCGACTTGCTTCCCACCGCATCGGCCATGAAGCACACCGTGACCCCACGTCCGGCGGCCTCAATCAACCGATCGCGGAACGCGCGCCCCAGGTCGTCGTCATGCACGATGAAGAACTGCACCAGCACGTAGCGTTCCGCTCCGTCGATAGCGGCGAATATCGCATCGAAACTGGAGGTTCCGTCGATCAACGGGATCAGCGCATTGCCCCGCACGCACGGAAGCTCAGCGATCCTCTCGAACGGCGTCGGGTCGATCCGGGACGGTGTGGCGGGGGCATGTTCGGCGGCGAGATCGCGCAGCCCCTCGATCACGCGATCGCTCGTCTTGCGCGATATGGCGTAGCCGCGATATCTGTGATGCCCGAGAAAAAGGTAAAGCAGAACGCCGATATACGGAGCCGAGAGGAGGAACACGACCCAGCCGACCGCGCCCTGAGGTGTCCGCGCGGATGTGACCGCCCGCCATGCGCAGTAGACGGCGGCGACCTGAAGTGCCGCAAATGCCGACAGGATAACGGACCCGAGCATGACATCCCTCGTCGCTTTGAACCATGACTGCCTGTGTATAGATCATCCAATTGTGCAGTCCATCCTCGGCGGAAAGCGGGCGCGGTTGGATACAGCATCGCGTTTTCGATCGTCACCGCCGTCATCTCGGTGATCTTCGCAGCCTTCCTGATGGCCGAGCGGGAGCAGATTCCCTCCAAGGTCTTTGTCGCGTCAAAGAATAAGGCGCAGAAGGCTAAGGCGATGCGGGGCGTGATCGATTTCAACGAACAAAACAGTCGTATCTGACGGTCAGGACACTGATCAGCATGTTGGTCGTTATCGTCTCATTCGCGGCCCTGTTGCCGAGACGGGGCGGAACACTGGAGGCTTCCCGACCGGTGGAACGGACCCGCTGATGCTCCAGACGCTTGCCCGCCCTGCAACGCCATGCAACAACATGGTAAGGTTTTCTCGCATGAAGGGCGGAGCATGGGCTTGCTGAGGTTTCTTCTCAAGACCGCCATCGTCGTGGCGCTTGTCATCGTCGCGCTGCGGCTGACGCATCCACTGCCGGACCTGCCCGCCGGGCAGCCCTCGGCGGCCGTTCCGGCCGACGCAGACACCCAACTGGGCGCGGCGCTCCTGCCCCTGACCGAGAAGCACGAAGGCCTCAGCGGGGTCGTGCCGCTGGCCGATGGGCGCGATGCACTGGCCGCACGGATCCTGCTTGCGCGCGCGGCGGAAGAAACGATCGACGTACAGTACTATATCTGGCAGACCGACACGACGGGCTGGCTGCTGCTCGAGGAACTAAGGGTGGCCGCCGAGCGCGGCGTGCGGGTTCGCTTGCTCCTCGATGACAATGGCATCCCCGGTCTCGACAACGTTCTGGCCGATCTCGACGCGATGGAAAATGTCGAGGTCCGTATCTTCAACCCCTTCACCATGCGCAGCCCCAAGCTACTGTCCTACGCATTCGATTTCTTCCGCCTGAACCGCCGGATGCATAACAAGTCGATGACGGTGGACGGGGTGGCAACCGTCATCGGCGGGCGCAACATCGGCGACATATATTTTGCTTATGGCGAGGGTACCGCCTATTTCGATTTCGACGCATTGGCGGTGGGGCCCGCAGCCTCGGATGTTGCGGACAATTTCGACGCATATTGGACCAGCGGTTCCTCCTATGACGCTGCCGACGTGCTGCCGCCCGCCGAAGCCGGGCTTGCGGAGATGGCCGCCGCTGTCGCCGAGGCCCAGAAAAGTTCACGCGGGTCGGATTACGCGGCGGCGCTCGATGACGCCCCCATCATGGCGCGTATTCTGGCGGGGCAAGACGTGCTGGAGTGGACCACCGTCACCCTGGTCAGCGACGACCCAGCCAAGGGACTTGGCCAGGCGGATGACGACGCGCTGCTCACAGGACAGCTTCCCAAGTTTTTGGGGCAGCCCAAGCGCAACCTCGACCTGGTGTCCGCCTACCTGATCCCCAGTGAGGCTGGCACAGCGCTCATCGAGGGGTATCTGGCCGAAGGGATCAAAACCCGGCTGGTGACCAATTCGCTCGAGGCAACGGATGTCCCGGTGGTTCACAGCGCCTGGATGGGATACCGCGACCGGCTGGTGCGGGCGGGTGCCGAGATACTGGAATTGCGCGCCCGGCCCGACATGCCCGAGAGCACGTCGCTCACGCACATACTGACCGGGTCGCAATCCAGCCTGCATGCCAAGACCTTCGCCATCGACGGCGAACGCGTCTTCATCGGATCATTCAACTTCGATCCGCGCTCGGCCTCGCTGAACACCGAAATGGGGTTCCTGATCGAAAGTGCTGACATCGCGGCATCCATCTCAGGCGCACTAGACCGGCAGGAGACCTTCTATCGCCTGTCGGAAGGTCCGCAAGGTGAGATCGAATGGTCCCAGATCACACCGGGCAGCGAACCACGGGTCTGGTCCCACGAACCCAACACAACCGCATGGCAACGCGGACTCGTGCGCTTCATGAGCTTCCTGCCCGTCGAATGGGTGCTGTGATCTTTGGGGCGGCAGCCTGAGCCTTAGCGGAAATATACCGCTGTTAACTCGGCCAATATCTGCCCGCTATCGTCGATCAACCGCAACTCGGTGCTCTTGTGCTGATAGCGGCTGGTCAGGGCGATGACGTCTTGTAGCCGCCGCTCGAGTGCGTCGAGGGTCGGCGGACAGGCCATGCGGGTCGCGATTGGCGCCGCGAACGTCATTGAGTCCGGCCCCGCGTCGTAGCTTCCTGAAAACCGGTTGCAGCCGACACTCGCGGCGAACCCTGCGTCATCGCCTTCGAAAAAGCCCAGATGCGGCTCGCGTATTCCCGGCGATGCGATTCCGGTTTATCCAATCAGCGTATCAAACCGCCAAAACGTATCTGTAAGCGCGGCTTGACCCGATGGCGTCTCGCACTGCCGCGCAGGATCCGTTTCGATAAGCCGACCAACGACCAATGCTCCCCAATTGCCGGCGGCCTGCGCTCCTTGCATCATCAACGTCGCTTCAACACGGGTAAACAGAGGCGCGCCAGGCTCGGTGGACTCGGCCCAGTCGCTGCTGGCCAAGCCGTCATACCCCGCTCGACCAAGGATACGATAGGAGCGCTCGGTCAAACAATCCTCAAAGGTGGCCACGTCGCCAAAGAGACGGACCATACCGGACATGAAAACGCCCTCAATATCTGTTGGATCAAAGGTACCGTCGCTCGTCAGCTCGCAGTTCAAATCGGACTCGATCAAGTTACCGTCAAAATCGATTTGCCGCACGCGGCCTTGGGCCATCGCCTGCCATTGCAACGGTATCTCCGACGCGCGATGCAGGACGACGGTCGGTCGCCCATGGTCGGTAAACCAACGCCCGATTTCATCCCTTTGATTGTCACCGTCTGCGTCCAGCCCGGCGCCGATGGCGGCGGTGAATTGAAACGAATGCCCGTCGATGGACCAGCCCGAACGGTATCGTGTCATGAGATTGATGTTGTTCTCAGAAACGCCGCGCCCGGGAAGTGCCGGGAAATAACCGCCAGACGCAGGAGCGTATCATGTCGGTCTTCCCTGGGCACCGACAGGCCTTCAACCCTCGCAGCGGCCGCCCCTGTCATCGCGCACTCTGTCATGACGGGTCGTGGCTTTCGTTACGCACCGTCGTTCCCGGACAACTGTTTGAACACGTAGAGCGGCAAGAGGATCGACGCCAGAAGGCTTCCGAGCCAGACCAGTAACGTGGCGGCCAGCCAGTGGGCGATGCCGCCGATCTGCATGCCGCTCATCATGATATCGGTCGCGAACAGGCCGACCGATATCGTCACCAGCGCGATCGCGCCCATCAGTTGCGGGACGTTCTTCATGGACATCTGCACGATCAGGGGGCCAAGGACCGTCTGGACCAGCGAAAAGATCGCCACGGCGACAACGAATGACAGCGGGCCGATCACGAAACCCGGCAAGAGGATGATCGCGACAAGCAGACCGATCGCGTTCGCGGCGAGATCGGCGACAGTGGAAATCAGGAAACTGACCAAGACAGTGCCTCCGGGTTCAGGGCCGATTAAGCATTGGGGCGAATGATGACTTCGACCCTGCGGTTCAGCTGGCGGCCTTCGGGCGTGCTGTTGCTTGCCACGGGCTGGGTTTCGCCGCGGCCGATCGCGCGCACGCGCCCGGGCGCGACCCCCTGGAGAACCAGCACGGCGGTCACCGCCTCGGCCCGGCGTTCAGACAGGGTCTGGTTGTACCCGTCCGACCCGGTCGCGTCGGTATGTCCAGTGACCGCCACGGTACTGTCTGGATACTCGATCAGGTTACGCGCCACGGCGCGCAGATCGGACTGTACCGAAGGCTGGACAGTGGCGTTGTCGGAGGCGAAAAGCAGACCGCCGGGCATCGTCACGCGCAGGAACTCGCCCGTGTTTTCCACGATGATCCCGTCGTTCTCCAGCGATGACCGAAGGTCTTCCGCCTGCTGGTCCAGAATAGACCCGATCATGCCGCCGGCCATCGCTCCGGCGGCAGTCCCCAGTGCCGCATTGCGCGCGCGGTCTTCGTCATCGGAAGTAGCGCCAAGAAACCCTCCGAGCACTCCGCCCGCGATGGCTCCGCTTTGCTGTCGTTCACCGGTTCCCTCGCACGCGGCCAGAACGAGTGCCGAGGCGGTCGAGAGGAGCAGGAGTCTGGATTGCAATTTCATCATGCGTCCTTGCAGTTTCGGTATCCGAGAGATCACCGGTCATCAGGCGTTCAGAATACGCGCTTTTTGCGTGCCGAATTCTTCTTCGGTCAGGATGCCTTGCGCCTTGAGCGCAGCAAGCTTTTCGAGTTCGGTCGCAGGTGAGGTGCCTGCCATGCTGCGGATGTAGTCCCTCTGGGTATCCTCGAACTGTTTCACCGACTCCCGCTGGTTTTCGTGCATCCGGTCGCCACGCACGATGATGTAGGCCATAACGCCGAGCCACGGGATCAGGATGATGAACAGAACCCAGAGCGCCTTGGACATGCCGCCGATATCCCGGCTCCTGAACACATCGGCCAGCACCGATATCACCACCCAGATCCAGGCCAGCATCAGGAACAGCCAGAAAATCGACCAGAAGATATCGAAAAACCCAATTGTTTCTTCCATTGTTTATTCCCTTGTATTCTTTATCCAAACAGGCGGAATGCCCGCGATTTTTTCAGGATTCATTAAAGACGCGGCGCCGCATGCCTCACTGCGTTTCGTCCATGGGCTGCAGGCTGGATTCGATCGCCGATGAAAGCGCATTCCATGCCGCCACCAGACCGGTGTTCAATTCGTCCCACGCGGTGTCCGCGCCGGCCTGAAGCGTGCCCACCCGCTCAGCCAGACCGACCAAAGCGGACTGAAGCTCGGCCAGTCTCGCATTTGCGTCGTCCCGCGCGGCGTTAGTCATCTCCGCCCATTCCTCGCGCATCTCTCGCTGACGCGCGGCGATGGCAGCATCCAGTTCGTCAAGCGCCGCGCGCGCGTCATCGATCGCCGCTTCCCGCTGGGCTTCGGAATAGGCCGCGATCGCCTCCATCGCTTCGGCGACTTGGGCCCGCACCTCTTCGAGTGCCGCCTTCTGATCCGTCTGCGCCGCGAGCGGACCGGCAAGGCCCAGGGCGACGCATGCTACCATCACGATCTTCGCGAGAGCAGCGGGTTTCTGCGGGAATGACATTCGCGTTTCCTCCGATTGCGTTTTCATCCGGGAACACCTGGCGTCTCGGGCACATTGAGCAGCCTGTGAATGACAGCCCCCAGGGCCGCCCCGACCAGCGGCGCCGCCCAGAACACCCAAAGTTGCGACAGAGCACCGGTTTCGGCGAACATCGCCACTGCCGTGGAACGCGCCGGATTGACCGAAGTGTTCGAGACGGGGATCGAAATCAGGTGGATAAGCGCAAGCCCCAGCCCGATGGCGATCGGTGCAAAGCCGGCAAGAGCGCTGCGTGACGTTACGCCAAGTATGATAACGAGAAACGCCGCCGTCAGCACAACCTCGATCAGGATCACCGACACCAGCCCGTAGCCGCCCGGCGACAACACGCCATAGCCGTTTGAGGCGAAACCGCCTGCCGTCCAATCCGGGGCGCCCGAGGCGATCACGAAAAGAGCCCCGGCGCCGGCAAGGCCGCCCAGAACCTGAGCGATCCAATATTTGACCATCTCGCCCCAGCCGAACTCTCCGGCCACCGCCAGGCCCAGCGACACCGCCGGGTTGAAATGGCCACCGGAAATATGGCCCACCGCATAGGCCATCGTCAGCACTGTCAGGCCGAAGGCAAGCGAAACGCCGACGAACCCGATCCCCAGTTCCGGGAATCCGGCTGCGAGAACGGCACTGCCGCACCCTCCAAAGACCAGCCAAAACGTTCCGAAAAACTCCGCCGTGAACTTATTCATTTTTTCAATTCCGTCTTTTTCATAAGCGGTCCGCCGATGCATCAGCGGTCTGCCGATGCATCCGAAACCCGTAAGTCAAATGATTGCCGGGACTCTTTTTTGGCCCCAAAAAATTTGAGGAAGCTAATATCAGAGAATCGCACAGCATTGTTCCGCGGTGCACATTGGGGAAAATATTTCTAAAGGATGGGCGGGCATGCTGGATGGAATGGGATGGCTTTCACACGCTCCCGCCGAACTGAAGACCGAGGTGGCGCGGCGCTGCGACAGCATCACGATGCGCGAGGCGAGCACGATCTACCGCGTCGCAGACCCCGCCGGTGGGATTTTCGGGGTGGTGTCGGGACGGTTCGATGTGCATTTGCCCAATTGGGGCGGCGAGCGTTCACTGGCGCATGTCCTTGGTCCGGGGTGGTGGATCGGTGACATGGCCGCCATTACGGGTGAAGAGCGCCTTCTCGAGGTCTGGGCGCAGGCCAATACGGTGTTGGTGCGTCTCAGCCGGGCCGAGATTGGGCGCATCTGCGACAAGTTTCCCGCGATGTATAAATGCCTTTTGGCGATGATGGCCGCAAATATGCGGACGCTCATCCAAACGGTGGAGAACCTAGGTCAGACCGATCCCGCCAGCCGTGTCGGCGCATGCTTGCTTCGACTCAACCGGACCGGCCTGGGCTGGGAGGGTCGGCTTCCTGTCACGCAGGAGGAAATTGGCATCATGGCAAGACTTTCACGACGCACCACAAACGCCGCCCTCAATGCATTGGAAGCCTCGGGCACAGTGCGCTTGCGCTACCGGGAAGTCGAAATCCTTGACCGCCACAGTCTGCGCACACTTGTCGAAGACCTGGATTTTCGCCGCCAAGCCTGAAGCTGCAGGGGAGCGGATAAACAGGAAACTGTTTCCGCAGGCTGTAGAAGATTTCGCCATTGCGCAGTTCCTCTCTGAACCGGATGGGGTGGATAGCTCCTGCTCCACCCGGCGTCGCAATGCGCCATACTGCAGGTGTTATAGACTGCTTATGAGAGGAGCTACCCAATGCAGGTTACAACAG
>Ga0102929_1001429_pt1 | contig 14246 bp, 15 predicted proteins | sample SalPonR1_B_D2_MG_FD_78510 | JGI IMG/M metagenome (GOLD analysis project Ga0102929, IMG submission 78510) | Salt pond soil microbial communities from South San Francisco under conditions of wetland restoration - Salt Pond MetaG R1_B_D2_MG | ecosystem: Environmental > Aquatic > Marine > Intertidal... | reverse complement strand
TCAGAAAATTTCAATTTAAAACAAAAAAATACTGTTAAACATCAGTACTTAAGAAGAATTGGACTAATATTTTTAGCAACATTGATTGTACTGGTTATTTCTCATGTTCATAATCTTAAATACCTTGAAGCTAAAGCTGAATCAGTACACGAAAGAGAAACTAGGGCTAAAGAGATTTATATAGATGGAGAATATATCGGACAGGTTAGAAGCGAAGAAAATCTGGACGAAGTACTCTTTGAAATTAAGGAAATTATTCAAAATAAAGAAGGAATGGATGTAAAGATATCCAACGATATAGAACTAGTAGATTCCCATGCCGAAGATGATGAATTAACAGGAAGAAGAAAAATTTTATCTGAAATTAAAGGTAATTTGAATTACGAAGTGGTTGCTTACGGAATTAAAGTAGATGGCGAGATAATAGGAGAACTACCATCAAAAGAGATGGCAGAAAATTTACTTGAAGATATTAAGGCTCCCTATTATAAAATGACAGAGGATTCAGAAAACGTAGTTGTTGAAATCGCACAAGATGTTGAAATAATAGAGGTAAAGGCGGAAAAGGATGAGCTTGAAACCTATAATGTGCTTTTGTATTATATACAAAAAGGTACAGATGTTGAAAAAACTCATGTAGTTGAATCGGGAGAAAATTCCTGGACTATAGCGAGTCAGTACAATATATCAGTTTCAGAATTAATGGCTGCTAATCCAAATGTAAATATAAACTTAATATATCCAGGAGACGAACTAAGTTTGATAGTACCAAAACCATATATAGGAGTTAGAACAAAAGAGATAGCGGTATATGAAGAAAAGTTATCCTACGATACAGAATATGAAAAAGTATCTTGGCTCTATAATGATGAGTATCAAACTAAGACCAGTGGAGAATATGGGGTAGTAGAAATTAAGGCTGAAGTTGTAAAAGAAAATGGAATAGAAGTAAGTAGAAATATAGTTGAAGAGAAAATAGTAGAAGAACCGGTGATTGAAGTTCTATACAATGGAACTAAAGATCCACCTCCCAAAAAAGGAACAGGATATTTTAATAATCCGCTACCTACCGGATACGTAACATCAAGATATGGACCAAGATGGTCCGGATTTCACCATGGATTAGATATTGCAACAGCAATAGGAGCACCGATAACTGCAGCTGATGGTGGAGTAGTAACATTCTCAGGATGGTACGGCGATTATGGTTATATGATTGAAATTGACCACGGTGGTGGATTCTCTACAAGATACGGCCACTGTTCAAAGCTTTATGTGGAGGTTGGAGAAAAGGTGTATCAAGGTAAGACTATTGCAGCGGTAGGAAATACGGGATATAGCACAGGGCCTCATGTACATTTTGAAGTAAGAAAATATGGTAGTACTGTAAATCCACAGCAATATATTGGAACTCAGTATAGATAGATTAAATAATTCTAAAATAGCAGATATATCTGCTATTTTTATTTATTTTTTAATAAAACCTATCTGATATGTTATAATATAAATATCTAATAATAAAAGAGGGGCATTATGATAGATGGGAAAATTGAACCTACTTTGGTATCGGAAAAAGTTCTTTTGAGGGAATTAAATGAGGATAAGGATACTCCCCAACTTTACATAATTTTAAAAAATGCTGATATTCATAAATGGTTGGGAACGGAAGCTCCAGAAAATGTACAACAAGTAAGAGATTCAATAAAAAACTACTGCAATAGCAGCGATCTTTACTCTTGGGCAATAACAGATATAAACAGTGGAAAAACAATCGGAATATATTATTTGTGGAAGCCTGTTGTTCAAATAGACAGCACAAAAATTATTCCTGCAGAGTCCCAGAGATTGGCTAAACACTGTTGGAGAAAAGGTTATATGAAGGAAGCCAGAAAACTTGTATATAAGTTTTCTTTTGATGTGTTAGAAGCTTATGAAATACATGCACAAGTATGGAAAAATAACGTAAACTCAATTAAGTCTATGGAGTATTCTGGATATAAAAAGTACAAGGAAGTTGAAAAATCTATACTTAAATACAATAAAAAGTATATAGAATGTCACTATAAATTAACTAAAACTGATTTTATAAAGAGTAGTTTAATGAAATAATTAATCTTTTTTTAATATTAAGCTAATAATGTATTAATCAAGATATATTATTATAATAACTGTAATTATAAATAAATACGAGGTGAAAAAAATGGCAAAGAGATTATATAAAAATCAATCTAAGAAAAAAATTGCTGGTGTATGCCAGGGAGTTGCTGAATATTTTGAAATTGACCCTACTATTGTAAGAATTGTATGGTTTGCAGTTTCATGGTTTTACGGAGTCGGAGTTGGGATTTACATATTAATGTGGATAATCCTTCCAGATAAAAGCAAGGTTAGTGAAGTTCTTGATAAAGAAGAATTTGAAAAAGGCAAGGTTAGAGATTTTTACAAAGATGACAGAAATGAAGACAAAAATAAGAATAAAGAAGAATAATTAAATATGAAAGAGGTCCTTTAAATTAAATTTTAAGGGCCTTTTTACTTCTTGTAATCAATAATGAAATATTTTCTATTAAATGATATAATATAACAACTTAAAATAAATGGTGATATAATGGATAGGAATTTTGTTTTAACAATAGATTGCGGAACTCAAAGTATAAGAAGCTTAATATTTGATAACAGAGGACAACTGGTGGTCAAATCAAAAAAAGAATTTCCTGAATATAAGAGGCCAAAAGAAAACTGGGTAGAAGCAGACCCTGAAATGTTCTGGGATTACTTAATAGACGTAGTTAGAGAAACTAAAGAAAAGAACGAAGAAATATTTAGTAAAGTAAAAGGAATATCTGTAACAACTCAGAGAGATAGTGTAATTGTATTAGACAAAGACTATAAACCACTTAAAAATGTAATAATGTGGATGGACACAAGAAAAACAAAAAAACCTAAAAAAATGAAACCTTGGGCCAATGCACTTCTTTATCTAGTAAGATTTAAAAAAAATGCAGAAGAGTTCAATAGAGAATGCAAAGCTCATTGGATAGAAGAAAAAGAACCTGAAGTTTGGGAAAAAACGGAAAAATATATACTGCTTTCTACATACATGAATTATAAATTGACAGGCAATCTTATTGACAGCAAGGCTTCAATGATAGGACATATACCCTTCGATTATAAAACACAAAATTGGTCCAGTAAATTTGATATAAAAAATCAAATATTCCAAATTGATAGAGATATGCTGCCTGATGTAGTTGAACCAGGAGAGGAAATAGGGAAGATATCTAAAGAAGTCGAGAAGAAAACCGGCTTGAAAGAAGGAATCCCTGTTATTGCTTCGGGTTCGGATAAAGGCTGCGAAACAATAGGGACTGGAACTATAGATTTGAGCAGTGGAAGTATTTCTTTAGGGTCTCAGGCTACTATTCAAACAACCTCAGATAAATATTTTGAATTGAGAAAACTTTTCCCTCCATTTGCCGCGGTGAGATCAGGGTACTACAATCCTGAAGTAAATATATATAGAGGTTACTGGATGGTTAAGTGGTTTGAAGAAGAATTTGCCCATGATGAACTAAGGATAGCCAACGGAGATACAACTAGGGCTTTAAATATATTAAACGGCAAATTGAACCAGATTCCTCCGGGGTCAGAAGGGTTAATACTTCAACCTTATTGGGGAAAAGAGTTAATGAGACCTGAAGCTAAAGGTTCAATAATTGGATTTTCAGATAATCACAAGAAAATCCATATCTACAGAGCGATAATAGAAGGAATAGGTTTTGCACTTCTTGAAGGAATAGAAAAAATAGAAAAGAAATCTAAGGTTAAGATGAAAAAACTTGCTATATCAGGTGGAGGATCTCAAAGCGATTCTATATGTCAAATATCTGCAGATATTTTTAATAGAGAAATATATAGAGTTCAAACTCATGAAACTTCAGGGTTAGGAGCTGCTATTGTTACCTTTTTAGGAATTTGTGAATTTAAAAATTTTGAGGAAGCTATGGATAGTATGATACATTATACTAAAGTCTTTAAACCTAATGAAAAAAATGCTAAAATCTACAAAGAAATAAAAAATAAAGGATATAGAAACCTATATAAAAGATTAAAACCTATTTATAAAGAACTGGATAATTTAAAGAATATAAAATAATCAGGTGGTTTAAATGAAAGATAAAATTTTAGTAGTGGATGATGAAAGACCAATTGCAAATATAATAAAATACAATTTAGAAAAAGAAAATTATATTGTCGAAACTGCCTTTGATGGAGAAGAAGCAGTAAAGAAGGTTAAGTCCTTTGAACCTAATCTTATTCTTCTTGATATAATGCTTCCGAAAAAAAACGGGTTTGACGTACTCAAGGAAGTAAGAGCCGAGCATACTATGCCTATCCTTATGCTTACTGCAAAAGAAGAAGAAAACGATAAAATTACAGGGCTTGAGCTGGGTGCAGATGATTACATAACAAAACCTTTCAATATGAATGAGGTAGTAGCGCGGGTCAGGGCAAATATTAGAAGACTTAAACTTGCTGATCCTGAAGAAGTTAAGAAAGCAAAAATATTAAATTTAGGAAATATAAAAATTAATTTCAACACCTATGAAGTTATGAGAAATGGAAATTTTGTAAATCTGACAAATAGAGAATTTGAACTTCTCAAATTTTTAGCTTTAAATCCGGAAAAAGCTTTTCAAAGAGAACACTTGTTGAAAGAAGTATGGGGTTATGAATACGGTGATTTAAGAACTGTTGATGTTACTGTAAGGAGACTTAGAGAGAAGATAGAAACTGATGAAGATAAATATATAATTACAAAAAGAGGAGTAGGCTACTACTTTAGGAGGACGTAATAATGTTTAAAAGTATAAGATGGAGATTTATACTTATATACTTTCTTTTGGTTTTTTTGGCTATGGCGATAGTTGGCTTTTTTATTATAGATAATCTAGAAAAAGTTCAATTAAACAACATAACAAAATCAATGAAAAGTCACATAGCATCAATAATAGCTAGTTCAAGCTACCTTCAAAGTGATAATTGGAAGGATAATATAGATGAAATCCAAAACAGTGTTAGAGAAAATATACAAATTGGATACAACGAAAATTTATATATAATACTGAAAGATGACGAAATGTCTGTTATTGGAAGTACAATAGATAACGTAGTCAATCAAAATCCTTACGATGTAAAAAGAATAAATAATTTTCTAATAGAAGAAGCCTTAGACGGTGATATTTCAGAAATTATACCACCTGAGGAATACGATGGCATACAAGCTAAGGTTAAACATATGGCATATCCCGTCAAAAACAATGAAGGGTCTATTATAGGTGTAATTTACCTTACTTACTCCTTAGAAAGTGTTTATGAAACTGTAGAAAATACTAAAACTATGCTTACGAGAGCTACACTTCTTGCTTTATTAATTACTGTAATAATAGGTTTTTTTATAGCAACTAGCATAACCAGGCCAATAAAAGATGTAACTTTAAAAGCTAAAGAAATGTCTAAGGGAAACTTTGACCAGTTTGTAGAAGTTAAATCTACAGATGAAATTGGTCAGCTTGGTATTATGTTTAACTACTTAACTAAAGAATTGAAAAGCACAATATCGGAAGTCTACCAGGAAAAGAGTAAAATAGAAACTACGTTCAACTATATGGCAGATGGTGTAATAACTATAGATTTAGATGGAAAAATAATACATGCAAACCCAGTTTCAAAAAATCTTCTAAACCTCGAGTTTAAAGAGGATAAAGATGGGAATCAAATAATGAAAGAGCTTAGCGAAGAACTATCATTAGAAAATATTGCGAAAAATTCTTGGATTGGAGATAAAAAAATAAAGATAGAAGGAAATATATACAATGTAAATTTTGCACCCTATAAAAATGATAAAGGAAAAATTGGAGGGGTGATTTTTGTTATGCAAGATATAACCGAGCAGCAAAAGTTGGAAAAAATGAGAAACGAATTTCTCGCTAATGTATCCCATGAACTTAAAACTCCAATTACTACCATTAAAAGTTATTCGGAGACTTTGCTGGCGGGAGCTTTGAAAGATGGGAAAACAACAAGAGATTTTATTAAAATAATTGATTCTGAAACCGATAGAATGTCTAGATTGGTACAGGATTTGCTTAAACTATCAAGGATAGAATACAATCAGGAAAAATGGAATAAAAAATTGATAACCCCCAAAGATGTAATAGAAAATGTTTCGAGAAAATTAAGTATAAGAGCTAAGGAAAAAAATCAAAAATTATCAATTGATATAGAAAAAAACATTAAAGATATTAGATTTGATGAAGAAGGATTGGAACAAATACTTCAAAATATTATTGGAAACAGCATCAAGTATACAAAAAAAGGTGGAAGCATAGAGGTTTCAGCCTACAACGAAGATATTAATGTAGTTATTTCAATTAAAGATGAAGGAATAGGCATTCCAAAAGAAGACATGAAAAGAATTTTTGAAAGATTTTACAGAGTAGATAAGGCAAGAAGCAGAGACATGGGTGGAACCGGCTTAGGGCTTGCGATAGCAAGACATATTGCTGAAGATCATAATTCAGAAATAGAAATTAAAAGTGAATTTAATGTTGGGACTCATGTGAAAATTAATATACCTGCTGCATCAGAAGATAGAGGTGATTCTATTGAAAATAGAGAAGTTTAAAACCCTACTTTTAATATTTTTGATTGTATTGTCTATATATTTAACTGGCCAGATTTGGCTTCAACCCTCTGAAATTATCGGTAATCAAAAAGAAAATAACATTAAAAATTCAGAAATTTATTTATGGGATAAAATAAAACCTAAAAAAATAGTTGCAGTATCAGATCAAGAATATACTTCCTACAAGGAAGAACAGAGTAGTAAAATATGGGATGAATTTATTCCTATTTTTAAACAAATCCTTAAAGATGATAATTTATTAGTAAATAATTTAGATGAAATAAATAAAGTGAAGGGAGTAGAACTTCATTTTGCTAGTCCTATTCCTTCGGAGATATTCATTAGAGGATTAGATGCTCCAAATTCAGACTTTTATGAATTTGTAAAATTTATAAAGAAAATCCATCTTCCTATAGAAGGGAATGCTCTTTTTTTAGATACAGGAGAAGAAATATACAAAATTACAACAGATGTTAATATAGATAAATCAGGTATAATTCTTCTATATAATAATGTTTTAAGTAGTTTAGATTTTGACTTTAGTGCAGAGATAGAAGATGTTGAGGTTAAAGCTCCAATACCCTTGAATGAAATAATAATGAATCCAGTACTGGTAAAATCCGAAATAAATATAGAGGATGATGATTATATAACAAATATTGCAAAAACATACTTTGACGAAAATTATGATTATGTTAGAAAATCTGTTGAAAACAACAGCAGTGTGAATTACGTATATAAAAATGAGAAGGTGTTGAAAGTCAACAGCGACGGACTTCTCGAATTCTACAATACAGCTGAAAATACAATAACTGAAAATGATGTATATTCAAATTTATTAGCAGCTTTAAGTTTTACTAAAAATTTTTTAGGATTTCCAGAAAATGCCTATCTTTCAAAGGTAGAAAACATACAGGAAAACGGCAACTTTGGATTTAAATTTATTTTTGATTATAAGATACTGGATAGGCCGATAATATTTAGTCAGGTTAGAAATGAAAGAGCCGTAGAAATAGAAGTTGTAGGTAATGAGGTGGTTTTGTATAGAAGGTTTATCAGAGTAATAGATTATTCAGAACCTTCTATTATGGAGGAAAAAGAAGCTCTAAACCCTGTAAATATTATCAAATCAAATATAGACCTAATGGCGTTGATTCTGATGGAAGAAGATGGAATGGAAATTGAAAGTGAAGAATTGATAGAAAAAAACATTCTCGAATCAATAAATGAAATATACATTGGATATTACGACCCTTCTAGAAAACTTAATGAACAGTTGATGAGAAGTGTTTGGGTTATTAAGACAACAGAAGAAATATATATTTTTAATGCTTTAACCGGTAACCTTGTTGAAATTCAAACTATAGAATAGAGTGATATTATGAATTGGAATAAAGCAAAAACTATACTAATAATAGCATTCATTATACTTAATATTTTCTTGATATATGCTGTTAATGAAAATAATAAACAAAATTATGAAGGACTAGACGATAGATTTATTAAAAAGGTAGAAGAAAACCTTGCAGAAAAAAATATAATAATAGAGGCCGAAATTGCTAAAGAAATATATAAAATGCCCTTACTTGAGGTAAAGTATAGAATTTTCCAGGAAAAGGATGTATCATATTTCCTTGGAGACAAATATGAAGAAAGAATAGAAGAAGAATATTTTGTAAAAGACAACGGTAGTTATATAAAAATTGAAAATAACAAGAAATTAACTTATAATATAAGAGGTATAAATGAAGCTTTTAATATATCAGAAGAAGAAGGATTAAAGTTTGTAGAAGATTTTATTAAAATAAAAAAAATAAATTTAGAAAATTATGAGCTCGATTCAAAAATAACTGAAGAGAACATCCATATATTTACTTATAAAAGAATATATGAAAATAAAATATTAGAGAACGACTATTACAGGTTTATTGTAGATAGTGATGGAGTGGCAGGAATTGAAGTGCAGAATATAGAAACTGTAGAACCAAAAGAAGGACTGATTTATGTTACTTCGGCTTATGAATCTCTATTGAGACTTAAAAATGAATCAGACAACAAAAAAATAATTAAAGAAGTGGAAATATGCTATTATACTAATGAAAATACTTTGGAGTGGGAAAATATTGTTAGAGCAAATATGGATCCTACATGGAAGGTTGTTTTTAAAGACGGAGACATTAAATATTTGATAGAAACAGAATAGCTATTGAAATTAATTATTATTTATTATACTATAAAATCCATAAAATATAGAAGGAAGGAAATATGACAAAGTTAGTAATAGAAGGTGGAACTAGATTAAAAGGAAAGGTTAATATCAGCGGCTTTAAAAATGCAGCACTGGCAATTATAGCTGGAACAATATTATCCGATAAAAAATGCGTGATAGAAAACCTACCAGTAATTCAAGATGTAATTGTATATAAAGATATATTAAAAAAATTGGGAGCAGAAGTAGATTTTACAGAAAAAGGAATATTGACAGTAGATGGAAGCGGTATAAGAGACTGTAATCTACTAAACGGATTAACAAAAAAACTAAGAGCTTCTTACTATTTGCTTGGGGCAGGCCTCGGAAGATTTAAGGAAGTAACTATATCTTATCCGGGAGGTTGTGACATAGGAGTTAGGCCTATAGATCAGCATATAAAAGGACTGGAAGCACTTGGTGGAGAATTTACAATTAAAGATGGGAAAATAAATGTAAAAGCTGATAAACTGGTTGGAAATAAAATTTACCTTGATGTAGTGACGGTAGGCGCAACAATAAACATTATGCTGGCTGCTGTATATGCTGAAGGTAAAACTGTAATAGAAAATGCGGCTAAAGAACCACACGTAGTTGATGCGGCAAACTTTTTAAACGCTATGGGTGCAGACATAAGAGGAGCGGGAACCGATGTAATTAGGATAAACGGTGTAGATGAACTAAAAGGATGCAGCTACAGCGTAATACCAGATCAGGTAGAAGCTGGAACTTATATGATAGCTGCAGCTTTAACAAAAGGAGACGTAATTGTAAACAATGTAATACCTAAACATATGGAGCCTATAACTGCAAAGCTTAAGGAAATGGGTATGGGAATTGAAGAATACGGAGATTCTTTGAGAGTTTTTTACGAAAAAGAATTGAAGCCTGTAAATATAAAAACATTACCTTATCCTGGATTCCCTACAGACCTTCAACAGCCTATGACTGTTTTGCTTTCTACGGTAAATGGAGACAGTATAGTAATAGAAAGCATATTTGAAAATCGATTTAAATATATACAAGAATTATTAAAAATGAAAGCTAAGATAAAGGTTGAAGGCAGGACTGCTGTAATAGAAGGAGTTAACAAATTGAAAGCAGCAGAGGTAAAAGCTACAGACCTAAGAGCCGGAGCAGCCTTAGTATTAGCATGTTTAGCGGCAGACGGTACATCAACAGTTTATGATGTTTATCATATAGATAGAGGATATGAATTTATTGAAAATAAGTTGATGAATCTCGGTGCAAAAATGAAAAGAATTGAAAAAAACGAAGACATATAAAACTAGCTGGTGGAAACATCAGCTATCTTTAATAATGGAGGAATTATGGGACTTAAATTTTGCTCTTTGTTCAGCGGTAGCGACGGAAATAGTCAGTACATAGAATATAAAAATACTAAAATACTTATAGATTCAGGTATGAGTGGTAAAAAAATTCAAAACCAACTTAAAAATATAGATGTAAATCCTGAAGAAATACAGGCTATTTTTATTACACATGAACATACAGATCATATAAAAGGTGCAGGAGTACTTTCAAGAAGATACGATATACCTATATATGCTAATAAAAAAACCTGGGAAGCAATGCTTACAAAAATTGGGAAGATAGATAATGAAAATTTAAGAATAATTAAAAAAAACACAGCACTTAAATTCAATGAATTAATAGTGAATTCTTTTGGCGTTCATCACGATGCGGTAGATCCAGTAGGGTATACTGTTTCAAATAAAAAGAAAAAAATATGCCTGCTTACAGATACAGGTGTTGTAGATAAGGATATAGAAGCAAATATGGATAATTTTGATTTGCTGCTTTTGGAAACAAATCATGACGTAGAAATGTTAAAAGTAGGTTCTTATCCTTATAATATTAAAAAAAGGATTTTATCCAAATTCGGTCATTTATCTAATGAAACAGCTGGTTATTTTTTGACTAAGATATTGAAAGATAGAGAAGAAGTGGTTTTGCTGGGACATTTAAGTGCGGAAAATAACTTTCCAGAACTGGCAGAAAAAACAGTATCAAATATATTAATAGAGAAAGGATTTAATCCTGGTGAAAATGTAAAAATAGAAATGACCTACAGAGATAAAGCTGGGAAAATATATACTCTTAAGTAGAAATTTAAGAAAAAATTAAGAGTAATCTATTAACCTAAGGTAAAAGAAGGAGGTTATAGTATGGGAAAATATTATGAAGATAAAATTAATAAAAAAACAGAAGATAAACTAGAAGAAAAAAATTATGAAGTGAAATCGGAAACTTCACAAGTAAATAAACAAACTAAAAAGAGAGGATTAACATCCTATTTTATAGTAGCATTATGTGCAGCTTTGATTGGTGGAATGATAGGAGGCTATATATTTCCAACCTACTTCTATGGAAATATTATACCTATGCCTGAAAACAATCAGCAGATAATATCCCAGGGCGAAAATATTACAATAAATACAAGGGATAATATCAATTATGTAGCTGCAGTAGCAGAAAAGGCATCCGACTCTGTAGTTGGCATAACAACAAGAGAAACCTTTAGGGATTTTTACGGTACGGAAAAAGTACAGGAAGGTATCGGCTCAGGAGTTATTGTAAGAGAAGACGGCTATATTCTAACCAATTCACATGTAATATCAGATGGTAACTCCGATAGTATAGAGGTATTATTTTCGGATGGTTCTACAGCTTCTGCTGAAGTTCTTTGGTACGAATCTCTTTTAGATTTAGCAATAATAAAAGTTAATAAAATAAATTTAAAAGCAGCTGAACTTGGAGATTCAGATGATCTAGTCGTAGGAGAACCGGTGGTTGCTATTGGTAATCCACTATCTCTTGATTTAGATAGAACCGTAACCTCAGGTATAGTAAGTGGATTAGATAGGACACTAAGGATTGATCAATATAGTGAAATAGAACCTTTAATTCAAACTGATGCATCCATTAATCCTGGAAACAGCGGAGGTCCACTTCTTAATGCTCAAGGAGAAGTTATCGGAATAAATACTGCGAAGATGACTTCTGCAGAAGGATTGGGATTTTCTATACCTATTAATGAAGCTAAACCAATTCTAAATAAAATAGTATCAGGTGAAAGAATAGAAGAAGTCTATGTAGGCATAACTGGAGTAAACCTAGAAACCTACGAAAAAAGACTCAATATAGATTTAAGTCCGGAATACGGTGTAGTAATTGTAGAAATAGTTAAAGATTCTCCAGCTGAAGAGGCCGGATTAAAAGCAGGAGATGTGATTCAGGAAATAGGTGGAGAGAAAACTGAAAATATGAATTCTATTGTTCGAAAGCTGTATGAATACAATGAGGGTGATAAAGCAAAAATAAAAGTCGTAAGAGATTCTGAAGAATTAGAATTAGAGCTTGAATTCAAAGAAAAACCTGAAAATTTTAATTAAACACAAGGGAGGAATATATGAAGGAAGTATTAGTAGTTTATTATACTAGAACTGGAAACAGTGAAAGATTGGCAGATGAGATAAGCATAAAACTTCATGCTGTTAAGGACCGAATTATATCAGATACTAAATACAAAGGAATCTCTGGTTTTGTTAGAGGAGTAGTTAGAACTATAAGAAAAAAAGAAGATAATATTAAATACGGAAAAGATTCTTCAAAATATAGAGTATTAGTAATTGTCTCACCTATATGGTCTTCAGATATTCCTCCTGCAGTAAGGAAGTACATTAAAGAAAACATAAATAAAATACAAAATTACGCATTTATAATAAATGGTAGTTTTAAAGAGAATCATAAAGCCTATGAGAATTTCATTCAAGAATTACCTGATCCTATCTCAGAATATATTGCTGATAACAGCAATATAGAATATGAAATCTGTCAAAAAGATCTTGAAGATTTTGCTGATAAGATAAGAGCAATAATTGAACAGGAAGAAGAAAATGAAAGAGAATAAAATTATATACTCGTGTCTAGAGCACTGTGAAATGGCAATTGATGAATATGTTAACAGTTATGAAGAAGCTCCTAATATAGAGAAAATCTCAGACAAAAAATGTAGTTTTTGTCAAAATGAAGCGGAATATAAAATTTTTAGTTTAAAAGATGATAATTAATCTTGTATTTATTAAATACAAGTGGTATAATATGAAAGCTTAATCCTTGCCCTTTGAATAGGGCCATAGTCCACAAGGAGGTGAAAATAATGGTAAAATACGAAGGTGTTTTTATTCTAAAACCAAATATGGAAGAAGAAGAAAACAAGTCTCAAATTGAAAGAATTAAGGAAATTATAGAAGGAAATAGTGGAAAAATTGATAAAATTGATGAGTGGGGTCAGAGAAGACTGGCTTATGAAATCAAGAAAAACAAAGAAGGATATTACACTATTATAAACTTTCAAGCTGAGGCTGATTTAATTAAAGAACTTGATAGAACAAGTAAGATTAACGATAATATAATTAGACATATGATAATTAGAGATGAAAATTAAGAAGGGGATTTAAACATGAATAATGTAGTTTTAATAGGAAGACTAGTAAGAGACCCGGAATTAAAATTTATACCATCTAGCGGAACAGCAGTTGCTAAGTTTACGTTAGCAGTAGACAAAGAACTTTCAAAAGATATGAAGGCAGATTTTGAAAGTAAAGGAAAGCCTACAGCAGACTTTATACAAATTACAGTATTTGGTAAGCAGGCTGAAAACTGTGCAAATTATTTAAAAAAAGGAATAATGACTTCAGTTAGTGGTAGAATTTCAACAGGATCATATACTACAAAGGCTGGAGATAAAAGATATACAACTGAAGTAATAGCCAATAGAGTGGAATTTTTAGAGTGGGGTGGAGGATCATCGGGAAACAAGAGTTCTTCACAAAAAAGTAGCTCTTCACAAAATAACTCAGAAGATGATTTTGCAAATTTTGAAGAAGATGATATTTTTGAGCCTACAGATGATGACGATATCCCATTTTAGTAAGAAGGAGGTAGAAAATTGAGCGCTAGAAGAAGAGGAAGAAGACCAAGAAAAAAAGTCTGTAATTTTTGCAAAGATAATGTAACAAGCATAGATTATAAAGACGTAAATGCACTAAATAGATATGTAACAGAAAGAGGTAAAATATTACCTAAAAGAGTTACTGGAACATGTGCGAAACACCAGAGAATGGTGGCAAGAGCAGTTAAAAGAGCTAGAAGCATAGCACTTTTACCTTATACAATTGATTAATATTAAACGCGGTGATGCCGCGTTTTTTTATTATATTATATAAGTATTTGTGGTAAAATACATATGACAAATAAAAATGGGGAGGACTAAATGATAAACAG
>Ga0102929_1001423_pt1 | contig 14284 bp, 13 predicted proteins | sample SalPonR1_B_D2_MG_FD_78510 | JGI IMG/M metagenome (GOLD analysis project Ga0102929, IMG submission 78510) | Salt pond soil microbial communities from South San Francisco under conditions of wetland restoration - Salt Pond MetaG R1_B_D2_MG | ecosystem: Environmental > Aquatic > Marine > Intertidal... | reverse complement strand
TACTTTATTTCAACCCACGGTGCCCGTAAAGGTCTTGCTGATACTGCACTGAAAACAGCTGACGCCGGGTACCTTACCCGCCGTTTGGTTGATGTTTCTCAGGATGTAATTATTTCGGAAGAAGACTGCGGAACACTGCGCGGATTGGTTGCTACTGCCATTAAAAACAACGAAGAAGTTGTTGCATCGCTCTACGAACGTATTGTTGGAAGGACTTCTGTTCACGATATTTTCCATCCGTTGAATGGCGATTTAATTGTAAAATCGGGCGACACCATTACTGAAGAAGTAGCTGCTGCTATTGATGAATCGCCGATTGAGAGCGTGGAAATTCGTTCAGTACTTACCTGCGAATCAAAAGTAGGGGTTTGCTCGAAATGTTACGGCAGAAACCTGGCTACCGGCGATTTGGTCCAGAAGGGCGAATCTGTTGGTGTAATTGCCGCCCAGTCAATTGGCGAGCCCGGAACACAGCTTACACTCCGTACGTTCCACGTTGGTGGTATTGCAGGAAACATTTCCGCACAATCTACTGTAGAAGCCCGTTACGACGGATATGCAGAAATTGAAGAGCTGCGGGCAGTAGAACAGAAATCTGAAGATGGCAAACCCCTTGATATTGTAGTGAGCCGTTTGGCCGAACTCAAAATTATTGATAAGAATACCAAAATTCCGTTGTCAACCCATACCATTCCCTACGGTTCAAAATTGTATGTGAAAAATGGCGAGGAGATAAGGAAAGGGAAACTTATTTGTGAGTGGGACCCGTTCAATGGTGTAATTATTACCGAATTTGATGGTAAAATTGAGTTTGAGAACTTAATCGATGGAATTACTTACCGCGAAGAATCGGACGAACAAACCGGTTACAGTGAAAAAGTAATTATCGAAACAAAAGATAAAACAAAGAACCCGACACTCAAAATTATGGACAAAGAGGGTTCGATGATCCGTTCCTACAACTTACCTGTAGGTGGCCATATTGCTGTGTCGCAGGGACAAGAGGTGAATGCTGGTGAAGTTCTCGTGAAAATACCACGTGCTGCCGGTAAAGCAGGCGATATCACTGGTGGTCTGCCACGTGTAACCGAGCTTTTTGAAGCACGTAACCCATCCAACCCCGCCGTGGTTTCCGAAATTGACGGAGAGGTTTCACTGGGTAAAATCAAGCGTGGTAACCGCGAAATTATCATTACCTCAAAAGGCGGTGATGTCAAGAAATATCTCGTGCCGCTTTCAAAGCAGATACTGGTACAGGAAAACGACTACATCAGGGCTGGTACTAAATTATCTGACGGTGCTACCACTCCTTCCGATATTCTCGGTATTAAAGGTCCAACTGCTGTTCAGGAATATATTCTTAACGAAGTTCAGGATGTGTACCGCATGCAGGGGGTAAAAATTAACGATAAGCACTTTGAAGTGATTATCCGCCAGATGATGCGGAAGGTAACTATCGAAGACCCGGGGGATACACGGTTCCTTGAAAAACAGGTTGTTGACAAAAACGAATTTGTTTCTGAAAACGACTGGATATGGAATAAGAAGGTTATTGTGGAACCCGGTGATGCTGAAGGATTGAAAGCAGGCCAGATTATTTCGGCCCGCAGGCTTAGAGATGAAAATTCGCAACTCAGGAGAAAAGATAAAAAACTGGTTGAAGCAAGGGATGCCATCCCCGCAACTTCAAGTCAGAATCTGCAGGGAATTACCAAAGCAGCGCTGCAAACGCGCAGCTGGTTGTCGGCCGCATCGTTCCAGGAAACTACAAAAGTACTGAACGAAGCAGCTATTAACGGTAAAACCGATTATCTCGACGGGTTGAAAGAAAACGTGATTTGTGGCCACCTCATTCCGGCTGGAACCGGACTGAAAGAATACAAAAACCTGATTGTAGGCTCAAAAGAAGAATACGACAGGTTGGTGGATACAAGAAAAAATGATTAAGTACAATTATTATGGATGAGAAAAAACAAAAACAACAACAATTGAATATTGAACTGAGTGAAGAAGTCGCACAGGGTATTTACTCTAACCTTGCTGTAATCACACACTCCAGTTCAGAATTTGTGGTTGACTTTGTACGGATAATGCCGGGCGTTCCCAAGGCAAATGTGAAATCGCGGGTAATACTTACCCCGGAGCATGCCAAACGGTTGCTGATGGCGCTGCAGGATAACGTTAAAAAGTTTGAAGCGCAGCACGGGCCTATAAAAAATATAAAGCCCGGATCCGACCCATCCATGCCGCCAATGAACTTTGGCGGGCCTACGGCACAGGCATAATTTTAAGAGAATAGTAAAAGAGGGAGTTCATTTTTTGAACTCCCTCTTTTGGTTAGTACAATCCATCAACGGAGAGGTATCTTTCTCCCACGTCATAACTAAATGTGAGTATTCGTGAACCTGCCGGCAATTCCTTAATTTTTTTTGCCACTGCAGCCAATGATGCCCCTGAGGAAATACCTACAAACAGGCCTTCCTCCCGGGCTGCTTTCCTGGAATATTCAAAAGCTTCTTCCTTTGATACCTCCACCGTGCCATCAAGCAGGTCTTTAATCAACGTGTCAGGCATAAAACCGGGACCAATGCCCTGGATTTGATGCGGACCGGGATCTCCACCTCCAATCACCGGGCTGTCAGAGGGCTCAACAGCCAGCACTTTTAGCTTTGGGAACTCCTTTTTCAGCACTTCAGCCACCCCGCTGATATGGCCTCCTGTTCCTACGCCGGTAATCAAATAATCGATTCCTTCCGGGAAATCATCAATAATTTCTTTGGCTGTTTTTTTACGGTGAGCGTCGATGTTTGCCGGATTCGTAAACTGCGAAGGAATCCAGGAATCTTTGATTTCAGTGGCAAGTTCTTCAGCTTTGGCAATCGAACCTTTCATCCCTTTTTCTTTCGGGGTGAGTTTCAGTTCGGCACCCAGCGCCATCAACACCTGGCGGCGTTCTATTGTCATCGACTCGGGCATGGTAAGGATGAGCCGGTAACCTTTCACTGCTGCCACCAGTGCCAGGCCAATCCCGGTATTGCCCGAGGTGGGCTCAATAATTACAGACCCCGGGTTTAACAGTCCTTTCTTTTCCGCATCTTCAATCATCGACAGGGCAATTCTGTCTTTTATGCTCCCGCCGGGATTGAACTTTTCAACTTTTACCCACACCTCAAAATCGGCAGGAAAAAGACGGGTCATTTTTACATGAGGCGTGTTGCCAATGGTTTCTAAAATGTTGTTTGCCTTCATAATTTTCTTTTTAAACGGTTAAAACAAAAAGGCCTTCCCATTTTCTGGGAAGGCCTTCGTTTATATAATTAATAATTGAATTTCAATTTATTATACAATCAACACCTTCCCGGTTTTCCGGAAACAGTAACAAGTAATATTACACAAGGTGTTCATCATATTGCCGGCAATATATGTAATTTTTATTACTTCTAAATAAGAAGAGGCAAAAAAATTAGATTTTATTCCTGTTGCTCCTCTTCATTTTCCAGTTTTGCGCCGTATTTTTTCACGGCCCATTTAACTGCATAGTAGGAAGTTACTATGATAACAGGCCAGCTCAGCATCCATAATATAGGTATTGTGTACATATTTTTTTAATTTTCAATATTCAAATAGCAAAATACAATTAGATTCCAATAAACAATGTTCAAACTCCAAACATTCAGCCAATGTAATTTGGATTTTGACTTTTGGAATTTTTATTAATAAACATGCGATTCTTCTTTAATTTCCTGTTCTGTAATTTTTTCCCGGTTCATGGCGCGCCAAAAGTAGATAATGTAGGCCAGCACAAACGGAATCATTAACGAAACGTAGCTCATGGCTGTTAATGTAAATTTGCTTGACGACGCGTTTTGTATGGTTAACGACGACTGCAAATCGTAAGCCGATGGGTAAAATGCGGTGTTGTTGAATCCGGCCATAATAAACAGGGCAAAAACAGTGAGCACAGTTCCCGAGCCGGCAAACCAAAAACCTTTGGTGCTGTGCTTAAACATAGTGGAGATGATTCCCCAGAGTACACCTGCGATCCCAACGAGTAAAATACCCGCAATTACCGGCATTTGCAGCAGGTTGTGCATGTATTTGTATTTTTCCATAAAAACCTCGCCCGTTTCCGGATTTACGGCAAACCCTTCTTTCAGCAGCAGCCATACCAGGAAGTACAGGAAGAAGATCAGGAATGTAGAGCCCGATAAAAAAAGTTGTTTTTGCGAACGGGCAACAATAAGATCATGGTCAACCGTGAAAATAAAATACAAGAGGCCAAGCACCCGGGCCAGAAAAAAGACCGACAGACCAAGTGCCACATTGTGAAATGTGAAAACGGCTTCCAACCCACGATAGGGAGTTTGCCAGATTACCTGGTTCATATCGTTCAGTGAAAACTGTGCGCCGTTAAAAAAGGTGCCTACCGCTGTTCCTATTAAAATGGTGCCCAGCAAACCGTTAATAACCAGGAATATTTCGTAGGTTTTTGCACCCAGGAAGTTGGCTGGTTTTTTTCGGAATTCATAAGCCACTGCCTGAATGATAAAAGCTGCAAGAATGAGCAGCCAAACCCAGTATGCCCCGCCAAAACTGGTAGCATAAAATAGCGGAAAAGAAGCAAAAAAAGCGCCGCCAAACGTAACCAGCGTGGTAAAGGTAAATTCCCATTTCCGGCCCAGGGTGTTGAGTAAAATGGACTTTTCGTTTTCGTTTTTTCCTATTCGGTAAATCAATGTTTGTCCTCCCTGTACAAAAGTGAGGAAAACAAACAGCGCGCCCAGTACTGAAATGATTACCCACCAGTATTGTTGCAATGCTAAGTATGATAAATTTTCGAACATAATTTATTTCCTCCTTTTTTAGTGTTTCGGACCAATTTTAATTTGACGGAACATGATTTTCAGCTCGGCAATAAGCAAAACTGTAAACAGGGCAGCAAACAGCCAGAAAGTTACCTGCACCGAGCCTGCACTAATCCGGGTAACACCGGCCATTGTAGGCATCAAATCCTGCACTACCCAGGGCTGGCGGCCAACTTCAGCAACAATCCATCCGGCCTGGCTGGCAAGGTATGCCAGCGGAATGGCAATAACAGCAAGCCGCAAAAACCACCGTTTTTCAGTTATTTGTCCTTTTATGAGGAAATACAGCGACAAGGCAAACAGCAGCACAAACATAAATCCGAGGCCAACCATCAGGTGAAAACTGTAGAAAGTGAGTGGCACATTGGGTATTAAATCGTTCACATCTTCAAAATAGCCATATCCAAAATATTTAAAGTAATTTTCCTTAAAATCGTCACTGGTCAGTTCGGCTTTTAGTGAATTGGCCAGTTTTTCGTTTTTCGCTTTTTTAGCCTCTTTAAACTCTGACAGTTTTCCAATGGCCACTTTCCCGCGTTCAATTTTTTCACTTGCCGACATGTATCCGTACTTTTCGTTGCCGTCGATTAAATCATGAACCCCGGGAACAAAAGCATTCCAGTCGAGAAAAGCCATGTAAGAAAGGAAATTCGGGATTTCAATTTTCATGGAGAAATCCTTCAGGTTTTCATTGTCCGGGTCGGTTTCGGTCGATGAAAACAACCCGACTGCCACCAACCCGGCTCCTTCGGAACCATTGTACAATCCCTCGATTGCGGCGAATTTCATGGGCTGATCGTTAGCAATGGTGCGGGTTGAGTTGTCGCCGGTGAGTACCAGGTAAACCGACGAAATGAGGCCGAAAACCGCTGCAATAAGGATACTCTTTTTGGCCAGAACAATTTCGCGCTTTTTAAGAATAAACCATGCCGAAACGCCAATCACAAAAATTGAAGCCAGCACAAACCCCGATGATGTGGCATGCAGCCATTTATCAACTGCAACCTGCGAGAACAGGATATCCCAGAAACTTTCCATTTCGTTACGGGCCGTTTCAGGGTTGAAAACCATGCCCACGGGTTTTTGCATCCAGCCGTTGGCAACCAGTATCCACAAGGCCGACATGTTGGCTCCGATAGCGGTTAACCAGGTGGCCAGCAGGTGCGTTTTTTTGCTCACTTTGTTCCAGCCAAAAAACATAATGGCAATGAAAGTGGATTCCATGAAAAAGGCAAAAATGCCTTCGATAGCCAGCGGCGCACCAAAAATGTCGCCCACAAACCAGGAGTAATTCGACCAGTTGGTGCCAAATTCAAACTCAAGAATAATACCGGTGGCCACCCCTATGGCGAAGTTAATGCCGAACAGGGTCATCCAGAATTTGGTTATTCGTTTCCACTCCTCATTGCCTGTTTTTACATACAGCGTTTCCATAAACGCGATAATAAAGGTTATACCCAGGGTGAGTGGCACAAATAACCAGTGGTACATGGCCGTGAGTGCAAATTGTGCCCTCGACCAGTTTACTAATGATAAATCTGCAATTTCAACCATTTCAATTATTTTGGTTTTGTTAATATTTCGAGTACATAGTCACTTCTTTCCTGGTCCGTTTTAAAATTTGTGTTCAGAAAATCAGGGAAAAAGAAAATTTTCAGAATGGCAAACATGATAAACAGTTTGATTAAGATGATTATCCAAACCTGCCTGCCCCAGTTGCTCATATTTTTAAACCCGCTTAAATAAAATCTCCAGACACGCAGTAAAATATTCTCATTTTTATTGTCCATCCGTACTAAATAACTTTTTGAATCTACATTTTCAGCAGTTGATGGTAGTTCGATATTTTAAAGTTTGAAATTAAATAAAATATTGAAAACTGAAAACAGTACTTTCATTAAACCCTAAATTAGTTGCCAGTATCCAACCAGAAATATGTTTTACAGCAATATTGGCAATTTTGATATTCTGTTACCGTATATAACTCTCTTATGACGCTTCTTTCCAAATATTTAAAGTTATATATTCTCCCTGTTCTGGCTTAAAAAATATTTGGCTACAAGTTTCATAATTAATCATTTGTTCGTTAAATTTGTTGGTGAAATGAAATTAAGTTTGTTTAAATCTAAAACTAATTGAAATGGACAACAATAAAACACAAACCGATGTTTTGGTAATTGGAAGCAGTGCAGCAGGTTTGGTTGCGGCACTAACCGGAAAAAGAGTTTATCCGGATAAAAAATTTACGGTCACAACACAAAATCCCAAAACACTCATCCCGTGCGGAATTCCTTATATTTTTGGGTCGGTGGGAAGTTCAGATAATGATATTCTTCCGGCCGATAAAATGTTTGAGGCCAATGATATAGAAATGGTCGTGGATATAGCCGAGGAGATTAACTTGAAAGAAAAAAATGTGCGGTTTAAATCGGGAAGCGTAATTGCTTACGATAAACTGGTTATTGGCACCGGCTCTACTCCAATACACCCTGGCTGGTTGAAAGGTGCAGACCTGGAAAATGTTTTCAAAGTTCCCAAAAATAAAACTTACCTCGATGAAATGCACACGAAACTGACGGATGCCAAAAATATTGTAACCATTGGGGCCGGATTTATTGGTATCGAAATTTCAGATGAACTCCGAAAAGCCGGCAAAAATGTTACGATGGTAGAAAAACTGCCAAACATTTTGGGCATGGCTTTCGATAAAGACATTTCGGAAAGAGCTGAAAGTTTACTCACTGAAAGGGGAGTGAAAATTTTAACCGGAACACTTGTCTCGGAGATAACAGGAAATGGGAAAGCCGATGGGGTACTGCTCGATGATGGGCAAAAGATTGAAGCTGATGCAGTAATTTTGGCAATGGGCTACCAGCCCAACTCAAAACTGGCCGGAGAAGCCGGTCTTCCTGTTAGTAACAAAGGTTTTATAAAAGTTGATGATTACATGCGCACGGAAGATTCCAGCGTTTTTGCCGTGGGCGATTGTGCTGAAAAACGTGACTTTTTTACCCGCAAACCTTCGCCGGTAATGCTGGCGTCAACAGCATGTGCCGAGGCCCGTATTGCCGGAATGAATCTGTTTAAACTGTCGGCTATTAAAACGTTTATCGGCACCATTTCAATTTTCTCTACTGCCATTGGCGAAACAGGTTTTGGCGTTGTTGGAATTACCGAGACCCAGGCAGCAGCAGAGAATTTCGATTTTATAACAGGCACTTTCGAAGGCATCGACCGGCATCCCGGTGCTTTGGAAGATACGCATAAACAGTTTGTAAAACTTGTGGTTGGCAAGGAAGCCGGGGTAATTTTGGGCGGCGAAGTGTATGGCGGCCTTTCGGCGGGTGAATTAACCAATACACTGGGAATCATCGTTCAGAATAAAATGACGCTGAATTCACTGCTAACAGCTCAATTTGGCACACATCCGTTGCTTACAGCCTCTCCTGCAGGATATCCGCTGGTGAAAGCAGCCGAAAATGCCGCATCAAAAATTATGTTTACAGCAAGAAAATAATAAATTTTTCATCTACCTGAGTATGTTAAAAATGAAACCGGTAACACGCCAAAAAGTTAATATTGTAATAGACATTTTAATGTTTGTGGTGATGGCAGCATTGGCTGTTATCGGTTTTCTTATTCGTTACACCCTGATTTCGGGTGAAGCGCGGTGGGAAAAATTCGGCAGTAATATTGAAATGACCCTGTTTGGCTTAGACCGTCATCAATGGGGTTTCATCCACCTTGTATTGGGGGTAATGTTAGCAGTGCTTCTTGTATTGCATATTGTTTTTCACTGGAAGCAAATAATTTGCCTTTTCAGACGGTTATCTCCCCTGCGAACTCAAAGGTATGCATTGGTTTCGGCTATAACAGTTGTGAGCTTGCTGATTCTCATTTCTCCTTTCTTCCTGAAGGTTGAATTGGGCGAACCTATCCGCGGACAAGGCGAAAGGGGTGGCCGGAATGTTTCCCGGACTTCTGGTGCGTATTTACCTTCCGAATCCGAAAATAGAACACCGGTTTCATCAGAAGTGCTTAATGACCTCCCGGAAACTCACACAATACACGAAGACGAAAATCGAAAGCATGGAGAGGCCCGAGTGCTCGAAGTTAAAGGCTACCACACAATTGGCACACTTGCCAAAAACTATAATGTTTCAGCAGCCGAATTAAAGAACACCTTAAATATTCCGTCAGATGTTTCATCTAATGAGCGTTTGGGCCGTATCCGCAGGATTTATGGATTTTCTATGCGTGAGGTTGAAGAATGTATTCTGGCATTGCAACACTCAACGGGTGACCAGGCTCAGCATAACAACAGTCAATAAAGCCCAAACGATTTTTTCTGTTGGCTGAAAATTCGAATACAACTTCCTGTTTGTTTTGGCTATGAACAGTAAAGCTGGTTTTTCGGTACCCGGAAGTAGTGCTTCCCGGAGTTGAAGTAAAAATAAAAAACCGCTGCAACATTCTATAAAAATTACATCTCCCTTAAACTTTCATTCTTTAAAATGGTTTATTGTGAAACACATCTTGTTTGCCTGAACTTTTCATGAATTATTCGGGTTAAAATATTTTAGAGAGAAACATTGAATGAGTTTGGTTATTTTTTGAAGGGGGGTATGTTTTTTATGAGAGACATTTTATTTAAGAGGATTAATCGCACAGGCGCACTAATACTATTTATATTAATTCCTTTTTTGGGTTTTGGTCAGCCAGCTGCAAATCCGGCTGTAAACCCCGAAGACGTTGAAATTGGGGTAGTTGAGCACCTCGATGAATACTTGCCCGACAGCATTTCGTTAATTAATGAAAATGGTGAGCAGGTTTGGTTGTCCGATGTAATTGATAAGCCCACTGTAATCAACTTCGTTTACTATCGTTGTCCCGGAATTTGCAGCCCGCTAATGGAAGCAGTAGCCGGGGTAATGAATAAATCTGAACTGGTGGCCGGTGAAGATTACCAGGTATTAACCATCAGTTTTGATCCGGTGGAGACAATTGATTTGGGCATCCGAAAGAAAACCAATTACCTCGGGTTGATGTCGGATGAAAAAGCTGCCGAAGCTGAAAAAGGCTGGTTTTTTTATGTGAGCGACAGCGCAAGTATTAAGCGTGCTACCGAAGCCACAGGTTTCAGGTACCGGAAAACCGGCAACGATTACTTGCACGCGGCATCACTTACGGTAGTCAGTCCCAAAGGAAAAATCACCCGCTACCTGAACGGGATGCAATTTTTGCCGTTTGAATGGAAAATGGCTATTGTGGAAGCGTCAAAAGGGCAGTCGGGACCTACAATGAATAAAGTTTTACGGTTTTGTTTTACCTACGATCCTGCCGGTCAGTCTTATGTGTTGAATTTTACAAAGGTTGGCGGAGCGGTAATAATGTTTTTCGCAGTGGTATTATTACTATATTTGGTATTGAAACCGAAGAAAAAGGCTAAATATTTAAACTAAACTGAATATGCAATCTACAAATGCTGTAAATCAGGCAAACTATTTGGAATACCGCGGGCGGTTCAAAGGTTTGTTCGGATGGATTTTTTCAACCGACCACAAGCGTATCGGATTACTTTACCTCTACTCAATGGCTGTTATGTTTTCGGTAGGGGTACTGCTGGGGTTAGCCATGAAACTTGAACTGCTGGCCCCCGGCAAAACCATTATGGATGCCCAGGATTACAATGCCACATTCACGGTTCACGGTGTTATTATGATTTTTATGGTAGTGGTTCCGGGGCTACCGGCTGTGTTCGGAAACTTCCTGCTGCCCATAATGATTGGCGCCAAAGATGTGGCCTTTCCAAAACTTAACCTGCTCTCGTGGTGGTTTTATGTGGCAGGCGTATTTTTGGTTTTGGCTGCATTGTTGTTTGGTCCGGGAACTCCGGATACCGGCTGGACGTTTTATGCACCGTACAGTTTTAAAACCGGAACTAATATGCTGCCGGCTATTTTCGGAGCTTTCATTCTCGGGTTTTCTTCCATTTTAACAGGACTGAATTTTTTGGTTACCATCCACCGGATGCGTTGCCCGGGGTTGAAGTGGAGTAAACTTTCTTTGTTTGTATGGACGCTTTACGGAACGGCCTGGATTCAGCTGCTTGCCACCCCGGTTGTTGGTATTACACTTGTTTTGGTTGCGCTCGAACGCCTTTTCGGAGTAGGAATATTCGATCCGGCACTTGGCGGCGACCCGATTCTTTATCAGCACTTGTTCTGGATTTATTCCCACCCGGCTGTTTATATAATGATTCTTCCGGCCATGGGAGCTATTTCCGAAATTATCCCAACATTTTCGCAGAAACATATTTTTGGCTACAAAGCAATTATTGTTTCAACAATGGCCATTGCATTTGTGGGCTACCTGGTTTGGGGGCACCACATGTTTACTGCCGGAATGAGTGGAACAGCTCAATACTATTTCTCTTTGCTTACTTTTTTGGTGGCAATACCCAGTGCTATAAAAGTATTCAACTGGATTTCAACCATGTATAAAGGGTCGATAAATGTACAGACTCCTTTTTACTGGGCGGTTTCGTTTATTTTTGTTTTTATGATTGGCGGATTAAGCGGACTCGTTTTGGGGGCGCTCGCTGCCAATATTTATGTGCACGATACTGCTTTTGTGGTGGCACACTTTCATTACATTGTTTTTGGCGGTACAGGTTTTGCCTTTTTTGCCGCAATTCATTATTGGTTTCCAAAAATATTCGGCCGCATGTACGACAAAGCCTGGGCAAATATTGGCTGGATAGTTTTTACTATTGGATTTTTAACACTCTATTCGCCCATGTTTTATTTGGGGATGATGGGAATGCCAAGACGTTATTACGATTATCTGGAAGAATTTCATGGCGGAAATATTTTAAGTACTTTCGGATCATGGATACTTGCAACGGGTTTTATCATTATTATTGTAAACCTTGTGCGTTCTGCACGCAGGGGTGAAAAAGCGGAAATGAATCCCTGGAAAGGAAAAACCCTGGAGTGGACTGTTCCTTCGCCGCCGCCGGTTGAAAATTTTGATAAAATTCCCGAAATAGCTGAAAATGACGGACCGTACAACTATTAAAAACTGAATCAATAATGGAAAAGGTTACACACGCACCTCACGACCATTACGATGCAGAAGCATCAAAAATAGGAATGTGGCTGTTTATTTTTACCGAGCTTTTGCTTTTTGGTATTCTCTTCGTCATTTATTCCGTTTACCGCTACCTGAACCACGATGCGTTTCATTTGGCAGCCGCGGATCTCGATACGTTTACAGGAGCTGTTAATACACTCATTTTGCTTGTTAGCAGTATGACCATTGCCATGTCGGTAACTGCACTTCAGAAAAAGAATAAACCACTGACGCTGTCGCTCAACGGAATTACTTTTGTTATCGGTGTGGTTTTCCTGGTGAATAAATACTTTGAGTGGGGGGCCAAATTTGACCACGGCATTTTTCCGGGCTCTGCTACCCTGGCCGAAACACTGAGCCAGGGTGAGATTTTATTTTTTGGCCTCTATTTTATTATGACCGGGCTGCATGCACTGCACATTATTATCGGCCTTGTTTTTATTGCCGTGGTTATGTGGAAAGTAGCCAAAGGAAAGGTTCATGCCGAGAGGTCAGCTCTGCTCGAAAACTCCGGGCTCTACTGGCACCTGGTCGATATTATCTGGATTTTCCTTTTTCCGCTGTTTTATCTAATTGTTTAAACCTATTTTTTATGTCAGACGAAAAAAACCATATTGTGCCCTACCGCGTTTATGCTTTCGTACTTGCAGCATTGGTGGTTTTAACTCTTTTATCAATTGCCATAACCGGTTACGACCTGGGTAAATACACCGTTGCAGGTGCATTGATTTTTGCAGTAGTGAAATCTTTTTTAGTGCTCACTTATTTTATGCACCTCAAGTACGATAAACCATACATTAAAATAATGGTAGGTTTTGTTTTTGCAATTCTTGTAGTAACCATAGTTGTCACATTTTTAGATTATTTATACCGATAAAACCATGTACAGTTCTGAAATTACACAGGCGTCTAATTTTGTGAAGGGGGTCGATCTCACTTTTCTGGTAATACTGGGAATTTCATTTTTCTTTCTGATTTCCCTTACTATTATAATGATTGTTTTTATTTACAAGTACAACCGTAAAAGGCATCCGGTTGCAAAGCAAATTGAAGGAAGTACAAAACTGGAAATAATTTGGACCGTAATTCCGCTTCTTTTAACCTTGCTGATGTTTTATTTTGGCTGGATAGGTTACAAACCCATGACAAAAGTGCCTGACGATGCCATGGAAGTTACCGTTTACGGGCGGATGTGGAATTTTTCTTTTGAGTACGAAAACGGTAAACGTACCGATACACTTTTCCTTCCCAAAAACAAGCCGGTGAAACTGAACCTTGTGGCAATGGACGTGTTGCACAGCCTTTATATTCCGGCTTTCAGGGTAAAACAAGACATGGTTCCCGGGAAAGAAAATAATTTTATGTGGTTTGAACCGCAAAAAGAAGGTACTTATGAATTGTATTGTGCTGAATACTGCGGGCTGCAACACTCCTATATGTATTCTTATGTGAATGTGATGGAAGATACTGCTTTCCAGTCGTGGATTGCCGATACCACACAGGTTTTGGCTGAAGATATCGATTCGCCCACAGCCACCGGTAAGCGGATAATGCAAAATATTGGCTGCTTTGCCTGTCACTCACTGGATGGTTCCCGTTTGGTAGGTCCCTCTTTTAAAGGAATATGGGGAGAAGAAATTACTGTGGTAACAGACGGCGAAGAACGACAGGTAGTTGTTGATGAGGAATATGTCCGCCGTTCGATTTACGAACCTAATGCCGACGTGGTTGACGGGTTCAACAAAGGTTTGATGCTTTCTTACGAGGGGCAGCTTTCCGAAGAAGATGTCAACAATATTATTGAATACCTCAAAACAGTGAATTAAACATTTTGAAACACTTTCTGAAAATTATTGTTGAACTGGGCAAAGTGCGAATCGCTTTGCCCGTTGCTTTGTCTGCACTTGCGGGTTTTGTTTTGTACAAGGGCGAAATAAACAGTCAGGCCTTGCTGATGACTTTGGGCGTATTTTTAATGGCCTGCGCCTCGGGGACATTAAATCACTGGCAGGAACGAAAAACCGACGCTAAAATGCCCCGCACACAGTCGAGGCCACTACCTTCGGGCAGAATTACTTCACTGCAGGGATTTATGGTAGCTTTGGGTTATGCAGCTGCCGGTTCATTCACTTTACTATTTTCTAATCCATTAACTGCCCTGGTTTTGAGCTGGGCCACCCTGGCATCCTACAACCTTATTTATACCCCGCTCAAAAAGGTAACTGCTTTTGCAGTAATTCCGGGTTCGCTGGTGGGGGCGCTTCCGCCACTCATTGGCTGGACGG